>Ga0209061_1000297_pt1 | contig 145249 bp, 123 predicted proteins | sample Coa_R1_10_FD_187157 | JGI IMG/M metagenome (GOLD analysis project Ga0209061, IMG submission 187157) | Surface soil microbial communities from Centralia Pennsylvania, which are recovering from an underground coalmine fire - Coalmine... | ecosystem: Environmental > Terrestrial > Soil >... | reverse complement strand
TTGCCTAGTATGAGCGCACCTGCGTAGGCCGTAAATGCCGACAACACCATCATGCCCTCAATTCCGATGTTGATTACGCCAGAGAGCTCAGCAAATAATTCCCCTATTGATGGGAAAAGAAATGGCAAAGGAGAAGGGGAAGGAATCACTAGGCGGCAGCAAGGGGGGTTTGCAAGCATTGTTCGTTAGGCAGTCCACGGGACTTGTGAAGAATGTCTCATTCCTAAATTCAATCGCCGTCAACGTCAGCTACATGTCCATCGGAGCAGCTTTAGCTCTGATTGGATTCACTATGGTTGCTTTGCCGACTGTGAGCGGAGTCAATCTTGTATACGGCTCTGCAATCGCTGCTGTCCTTGCAATTCCGCAGATGTTAGTCTACAGGATGATGCAGACGCGAGTTTCTAGGACGGGCGGAGACTACGTCTGGATTTCAAGGTCGCTCGGAGGTTTCCTGGGAAGCACCCTCACTTTTATGGGAATTACCCTTGAGACGATGCCCTACCTCGCTCTGATCGCTCTTTCAGCTGTGTTTGCAGTAGGCTCTGTCAGTGCGATCATCGGGAACTCGCCCCTGGCCATCCTGGCAGTACCAGGAGCAGCCCCGCTCCCTCAATTCATACTGGGGTCTGTCATCGTTGCAGCTCTAATTGGTGTTAACATATTCAGACCGAGGTACGGTTTCAAGCTCATCTCGATATTCTGGATTGTCGGTGTAGTCACTGTAGCCATCTCGGTCTTGGCACTGATCGTCGCGGGGAGAGAAGGTGTCGCAAACTACATCGATTCGCTGCACATTGCAAATACGACTTACACTTCTATTTCGAATTCCTACCAGCAGGGGTCTACTACTACGGCTTTTGATTTTCAAGCCACATTACTGATACTCCCATTCTTTGCGCTTTTCAGCTACCCATGGTTCAACGCTGCCCCCTCGGTTGGATCTGAGCTGAGAGGCCGAAGGGCCGTAGCCTGGAACGCGCCGGTCTCTCTCTTGATAGCATTTTTGCTTCTGGCGATTCCGTTTGCAACCATGTACTATGTCGGAGGATTCGGATTTACCAACGCAGCCCTATCCAATCCCACTTTGGTTGAGGATTACTCATTCAACTTTTGGACATTGGCGATGGGCGTCTCGAACAACAACCTCTTCCTAAAGTTGATAATCGGAGTGGGGTGGATAGTCTTCACTCTCGCGATTCTAGCGTTCGGGATAATAACAATCTCAAGATACCTTCTCGCGCAAGCCTTCGATAGATTTCTCCCTGAGAAAATTGCGTATGTAAGCCCGAAGTATGGATCACCGGTTCTGGCCCATCTCCTGGATCTCGTAATTACCCTTGGACTCATAGGACTGGCCTCGTTTCTGTATGGCACAATGTCTTCACTGTATGGAGCGGTTGTAGCGTCAATGATTTACTTCGCGTTCGTTGGGCTTGCGGCCCTCGTTTACGCGCTATCCAAAGAGCGAGCTCTAAGAACGAAACTTACGCTAGCTATTGCTGGACTCCTGCAGATACTAGTTTTCGCCTACTTGACGTATGAGTTCTTCGCGTATCCGGAGGTGTGGGGTGGCAACCCGCTCGCCTATGGATACATCGCAGCGATATTCATGGCCGGTGTGGTCATTTACTTCATCTCCAAGAGGGCTCACGCCAGAAGAGGAATTGACATTTCTCTTGCGTTCAAGGAACTTCCTCCCGAGTGAGCGAGCTAATTTGGCGAAAAATTGGAGCACCGCGTAAAGTTTTCCACGAATCAAAACCAAGCTTTCATACCAACTATGAGGTCTTGGTCACAGAGATCAGACGCACGGTTGCCATTTCAAAAAAGCAATCGAATTTATCCACGTGGTTAGCGCGCGCCCGATATAGGCAGATTCTATGATTATAATACGCCAAACAATTACCCCACACAGATCAAATCCGGCTGCCGATACGAGAGCCGGGACGAGCTTCCCCCGCTGTTCACAAGAACATCCTGCTCCAGATTGCAGTTCCCCTTCTTGCGCCCGAGCGCTCTGGCCATGGAGGTCCGAGGGCTGGACCAACGTCGTGCACAAATCGACCAATGGGATGTCCCGAGCCGTGCGGATAATCCGGGTAGTCCGCTGTGGCCACGACATCTCTCGCTGCTTTGTCAACGAGGTACCCCTCGATTCCCGCTCTCAGAGCAGAAATTGCGGCATCGTTAGCTGCGACTGCAGTTCCAAAGGCCCTTTTAAGTTCACTTGATACCCTTCGCCGCCGATAAAGTAGACCCTCTGGATGTCACTGCAGTAGCCTTTGTGCTTCACTCCAAAGTCTATCTTCACGAAAACTCCCGATTCCAGCGTCGCGTTGTTGTATACTAGGTGGCTCTCGGGAAACCGACCCATCGCGACGGCAGGAGCCTGATCCCAACCACTCGACCTCTTTCCTCCTCAGTCTATATAGCCCACGCAAGTCGAGGGCTTGGGCTTGGGGTGCAAGTACACGACATCTGCAGAAACGTTACTTGTGAAAGTGCAGGAGGACCTTTCTTCCCAGAAGTTCTATGGCCTCGATGTCCTCTGGCCCCCGCCCGAAGCCGAAGTTGATCCTCTCGACTCCTGTTCCGTTTTCGATGAGTTTCTCTATTTTCCCGACCAGATCGTCGGGCGTCCCCCACAATTTGAACGAGTCCACTGACCTGTCCGAAACTAGAGAAGAGGCCAACTTGAAATCCCCGTTCGCGCACGCTGCTCTTACTGAACTGACTTCATCCTTGGAGATTCCGAGCAAATCCGGCATCGGGTCAAGATATGGTAGATACACTGCGCTTGCCTCCCTCGCGAACCTCTGCGCCTCGTCCCTATCTTCCGAGACTATCGTTCCAAGGACACACCCGACCTCGACTTCCCTGGGATCCCGCCGTACAGATTTCGCGCCGTATGCCACTTTCTCACTGAGGAAACGGACGTATCGGGGATCCGTGACACTGCTTATCATGACCCCTGCAACGCTTCTCATTCTGCCGGCGAGCTCGCACGTCCTTGCCCCCCAACTGCCAATCCAGATCGGCGGTTGAGCCCGGGGAGTCAGACCACGCTCTGCCTTCCAGCGTAGCTGCACGCCCGCTCGGGCTCGGAAAACCTTGCCGTTGTAATCCTCCCTCCCGCCCGAGAGTATGTTTCCTACTATTTCCACACAATCACGGATTCCCGCGAGAGGTCTTTCAGGAGTCAAGCAGACGAGGTCGTGGAACGCCCCCCTGCCAATCATGAGAAAGGCTCTACCGCTCGTCTCCTCGCTCAAGCAAGCTAGGTTGGTTGCGATCAAGGCGGGGTGCATGTGATATGGATTTACGACTCCCGGCCCTATGGTAAACCTGTCCCCCGGGGTCATCTGCAAGGAGATTGTAAAGAGCACTGACCACGCGGGCTTGAACATGAGGTCGTCGTAGACCTGGAGCATGTCGAAGCCGTACTTGCGCGCTAGCGCCATGCACTTTAGGTAGTGTGAAAAAGGCTGGCTCGCTTGGAATGCCAGGCCGAACTTTGCTTTCCTTCGCTCCGGAACTGCGTCGTCCGAGCGATCATTACTCGCTGGCTCGTAGGAGCCAAACTAAACCACCGACGTCGCTCATCTTCATCCTACTTCCGCGGGACACCGTGACTATTCTTGCGCCATTTAAGTGTTTAAGAGGGGAGAGGAGAAAGGTCTCTTTTCCAACAATTATTTCGCAGGCTGGTAAACAAGAGTAGACTGGGAGGCTTTTGGCAGAGTGTAGTCAAGCGCTATGGAAGGGATGCCGTGGCAAAGCTTGATTCCACCAAGATCGCCTATCTCATCAAGGCAAAGGAAGAGCGTGGAGAGACCACCCCGAACATCGCTTTGCAGCTCGGTGTTACAAGGAGGAGGGTGGAGCAGATTCTTTCACTGCACAGGAAGTCTGGGCGTGCGCCCGTCCTTCAAAAGCCTGGAAGAAAGAGCGTTCCAGTCACTGAAGAAGAATCACAAATCATTCTTGAGACCTATTCCAGATACAAGACAAACGCCCTCTACCTCGAGAGGATGATCGAGGATGAGAAGGACATACACATTAACCACAACAGGATCCATAATGTGCTGCTGATGAACTCTCTCGCTGGTAAATCCAGGAAGAAGTGGATCAGACGCAAATATGTGAGATACGAAAGAGATCACTCCAATTCACTCTGGCACACCGACTGGCATGAGATCAAGGATCGAAGGTGGAAGGGAAAGTGGCTAACGGCGTACGAGGATGACGCCTCAAGATTCATCACTGGATTTGGAGTACATGAGACGTTCAAATCAGAATACTCGGTCGCAGCTCTGGAAAGAGCAATCAAGGAACACGGCAAGCCAGCCTCGATACTCTTAGACCATGGAACGACGTTTTACTCGATGGAATCCGAGAGGAGGGAGAAGGGGATGACCGAGTTTGAAAAGTGTCTATTGAAGCACAAGATAAGATTCATCCTGGGGAGGGTGAACCATCCGCAGACAAATGGGAAGATAGAGAAGTTCTTCGACATATTCGAACAGAAGATCTCAAACGGTTTTCCTCAATTCCAGAATTCTTCGAGTGGTACAATTCGGTCAGGCCCCACGGCGCTCTTGACCTCAAGACTCCAGTGGAAGCCTATTACGAAAAGATGCCAGAGCTGGATGCTATTGAATATATCCTTCCTCGATAGTCTGTGGCCCAATTATTTTTGTTCGTGATTTGCTCTGCGAATGGTCTAGACTCTCTTTCGCTATGGGGACAAAAAACCTGTTGTGGAGCATCACTTTCAAGGAGGCTTCAGCCTTCTGGCACAAGAATTTTCGAGATCTGAGCGTCTCACCCAGCACTCTCTTGAACGAGGAGAACACAATCTCTGCAATCCACCTCTTCCCGTAGTCTTTTCAGTTTCTTCCAGCCATCAAATCCGACTCTCTTGACGAGTAATGATTCCTGCTTCCGTAGCTGACAGCCCAGAGATTTTGTCGTCGCGTTCTTTCTGATCTTGATCGCAGGTTCGATTTCCAGTTCGTCTAGGAGGTTGAAATTCTTTCTTGCATCGTACGCGCTGTCACCATACACCTTTGCAATCTTCTTTCCCTTCTTGGATGCCTCTTTGACGAGCGGACCAAACTTTTTCGAGTCGCCTGTGTGTTCTGATGTCATCCTGAAGCCTCGTATCTTGCCGGTCTTTTTGTCTGCCAAGATGTGCAGTTTCAGGAACTTTCTCTTCTCCTCCTTCCTTCCATTTGTCTTCGATGTAGGCTCCCTTGGTCGTGGTCGTGAGACCGGTCGAATCTATGATCGCCGTGATGGGTTCTTCTGAATTCTCCGTTTCACCTATAATTTCACTATAGGTTTCTTTCCCTTCATGAGCCTGACAATCCTCTTCCTGATCTGCGAGAAGCAAATGTCCCTGATAAATGAGATGTACTAGGAAAGAGCTTCGACAGCTCCCTCGACCATCCTGTAGGGAGCGTGGAATCCCACCTTGATTGATGAACCCAAGAAACTCGATGTAAGAGTCAGAGAAGTTGAACGGTCTTCCTACCTTGTGTTTTTGTTCATGGATTTGAGCTCCTTCTTCCATCTCGCAGCAAATCCCAGATCAAATAGCGACCTTCCCCTCTCCACCAAAGAGACTCGTTGTAGTCGTGCCAGGACATTCCAGGAGGCATGGCACGAAAGATATGCCAGGGAAGCTAAATACTTTCCTTCGGGATTAGGCTACAATCTATCTTGCTCCGCAAGACACTAACGGAAGAAGCGTGACGGTTCCTTTGCCCGTGCAGGTAAAGATGAGATCAATCGAGACTTGCTATGCAAACGGGGTCCTTGAAGTGAAATTAAAACTCAAGGCTCCTAAGAGATACTACAGAGTGAAAATCAAGTGAAAACAAGATTTCCGACTCTAGAAATTATGCTGAAAGGCCTTCGATTCTTTTTCTCTCTGAGCGCTCACTGGCTTTCTGCTGAGCAAGGGGATAAACATGATGAGAACAATATTCATCATTCCGAGGATGTTTACGGAGGACGATCGACCCAAAATCCATCCCGTCCTGCCTTAGGATTTTGAGCAGAGGTCAAAGAAGTTCCAGGATTACGTCGAGGAAAAAATTCGAACACAAAGGAAAGTGCACAGATTGTGCTTTGATTCACTTGCACCAAACGAAAAGGAAAAGGCACTCGATTTTGTGAAGAAGAACTGCGCCAAATGCTACGATTTGGTTTCGAGATACATTCACAAAGGCGCGAAGCTCGAAGTTACCGAAGACCTGATACTTGTATAGGAAGCTTCCTCTTGGGCTTCCATGCTCCAAAACGATGAAAAGACAGATTTAGCAACCAAGGTTATGCTTGCGAAGAACATGATTGACCGCGACAACTTCATGACAAAGCGGATTTCTGAATCTCTGAGAGATGAAGAAATAGGACTCATCTTCCTTAATTTGATACGCCCATTTTCAGTAAGATTGGTTGAGTAGCTTCTGAATCTATTGATGAAAAAGGTTAGACACCGTGGGGTTCGGTGTTCTAAACGGCGGGCCGTGATATGATACGATATTGCGTGAAGGTGTTTCGGCAGATATCCTAAGCGGCATCCTGGTAAAGGTTCACTGCGTCCGCTGAGGCCTTGTAGGGATGTGTGTTTTTCTCAGAGGTATGGGGGAGCTCAAAAATCAACCTGAATAGAAGTTAGGTCTCCGAAGAATTAGTGAACCCCCTGTGCCTTTCGGATTCTTCTTCCGGAGGATTGAAAATCTGCGCGAACTCGGCCCGCACCTTGGTTCTCCTCGGAAATACTTCTTATAGATGCCCGATTGGGCTCACGAGCACCGGTCGTCATCAGAAGAGACAGAAGCTGCGGCCTAATACGAACCCTTTCCCCGGGGCGTATGGATTTGATTCGGAAGCCCAACGGCGGTACGCACATATGCTAAAAGATGCAATTCCCGCACCATTCAACTCACAGAAAGCACAATTCCTACGCTTAAAATACGGAGACCAAATATCTTAGATCCTAGCAGTGTGGAAGGCACAGAGTGTGGCTTACCTCTGCCCAAGCCAGGACGTGGAACATTTCGAAAAATTGGTAGAAATCAGACCAAACTTGAGGACTAGGCCAGAGGACTACTCATCCACTGAGAAAGCAAAACTCAGCACGGAGGGATTGCGCATTGTCATACGAGACATCAACAGTCCCTCAAACCTCTCGCACCAATTAAGGGATCAAACCTTTCAGGAGCTCTCCGAGGTCTCAGAATCGCTCGCGAAATCCTACGGTATCTATTTGGAATTCAACCGCGCAAAGACCGGTGAGGAAAAGAACTGGATGTACATGGTCCGTATCTCGATTCCCGGAGGCGGCCCAATCTCGCCAAAGCAGTGGAGGCTTCTCGATGATATTTCCGAAAAGCACACGGAATCGGATTCCTATACGGGGAAGAAACAGCCTTCACTCAGGATAACGACGCGGCAGAACGTCCAGTTCCATTGGGTCAAGAAAGATAATCTCGTTGATGTCGTGCAGGAGATCGCGCGCTCAGGGTTCTACACGCTCAATGGGTGCGGCGACAATGTACGAAATACAATGGGGTGTCCGCTTTCCCACTATTCCGAGGTCTTCAACGCAAACTCGCTTGCGCAAAAAGTCGGAAGATACTTCAGACTCCCCTCAGCCGCATACGTGGAGATCTTCGAAATCGACAAGCAGTATCTAAGAGACGCAAGCAGCATCTCTGGTCGAGAGGACGACAACGATGGTGGTGGCTATTGTGGCGCATCCAAATCATTCAAGTACGGGCCGAATCTACTTAACCGCAAATTCAAGATAGGATTCTCCGCTGTTCACTTTGACGAGCAATCAGGGGAATACGTGCCGGACAACTGTGTCGAACTGCGCACCAACGACGTCGGAGTCGCGCCGATTTTAGAAGGCTCGAAGGTCACGCGGTTCCAGGTCTATGTTGGCGGTAGCCAAGGCGAAAAGGCCGGTCACTCTACATTCTCCGCACTCGGGACTCCACTCGGTATTTTCGAAGAATCAAGACTGATCGAGGGACTAGACGCAATAGTCCGTGTGCACCAAGAATGGGGAGATAGACAGAACAGGCACTGGGCTCGCCTGAAATACGTAATTTACAAGATGGGAATCAAGTGGTATCGGGACGAGGTTCGCGATCTCGGAGTGGAGTTTGATCCTCCAATTGGAGACCTTGACTACGGCGTGAGGATGATGCACCATGGCTGGATCAAGCAGAGAAAGCAAGATGGTAATGAACTCTTTTGGAGTTACGGTGCGTTCATCGAAAATGGAAGGATTCTGGACGGCCCGAACGGGAAGTTGAAGAAGATGATTCGGCACCTTGTAGACAGCTTTCCAGTCCAAATCCTGACGACGCCTAACCAAGACCTGATTTTCGGGAACATATCGGAGGATCTCAAGGAGAAATTTGCCTCCGAGATGGCAAAGTTCGGGTATGGCTTGCGAAATGGTCAGGCGTATTCCGTCCTAAGAATGTTATCCGGTGCGTGCGTCGGAAGGGACACTTGCAGGCTGGCCTACACCGATTCTGAGAAATTTGAGCCGTACCTGATCGACCTGCTCGAGCAAAAATGGGGCAATGTCTCGGAATCAATCGGCGTTACGGGGTGCGAGAAGCAGTGCTTTCGACCCGCGACGAAGACTATTGGATGGGTGGGATCTGGATTAAACTTGTACACTTTGAAAATAGGTGGAACCGAGGACGGAAGATTCCAGGGTGGACCACTGCTTGACCCCGCGACTCATGAAATCTACTTGAAGACGGTCTCGAGAAAGGACGTCGCGATAGTCACAGAGGCACTCTTTGAGTTCTACTTCGCAAAGAGAGAACCCGCCGAGGAGAGACCAGGATCCATGGGCTACTTCTTCCGAAGAGTCGGTACACGCGCAATAATCGAGTGGCTCAAGAGCAACCCGAAGACCTCTCAATTGATGTCAAGGACAGTAAAGTATCCTCTCGCGTCAGAGGATCCGAAATTAGTGAATCCGAGCTTGCAGCTTGCAACAGAAGTCCGTCAGGTTGAGCTTGACAAATCAAAAGCGAGCTGAAAAATAGATACACTTGATGGTAGATCTAAACATTGCAGGAAAAGACGTGCTCGTAATAGCTACGAGCGATGAGGCGGAAACCAGGGCTCTTCAACTGCTATCAGAGGGTGCAAATGTCACCGTCTTTACACTGGACCGACCAACCAAAGAATTGCAGCGTGCAGTGCGCTCAGGCAAGATTGGTTTGCCAAACCAAGATGGGAACGCCGACTGGAGACGTGCACTCAGAAAAGGGAGACCTTTTCTTTCGGTAATCGCAACTGGCAATGCAAGAACTGACAAGAAGATAGCAAGCTACGCGCGCAGGATGTCGCGCCTGGTCTACGTCGTCGACAGGCCGAGTCTCAATGACCTGAACATGACCGGCGTCGCCAAGATTGGAGACATAAGGGTGGCTGTCTCAACCGGCGGCGTGAGCCCAGCCATGGCGGGCCTGCTGCGAAGGAAAATTGAGTCTCTAATCACAAAAGAGGATGTTCTCCATGTCAGATTGCAAACGGAAGTGCGGGGCAGCGTCAGACGCTCAATAAAGGACCCAGCCTTAAGAAAGAAGGCGATCTACGGAATAATTCGTAGCCAAAAGGTAACCTCGCTGCTAAAGTCAGACCGATTCGACGACGCGAAGCGTTACGCGGAAAGGATCATTGCTGCTGCAAGAAAGACTACCCTCGCCAGCTCCTGTGAGTGATTGTTCGTAAATATGAACACCTGTGGAAAGGTGTATTTCGTGGGGGCGGGCCCCGGCGATCCAAAGTTGCTCACCGTCAGAGCACTCGAGGTATTCAGAGTCGTTGACGTTGCATTATACGACAGGCTAGTCAGCTCAGATGTGCTGGAACTCCTCCCGGCTTGTGTAAGTAAAGTCAACGTTGGAAAGCCTCCGCATGGTGGTGGATTGGGCCAGGACGCTATCAATCGCCGCCTGATTCAGGAGGCAAAGGCCGGCCGCAACATCTTGCGCCTGAAGGGAGGCGATCCTCTCTTCTTTTCACGCGGAGTGGAGGAGATTGAAGCGATCTCGGCGGAGGGAATAGAATATGAGATTGTCCCCGGCGTGAGCTCAGCCATAGGGGTCCCGTCCGCCGCGGCAATCCCGCTGACACGGAGAGGAATTTCGTCCTCAGTCGCCATACTCACAGGACACGAAGATCAGTCCAAGGTGCGCCCCTCAGTTGATTTTCAAAAACTTGCCAGTACCGTAGACACTATTGTTGTATTGATGGGTCTTGCGAGACTGCAACTAATTGCCGAGCAGCTTGTGGAAGGTGGAGCAGAGCTGGAAACTCCCGTTGCAATTATTGAGTCTGGAACATGTTCGACCCAGAGGATTCAGTTCTCAACGCTGGGACAAATTTTGAAAGAAGGAAAAGAGGGCTTGAAGAGCGGGATGCAGTCACCCGCACTGCTAGTGATTGGCAAGATTGTAAACACAGCAATTGCACTCGCCGCTGGTAATCATTCTGACAATAATGCAACGCAGTCGAACGGCCTCCCGCAAGCGCCGAAATTAGAATTAGGATTCCCAGTTACCTGGTGCGCAGCTGCAGAATTTGCCTAAAAGAGGGGGACTCTACTTCTGACTAGCGTTTATCAGAACTTCAGCACAGACTCAAGAGTGTCCTAGGCTAGATTCCGATTATTCTTCTTCACTCTTGGCGCGGGTGAATTTCACCAAGATGTTTTGTGATCCTTGCGCCTGAAATGAAAGTGTTCGACCACAAACACGATGGGCATAAGCCTCGAGTTGGACTTGCTAAGACACCAGAGTAATTCTTCTGTATAACTGAGACGTTTGCAAAGAAAACAGGGTGGGTCCTACGGGTAGCACTCAAGAACGTCAAAAATTGATTGCCTCCGACATCAGAGGATGGAAAGCAGGCTCTAGCAGAAAAAAAGTGGGTGTCACCTGGCCCGCTGTTACAGGAGAACGAGTTCTGAGAGTGGCCGCTTACATGAAAATGGTAAAGAAAGATGGAATGCACAAGTGAGGGAGGGGCGCATAGCGATCTGAAATCGACGAATGGCCAAAAATATGCGTCCCGAGCCGTTGTACTCTAGTGTGGAACTGAACTCATTAGGCTTGTACCAGAAATTCCATCATAAGGCGAAATAGCAATCCCGTCTTGCTCCATTTATCTACTCAAGAGCACGCGTGGACGCACTGTGCCAATCAATCAACCACAAAGCAAGCAATTAATCCAAAAAGTGAGCACGATACCCGATCAACAAGATGCCGACTAGAGGTTTCTCAACGAGATTCTTCCGCCGACGAGCCATTCTGCTATTTTTTCCCGCTATTGACGGAGCATTGACTACATGCTGACATTGTCAAAAACTTGCATTACAAACATTTTTCGCGATTTATGACGTGTAATTCATCATTGTCGAAGTTCTTAGGTCAGACTTCGGCCATGTCGAAAACCTAGGTTAGAATTATGCCTCCTTGCATATCCGTGGATATCTCGCTTGAGGTTTCTGCTTGAAATTTGTGAATTGATTGATCCCTTGCGTTGTTGTTGCTTGTTGTCTTCCCGCTGGAGTGCTTGAGCTCGTCTTTGATCGGGTGACTCTTTTTTCATATATGAAAAAGGTCGAGTAGGATTTGGAAACATAGGATAAGGCGCCGGAGGTGGGCAATATATCCCTTGCTTTCAAATCCTACCCCTCGTTGCAACTCCAAACAGAGAGTTTCTTCAAAAATTCGCAGATTCGCAAAGAACTAAGGAGTGTGACAGATTGGAATTGAACCGCAATCGCAATGCTCTGCCGAGGAGGAAAAACCATGACCCTCCGGTGTGAATTGGTCAGATTATCTGGGCTTTCAGCCGCGAGTAGCGAAACTATCTTTCTTCCTTGAGAAACGGCTTTCCTAGAGCTGCCGGACCGCGCCCCGATCTGCGAAGAGCCACAAGGGAGAGTACAACAACGGTCAAGATGTACGGAAACATGGCCGTCAATGATGAGGGAATACCGCTCCCTATTGCCTGCACATACAGCCCAAGCGATTCAGAAATGCCGAAGAGCAATGCTCCCACGAGCACCCTGAAGGGACTCCAGCTCCCGAGGATCACAATCGCGAGCGCGATCCATCCCGTACCTGCAGTCATGCCATCAGAGAAAAAGTTCACGTATCCAAGCGTTAGAAAAGCTCCTCCGAATCCGGCCATGGCTCCTCCGAAGATCACACACAGAGTACGCGTTTTCAGGACACCTAGCCCCAGGCTCCGAGCGGCTCCAGGATTTTCTCCGACCGATTTTATTGTTAGGCCGATCGACGTGCGAGTTAGTATGAAGTACGAAAGTGGAACAAGGAGCAGGCCGATATACGTGAGGATATTTTGTGAGAAGAGGATGGGTCCGATTATCGGAATATTCTGAAGATATGGAATCCCGATGGCTGGAAACCCTTGTACCCTTTGCAGCCCTCCCGGAATCAGTTTCTCGTCGTTGAGGAAACTCGAGAGGCCCAGGCCCGCGATGTATAGGGCGAAACCTACGACTAGCTGACTCAGTGGAAGGCGTACGCACATTCCAACCAGTACTAGGCTCATCGTGACTCCGGTGAGTATCCCAATCACTAGTCCGGCCCATAGATTGCCTAGTATGAGCGCACCTGCGTAGGCCGTAAATGCCGACAACACCATCATGCCCTCAATTCCGATGTTGATTACGCCAGAGAGCTCAGCAAATAATTCCCCTATTGATGGGAAAAGAAATGGCATCGATGCTACTACAGCCGTGGCTACGATTGATACCAATGCATTGATGGATGCTATCGCGGAGCTAAGCTCTGGCAATGAATACCTTCCCCCTGCTAGCCACTATCCTCTTGGCGCCGTATACTCTGATTATTTCGGTGGCAAGTACGATGAGAACAATAAGCCCCTGTAGGAAAACCACAAGCGAGCTCGGCACATTTGCAAAGTTCTGCATTCCTTGCCCGCCCACTATGAGGCATCCAAAAAGTATCGCTGCGAGGAAAACGCCAACCGGATGCAGGCGCCCGAGTACGGCGACAAGGACCGCAGTGTATCCTAATCCAGAAGTGATACCTACAAGCAGGGCATAATGTACGCCTGATACCTCGCCCATACCTGCCAGGCCCGCAAATGCCCCGCTAAGGAGCATTGCCATTATTATCAGAACCGGAATCCGGATCCCCGCGTACTTGGCGGTCTTTTCACTCGAGCCGACGACTCGCAGCCTAAACCCGAAGACGGTTCTGTACATTAGAAAATAGACAGCGGGTACAAGCAAAATCGCAACGAGAACTCCAAAGTGGAGCGCGGTTCCGGGGATGAGAGGAGGGTATTGCGCTGTCACCTGAATCGGAACTGTCCTTTGACCTGCGTAGGCTATCCCCCCACTATTCAGGACACCGCTGAGCAGGTACTGGGTAAGCAGGATCATAATATAGTTGAACATCAGGGTGACGACGATCTCGTTTGCGCCTAAGAACGCCTTCAGGATCGCCGGAATTGCAGCCCAAGCCGCGCCGCCAATCAATCCAAGTATCATGAGAAGCAGGACGTGTAACGGAAAGGGCAGAGAGATGTAGATGCCACCGACAGCAGCGAGAACGGCTCCCGCTAGCATCTGACCTTCCGCCCCGATATTCCAAATCCCCGCCTTGAAAGCGATCGAGATACCCAGGCCATTGATTATCAGCGGCGTAGCCGCCACAAAAATTGCGACTATTCCCGCCGACGAGGCTAGCGAGGACGAAAAGAAGACCGAATAGGCTTTTGCAGGGTCAATCCTAACCGCATAAAGAATTAAGGCACCGGCGGCAAACGCGAAAAGTAACGAGCCGAGAGCGAAAAATGCTTCCCCGATAACCCTAGGAAGATTTGTGTTGAGGAGGTTCAAGCGAGGAGCGACTCCGCGCCGGTCATTTTGAGCCCAATCTCACGCAGCGAGAACTCGCGGCGACTATACTCGCCTGTCTTCCTTCCACTCAAAATTACTATAATACGGTCGCAAAGTTCCATCAACTCATCGAGATCCGAGGATATTAGAAGCAGCGATGAACCGGAGTCTGCTAGATTCCTTAGGTTCTGGTGAACAAATCTGGTTGCCGACAGATCAAGCCCTCTCGTCGGCTGACAGGCAATCAAGAATTTAGGATGCATTCTGAGCTCTCTAGCAACCAGCAGCCTCTGTATGTTGCCCCCGGATAGGGTCCATGCAGGCAGTCTTGTGTGAAGCGCGCTGATGGAATATTCCTGAACAACCTCCCCTGCATGTCTATTAATAGATCCCGGCCTCAGAAGCCTCCCGTCGGAGTAGGGCGCGCGCCCCACGTCCTTTATTATGAAATTCTCAGCGATGGTCATATCGCGGACCACAGCTTCGAGTCTATCATCAGGAATATACGAGATTCCCTTTCTATGCATAGCTGATGCATCCCTGTTTGTTATGTCGAGGTTTTCGAGTTTGATGGTGCCGCTCGCTGCCTTTCTCAGGCCAGCCAGACAATCGGCAAGTTCCCTTTGCCCGTTTCCGTCAACTCCGGCAATGCCTAAAATCTCACCACCGCCGATATGAAAGCTAAGGTCGACTATCTTCAGGACTCCTCGATCATCCTTGACGTGGAGGTGGTCGACCTCTATCAGGCCTTTCGATGAAGGGATTGTAGTTCTGCTCCCTTCTATCAGAGATCCGCCGCCAATCATCATTTCAGTCAACTCGGTCCCAGAAGTTTCCTTCGTGATCTTGGAACCAACAGTCTTACCACGCCTCAGCACAGTCACTTCGTCGGTGATAGCAAGTATCTCACTCATCTTGTGCGAAATCAAGACGATTGACTTCTTCTGAGCCCGTAGCAGTCTGAGTGCGGAGAAGAGATGCTCAACTTCTATTGAAGTTAGGACGGCGGTCGGCTCGTCCAAGATCAGAATCTCTGCACCGCGGAAGAGGGCATTTAAGATCTCAGCGCGTTGCTTCAATCCGACGGAAAGGCTGGAGACTCTCTCGCGTGGATTAACCGGCAACCCAATTCTCTCGCCGAAAGCTTTGATTTCGGAAGAGAGTTTGCTTAGATCAAGGAGTGGCCATTTCTCACGTTTGAGCCCAAGGGCAATATTCTGAACAACACTCATCGTTTCTACGAGCATGAAATGCTGATGGACCATACCGATACCGTTCTTGATAGCATCTGAGGGAGAACTAAGTACGACGTCCTTTCCGTTTATTTCAATCGTGCCCGCGTCGGGCGAAATAAGCCCCGCTAGAATGCTTGCGAGTGTCGTTTTCCCGGCGCCATTTTCTCCGAGCAGACCATGGATGGTCCCTCGCTCGATTTCGAGGTTGACACAATCATTAGCCAATACCTGTCCGAACTGTTTGGATATGCCGAGCATCCTAACGGCATAATTTGGGCGCTCTTCGTGGCTTGTCAAGGCATGTTGGGAATCCATCTAGGGCGGAGAAGTGACTTCGTGGTCGTCTATCAAGGGCACGGTAATCGTGCCATTGAGGATACCTTGCCGGACGCCCATCACTTTTGTTACAAGCGAGGAAGGAACGAGCCCATGGAAACTAGCAATATCAGCACACCCCTGCCTTATGCCACACACGTAACCACTTTTCCAAGAGTGATTCTGATAGTCGACCACTATCTGGTGCATGACGGGATACCAAATGGCAACAGCGCTTGTGACGATTGTCTGATTCGCCAGAGAGTTTTGATCGAACTCATTGCCCATTGCGTAGATGTGGGCTTGGGAAGCTTCCTGATATGCTCCTGTCCCGCCGGGACTTTCTCCGACGTAGATGAAGTCCACTCCTTGTTGGACTAGGCCAGAAGCTGCCTGGAAGGCCTTGCTGGGATCGTTAAAGTCCTGAGTAAAAACGGAGCTGATCTGGATAGACTTGTTTACCGACCAAGCACCCAATCTGAATCCGTTCTCATAGGCCCAAACCGCGGGAATGCCGAGCCCGGATATGAATCCCAAGTGGTTTGTCTTGGTGAGGTAAGCGGCCAGCACCCCTCCTAGATAGGCGGCACCGCTGTTGTCGGCATAATAGTAGATGAAGTTCGAGCTGTTGCTGTTCAATGGTGGAAGGCACGCGCAGGCAAACAATGTGTTAGGATATTTAGGCGCAAGTTGGCTGAACGGACCGATCGCTTCAAATCCCTGACCGAAGATTATGTTGTAGCCTTGGTTTACAAATTGTTGAGCAACCGAGGTATAATCTGCATCAGCCACCGAATCTGCAATTCCTATCGTGGCAAAACTGCTCATGTTTTTCACAGCTACGCAGCCACCTTGGTAGTATCCCAAGTCATTGCATGGACCGCTCGCAATATACGCTATTTTCAGGGATGAGGATGAATTAGAACTGGCTATGGTGGTAATCGTTGTGGAGCTTCCACTGCTGGTCGTGAATGTGCTTGTTGTTGTGGTAGAGCTACTCGAGCTGCTAGAGCTAGACTTTGGCGCCTGCAACAGCATGTATGCAGATGCACCTGCAACAATTACAATTATAACGACTATGATCGCGATTACCGCAACACTAGATATTCCTTGTTTCGTCTTGCATCTGTCTGCGAACAATTTATCCGCTGCATCGCCACTCCGTTCAGTTATTTAACATTTCCAGCCCATTAGGCTTTGGCACATTTAACATTTCCAGCCCATTAAAGAACTAATAATAACACATGACTACAACTTGCACGAATTATGCAGATTCGTGAAAGGGAGCGCTTGAATCAGGACGTTCCGGAGCTCGTCATAAGGAATGCGAGAATATTTACTGCCAACGAAGACGACGAACAAGGAGGCATAATCGAGGGAGGTTACCTTTCTGTAAGTAACGGCCGTATAGACTCTATAGGGAAAGGCGGCGGACCTACTCGAGCGAGACGCGTAATCGATGCCGATTGTTCAAACCTGTTCCCAGGCTTTGTCGACTGTCACACTCACTTACTTGAATTTGCTCCGGAGGCGATCTACCATGCTTTTGGGAAAAGTCAGGAACTCGCAATAAGTGCCTTCGCACTTCAGGCTATGTCTACCGGTGTTACCTCTATCGGAGAACATAATCTAGGACACCCGGTGATTCGTGAGTATCCTTCCTTCTACGACATGGTCGCGAAGCAGCTTCCACTGAATGTCAAAATTGCAAGGGGTCTGGCCGTCATAGGAACGGATCCGATGGCCGTCGTCTCGCCAATCTATCCGGGAAGAACGCTCACTCTCGAAGATATTAACGACGAAATGATAACAGCAATTGCGAGACTGAGCGAGTTTCCTGGTGAAAATCTCTTTCTGACAGCAACGGTTGCAAACCTTCCCGCGGATAAAGCCCCGCTATCGGGCAAAGTGATACTAGAGGGAGAGAGATTAGCGCAGGCCATCCATCTGTTCCATGCAGCAGCCTCGCGCGTTGGAGCCCACATTGAGGGATCGGAATCCATGCAGTTGTTTGCCGACGCCGGTGGTGATGTAATCCATCACGCCCATGGCTTAGACGAGAAGGCAATCGACCGTATTTCATCTAGAAAGACGAACCTTGTCATGACGCCGGCTGCAGGCACGGGGATAGCTCCCAGTTCGCCTGAAGAAGTCTGGAGTGCATACAGCCACGGTGTAGAAGTCTCTCTTGCGACGGACTGCTGTATTCCTCTCCACCCGGGTGCTTCATGGGTCGACCTTCCGCCAGGATCTTGGATCCAGCCCGAACAGTTCCTCAAGGTGATTTCTCCTGCATTCAAGAGATTGCAACGAGGTGGCGTGAAACTCGGTAGCATGCTAAAATTGATCACTTCCAATCCTGCAAAGATTATGGGCATCGAAAAGGAAGCAGGCACTATCGCTGTCGGCAAAAGAGCAGACATCGTGATTGCAAAGGGATTCCCTGCCCTCGATTTTGAAACTGTCGATCACATAACTCATGTCATAAAGGACGGGCAGCTCCAAGTCGCACGTCAGGTTTGACTCCACACTGATTGCGCACTAAGCTGGAAGATTTTAAAGATAGAGGTGTGGCCGGAGAGTCGTCGCAATTATGACCTCGCTCGAATCAGGAGGTGGGTGGTCCTTCGAGGAGCTGGTGAATCCTGACCACACTGCTCTCATCGTCGTTGATATGCAAAAGGACTACTGTAGCAAAGATTACGGCTTCTGCAAGCTTGGTTTCAGCGTAGATGCAGTGCAAGCGATGGCACCTAGGCTAGCCAAATTCATTAGAGCAAGTAGGGAAAGTGGTGTCTTGATTATTTACACACGTAACCAGCATTCGACCTTTACAGACACCACTTCATGGAAGCGATTTGGTGCGGGAAAACTCGGCCTCGCGAGGAAAAACTCCGAAGGGGAAAATTGGTTTGAGGATTACGAGGAGTTCACTCCGGCAAAAGAGGACTATGTCATCTTCAAGCACCGCTACAACGCCTTTCTTGGAACAGATCTCGAGATAGTATTAAAGGCAAAAAAAATAGAGACGATTCTGCTTACTGGTACAGCCACAAATGTTTGCGTGGAATCGACGGCAAGAGAGGGCGCCATGCGTGACTTTAATGTAGTCTTGGTTGGTGACTGCACTTCGACATACGATCCGAAACTGCAGGAAGCAACAGAGAGGAATGTTGCAAATCATTTTGGAATTGTTTCATCGAGCGAGAAGATTTCAAGAGCTTGGAATGCTAAAACCACACCGCGAAATGAGTTGAGCCAAATCGAGCAGAAAACTGATTCAAAGTTAGGGCAAAAGGTCTGACGAAAATCCACATGCCGAGATTCAAGATAGGTATACTCCTTCCGACCAGAGAAGTGGTCATCCACGGGTTTGAGACATCGAGGGTGATCGAGATGGCCGAGAGCATTGAAGCGGCCGGATATGATTCTGTTTGGGTTGGCGATAGTGTGCTTACGAAGCCGAGACTGGAGCCGCTCTCAACGTTGGCTGCGATAGCAATGAGAACCAAGCGGGTAAAACTTGGGACTGCAGTTTACCTTCCGTCCCTCCGGAATCCCATCACCATTGCTCATGCGCTTGCGACGCTCGATCTTCTTGACCGCGGACGAACCTTATGGGGAGTGGGAATCGGAGGGGGCAGATACACTCGTGAACTCTTTGAAAAGGAATTCAACTCGGTCGGAGTTTCATTCAACTCTAGAGTTCGCAGGATGGAAGAAATTATTGAAATTGTAAGGAAACTTGAAACGGATGACTCTGTCTCTTACAATGGAAGATACTACAAACTTGACAAGGTGGGGATGCCGCTCAAGCCCGCGCAGAAGCCTTCAGTCCCAATCTGGATAGCGTGCTCCGTCGCAGAGTCCGGCCTCAGAAGAGTGGCACGGCTAGCAGACGGATGGATCGTCAACATAGTAAATGCCGGTGAACTCGCCCAGAGCCATAGGAAAGTGTTAGAATTCGCTAGGGAGTACGGCAGGGACGGGGCGCAAATCGAGCCATGCAACTATCTCTACATGAACGTCGACTCGAACAGGGATAAGAGCTATGAAGAGGCAAAGGCCTTCCTTACAAAGTACTACAACACGACCTTCACGCCCGAAATCTTGGAGAGATGGGGTAGTTTCGGGAACTCCGGGGATATTGTGAAGAGACTCGAAGAAGTGCAGAAGGCTGGCGTAAGATCGGCAATTGTTCACTTCGCATCACTAGACCCGGTTGGAAAACTGGCAATCTTTACGAGAGATGTGCTCCCGTCCTTTAACTAATGATGCATACTACTTCAACACCCTCTTTATCTTATCAAAGTCTCTTGGTTGGGGAGAAATTTAGTACTCATGGCTGCTTCGATAAAAATCGAGAATGCTTCTTGGATAGTCACAGTGGACAAGAACAGGCGGTTACTCAAAGACGCTTCAATCGTAATAGACGACAAGGGGAGGATCGCACAGGTAGGCAAGGCCAAAGACCTGCGAGGAGAACCCGCCGAATTTATCATCGATGCAAAGGACACGGTAGTCACGCCGGGCTTCATAAATTGTCACATGCACATCAGCTACTCCCACCCAATTCGGGGAATATTTCCAGACGATATGCCGCAGCAAGCCTACCTGCAGCTTGTCTTTCAGTTGCAAAAAGCAATGACCCCGGACGAAGAATACTACACTTCTCTGCTCGCAATGGCTGAACTTTTGAGGAATGGCTGCACTACGATACTTGATCCCGGCACAGCGAAGAGCCTTCCCAAGATGCTCAGTGCAATCGAGAAATCGGGAATCAGGGCCATTGTCGGAAAATCCTTCGCGAACAAGGAGAATCCGCTTTCAATGGCTGTAACAGACGCCTCGACCGCGGCTAGAGAAACCGAGCGGGTAATCGAGGAATTCAACGGCGCGCTGAACGGAAGAGTCACTGCGTGGGCCATGCCCTTTTCCCCTGAATATTGTACCGACGAAGCGATACGAAAAGTCGAGGAGATTGCTTCGGCCCGCAAGGTTGGAACGACGATGCACGTTGCAAACTCGGAGCAAGCCTGCGAAACTTTTCGTAAAGCTACCGGCCTCAGACCCATAGAATTCCTCGCAAGGCAACGGTTGTTGTCGGAAAACACGCTGCTTGCCCATTGTGTGTCAGTGAACGATTCAGAACTCGATGCGCTGAAAACGAATAGATCGAAGGTGGTTTTCTGTCCGCCTGTTGCGGTCAGAGGCACGGGCATTACAAAGACCGGAAAGTTCCCGGAGATGATCGCAAGAGGGATCCCCGTAGGAATTGGAAACGATGCTGCAAATTCCTCGTATTATCTTGACCCTATCAGGGCAATGTACCTTGCTAGTGTCTTGTTCAAGGAAGCACGCCAAGACAGGCGCATGATACCGCCGGAGAGTGCGGTTGAAATGGCCACGATTAATGGAGCAAAATGTCTGCTCCAAGATGACGACATTGGCTCCCTAGAACCAGGCAAAAAGGCAGACATTGTCCTGCATGACACCAGGAGGCCGGAGTGGCGCTCACTGTTCAACCCGTTGAATAACCTAGTCTATTCCGCAGATGGCCGCGGGGTACGCGACGTGATTGTTGACGGGAATGTCATCGTCCGTAGTGGAAGAATAATTTCATTCAACGATGAAGAGCTCTATGATAAACTTCAGGCAGTGGGAGAAGACATTCTACAAAGAACCGGGATTCACTTCGATTCCCGGTGGCCGGTCTTTTGAGTCTTCAAATTTGCTGTGAACAAGACAGATTCGAGCGGTACTTTCTCCTCAATTCCAGATTGAAAATCTTGGCAAAATTCGCAGATTCGCGAGGAGGTGAGATGGTGATCATGCTAGCCTGAATAGCAGCGAACTGGTGTCCGAAATATGTTGCTCTTCTGATTCATCTGGTTTTGGAAACAGTTGTTACAAAAGTTGGTTTCCATCTCACCAGCGAATAAACTACCCATCTACATGGGTCTAAAGGTAGTGAACGAAAGATAGGATGCGATCATTCAGTAGTCCTCTTGCGTCATAAGGGCTTATCTTTTGTCAATCTTTCTTGTACATGCTAAATTTTGGCCAGCCTCCATCATTTTCCAGCATTCAGCGACGATGTGATTGTGTTAGGCTACGCAAAGCTTGCATAGAGACCTTCGGATTTCAGGTCGTTCACGGGATTGGATGTTTCTGAATTTGATGCCTTCTACGAAAGGATTGAGCCCGAGTACGAGCAGTCAGAGAGGGCTAGGTTGTCAAGACCCGGTAGGAAACGTGACATTGGTGGAGAGGGGGCAAGTTCGCTCTTTCTCTCGAAGACAGGCTTCTCATGCTCCTCGTCTATTACCGCTTGTACGTGACGTATGCTCTTGCCGGGTTATCTTTTCGACCTTGACCAGAGCAACGTTTGTAGGGATATACACTACATAGAGCCGCTCGTGAGGAAGTGCGTTCCGATACCGAAGAAGATACACAATCTGACACGGAGACTGCGAACGCTGGAAGAGGTCAAGCAATACTATCCCGAACTCAGGGCATTCATAGACGCGACCGAACAGGAGATTCCCCGCCCCGAGAACAAGGAGAAGCGAAGAACCCACTATTCGGGAAAGAAGAGGAGACACACCGTCAAGACACAACTGACGGTCAACTCGAACGGTCTGATCATCCACAGGACAAATCACGCGAGAGGCAGGAGGCACGACTACGACATCTTCAAGCACACCCATCTAGATCTACCGCGAGGTGTCGTACCACTTGTTGACCTGGGCTACGATGGAATCAAAAGTGACTTTCCGGAGATGAAGCCGATGATTCCATTCAAGAAGAGAGCTGGAGGAAAGGGTCACGGGGGAGAGAAAGCCCAAGAGCTCACGCCGTCCCAGAAGCGATTCAACAAGAGACTATCGAAAGCGAGGGTAGTGGTCGAGCACACCATATCAAGGCTGAAGAAATTCAACATCTTCGGTCAGGAATTCGGGAACAAATTGAAACACTACGACGCGATGACCGACATCGCATTAGGTCTCGTCAACCTGAGGATACTGGGTACCGGTAGGGGACACTGTTACTCTAGGGCAAAAAAGAAGAGAAACAGGCCATGAGGCTGTTTAATTCAACTTCTTATCACGCAAGAGGTCTACTGAAGGATAGGTCTTGCGTGAAAACCTAGCGCCCTCTCGCACCAATGTCCTACTCTCAAGACAGTAATTTCGTCCAAATGTCTGCCGACTAGTTGAATTCCTATCGGTAGACCTCTCTTCTCGGATAAGCCTGAAGGGATTGTTAACGCCGGACACCCAGCAAAGCTCCAAGGAACGTTGAAAGAGCTGTCCCCCGTGCTACCCAGTCCCCGTGGTGCCGGAGTGGGGGTCGAGGGCATTATCAGACAACCACATCCCGAGAACAATGATGAAAGCTGCATGATAAATTTGGTTCTAATTCGTTGGGCTATGAGGTAGGCCCACGCTGATACCTCCTGTCCAGCTGCTATCTCCCACGGATCTTGGGACCGTAGTCCTTCTTTCTGAGCCTATAGATTTCTTCATGTACCGCAGCAATTTCGCTCGTCATTATCGCCCTGTTCGCAGAAGCGACCAAGTCAAATATCGGGGGAAGATTCTTGACTGAAATATTTGCTCCCTTTGACCTTAGTGTTCTGACGGTCTCGTCAATGTTTCTCTTGACGTCTTGGTTCGAGTTATCGTAGAAGAAATCTCGCAAGAGACCAAGTCGCGGTTTTCGATGGCTTGCTCGCCCGATAAGTTTTGAGTACGGTGGAACCTTGTCTTTGAGGGAAGTAATATCAAGAGGATCGAACCCGGCAAGGACTTCGAGCATTGTGCAAGCATCGCGGGCGGTTTTTGTGAAGATTCCTACATGATCAAGAGACCAGCTGCCTGGAATTATCCCGTATCTACTTATGCGCCCGTATGTAGGCTTGAATCCTACTACACCGCAGTAAGCAGCAGGACGAATCGTAGATCCAGCAGTTTGCGAACCAATCGCGGCGAGGCACATACCAGTGGCCACAGCTACAGCTGAACCACTGCTAGATCCGCCAGGAGTGTGATGAAGGTTCCAAGGGTTGCGGGTTCTTGATGGATCAAAGCTTGCAAACTCCGTGGTTTCCGTCTTCCCGAGGATTATAGCTCCTGACCGCTTCAACTTTGCAACGACGGTTGAATCAAAATCTGGTGCAAATTCAGCTAAGATCTTGGAGCCCGCAGTTGTTCTGAAATCGGTCGTACAGAATATGTCCTTGATTCCGATCGGTATTCCCTCAAGCAATCGACGAGACTTGCTGCGCCGCTTCGAGATGGATTACGCCATGCGCCTTGCTTTTACTTGATCTATAGTAACCCACGCCTTCAAAATTGGGTCAAGCTTATCAATCCTAACTAGCGCAGATTCGATCAGTTCGACGGGCGACAGCTTCCCGCCGTCCATCAACACAGAAGCTCCTAGGATTGATAGTGAGTTGTAATCCAAGTCACCCAATTGCCTGCTTCTCGTTTCGACATGTCTTCGTGGGGCCAATTGCCGTAGATCAAAGTAAGTGATACTGGCTGTGGAAGTGAAGCGACCCTCGGCTCCTCGACTTTAAGCTGAGACGCACGAGCCACCCGCAGAACGGAGCCAGAATCCTTCAAGCCGGGCCGACGAAATTTCCTTGTGCGGAGCGGGTGGCTCTCTCCCGAGGAACGTTGCGCATTCTCCTCCAGTTCTTCATAGTTAGAGGGGCTCGTCGTGAGTCTGATAAACTTTCTAGGATACTCTGAGTGCCCTCTAACCACGAACAGTCGAAATTTGAGTGCCATTCACAATATGCCCAATTCTGTTTAAAAGTAGTCAGAAACGGGAACACAAGCGCAAGCGACATCACTGTGGACAAACCAGTCCGTTATGGGCATTTACACAGTTTGAGATCGCACACTAGGAAATGTAAGCATAAATTGAAAGTGATCATCCTTGGTACTGCATCGGCTCCTGTGCCTAGAAGATCTGGTCGTGATGGTACCGGAATACTAGTATCAGGGCCTTCCGGCAGTTTCCTATTCGATTGCGGACCAGGGGTGACAAAGAGACTAGTATCTTTGGGCATCGACCTGGGAACAATTTCATCACTTTTCATTACTCACCATCACTACGATCATATCTCGGATCTGCCCTTGTTTGTCATGTGCAGATGGGAGTGGGGGATGTTCAACCTCTCCACCAGTCATCCGCTACCACGCAAGCTTAGAGTCTATGGTCCGAAAGGAACACGTCGTATTTCAGATCTCCTCTTCGGAGATGATGGCGTGTACGCAGGAGATATCAGGTCTCGAATCAGAGGGGCGGGCAGAAGATTCTACAGAGCCCTTGGAATAGAGTCTCTTCCTAGCCCGAAGCCAACTGTGAGGGAGATCGCCTATGGTGATACGATCGACATGGGACAATCTTTCAAAATTACCGCTGCAAGAACTCAGCACGTACAGCCTTACCTCGAATCTCTGGCGTATCGCATCGAATCAGATCGCAGAATCATAGTTATCTCTGGTGATGCTGCACCATCAAAGGAACTAATTGATCTAAGCCGAGGGGCTGACCTGTTGGTACACGAATGCACCAAACTAGACATTAAGAGAAGCGGGATGCACATGCAGAATATTCATTCGAGCCCAACGACAGTCGCCAAGACAGCGACGGATGCAAACGTAAAGAAACTCGTTCTGCTGCATTTTGGCCCCGAGGCAGAAGACCCAAACGTCCTAGATGAGTTTCGCAAAGTAGTCAAGATGAATTACGATGGCGAGTTTTTCTTGGCGAAGGACCTTGACCAAGTGGAGATTTGACCTCAAATTTCAATTTTCATCAGATCCTCTCCCAGAATCAGTTCACCATCGAAGTTCTCCTTTACCCTCGGCGGGGCGATCTTCTCCCAATCATAAGGATCTTTGTTTGGAGTGAAATCGTTCCATCCGACAAAGTGATTCAGGACAAGCTTCTTGACTCCAGCTGCTTTCGCAAGTTTTCCAGCCATTGTCGGTGTTGAATGAATCCACCAGGCGAATCCGAGCTTACGCCGGGTTGCAACCTCTTCCTCAGGAAAATTGCATTCATGAACCAAGACATCGGCACCCCGGGCTAGTTCTATCAAGTTTTCACAACCCACAGTATCACCGGTGAAGACTATAGATTTTGAGCCGGTTTCAAATCGAAAACAAAAACATGGAAGCTTGCACTCTCCGTGATCGCCGAGACAAGCTCTTACCTTGCAACCTGCCTCCAGATCGAGAGTCCAACCATTATAGATTTCAGTCACTTCTGGTTCAAAGTATTTCTCTATGGTTCCATAACCAGCGATTGCCGCGATATCTATTCCCGGCTCAAATGCATCGTTGAGTGCTCTAAGCTTTCTTCTCGCCCCTGGCGGCCCGTAGAACTTTAGCACACCACGTTCAAAATCTGTCTCCGCAACAATGGGCTCGTACAGTAGCCAAGGGTAGCCATAGAAATGATCTGCGTGAAAATGCGTCAGGAACAATTGTTTGATCTCTCCTGGACGTAACCCAGCTTTTCTAAGCTGATAATTGACACCGGGTCCAGCATCAACCAGCACGGGATTGTCGTTCACGAAGACCACATTGCTTGGAGCAAATCGTTTGGGATCCGCCTTTCCGTCTCCAGTTCCGAGAAGAATAGCTTCGAACATGGATAAGGGCGGCTACAATCATTCTTATTTAATCATTTAGAAATTTTCAGATGCTCCGCTCTTCCAATAAAATGTCTTGTATAGCTGATTTTAGGGATCGAGACAAGTTGCCAGATAGAATTAGCTGTCTGAGAAATGAAACTCGCGGGTAGTCTTTATATGAAAGACAATAATCGCAATACGATCAAAATTCAGGAAGAAGTGTGTCAGACTTGTCTCTGAGCTGGAAGGAATTCACTCAGGAGGAACCAGTTTCACTAGGAAGGGTATCTACCCACATTCCGCAAATCGAAAGACCTGAGATAAACCTTGACAGAATAACCGCTTACAAGATTTACAGGGCCATCTTTTCAATTTGCGAACAGATGGATGTGACAGTCAGAAAGAACGGCTATTCTCCTATTATTACAGAGGGCAAGGACTACTCCTGCGGGATATTCTCTGCAGACGCCAGACTCGTAGCTCAGGCGGCTAATTGCCCGGTTCACCTCGCCTCCATGCACTTTGCCGTGGAATCTTGCATCCGAGATTTTGGGATTGAAAATATCAAACTCGGTGATACAGTGGGAGTAAACGACCCATTCAGAGGAGGAAATCACCTTCCGGATCTGACTCTGGCGAGACCACTGTACTACAAAGGCGAAATACTGATGTTCGCAGCTACGAGGTCTCACTTCGTAGATGTGGGCGGATCGACCCCAGGAAGTTTCCCGGTTTCGGATTCCATTTTCTCTGAAGGAATTCGTGTCCCGCCTGTCAAGTATCAAGTGGGGGACAAGGATAATACCGACGTGAAAAATCTCCTGCTCGCAAATGTCAGAACACCCAGAGAATACTGGGGCGATTGCGAGGCCGGCTTCGCTGCAATGCGAGTCGCCGAAAGACGCGTGGTCGAGCTAGCCGATAAGTACGGACGGGATTCTGTAATAACTGCGATGCTCGACTACATGGACCATACAGAGGCCGGCCTTCGTCATGAGCTGAAGAAGTTCCCCGAGGGGGAATACCTAGGAGAAGATTACATCGATGGCGACGGCTTCACTGACAGGAAATTCAGAATCATGGTCAAAGTGAAGATCAAGGATTCCAACGTCTATTGCGATTTCAGCGGAACCGATCCCCAAGCAAAGGGGCCAATCAACGCTGTTTTTGGAGTAACTGCTTCATCAACAATCAACGCCTTTCTCCATACGACCAACCCAGAGTTGATGCCAAATCATGGATTCTATCGGCCGATACACCTCAAGGCACCCGAAGGGACCATAGTGAACGCCCAGTATCCCGCTCCAGTCGTCGATGGGAATATCGACACCGCGATAAGGATCCTCCAATCAATTTGGGCAGCTCTTTCCCAGGCTGTCCCTGACAGAATTATCGCCTCAAGTGGAGGATGCGGTAACAATATGCACGGCGGAGGAGTAAACACCCTAAATGGAGAATACTACGTTTGGAACTATTTTCCAGTAGGTGGGTATGGTTCGAGAAAAAACAAAGATGGTTGGCACGCTACAATAGCTGAGACTGGCAACGATATGGATGTGCCGGCAGAAGTGTTTGAATACAAATATCCTTGGGTAATCGAGGAATACAATCTCATGCCCGGTTCTTTCGGGCACGGAAAACACCGCGGGGGCTGTGGGGTTCGCTTCCGTCTTAGAGCATTACATGGAAACGCAATCGTAGGATTGCATGGTGATCGAGGGCTATCGAAACCATGGGGTCTTTTCGGGGGTTGGCCCGCCGGTAACAATTCACTTAAAGTGTACAAGAAGAACGGCGAAGTGCTGCATTTCGCCCCAAAAACTTGCAAGGTCTCGGGTATAGAAGTCGAAGAGGGAGATGTGGTGGAACTAGTCACCCCGGGCGGCGCGGGATACGGCAATCCCTTCGAAAGGGATCCTAATCTAGTTGAGGACGATTTCAGGAACGGATTGATTACAGCCGATCAAGTCAAGGAGATCTATGGTGTTGTCCTAAATCATTCAACGAACATGATTGACGAAGCGGCGACCACTGAATTGAGAAGAAGAATGCGTAGTTCCTTCGATCAGAATCGTCACGAAGCTCCCCTCATCTCGAGGGAGACCTTGCCCGTTGCGGTGTAGACAGCTCCTATGATAGTAGTTGGAATAGATATTGGTGGAACCTTCACAGACGCTGTACTTTGGGACTCCAGCTCTGGAGAAATGAAAATCAGCAAAGTCCCCACGACAACGCAAGATTTCTCACTCGGCTTTGAGCAAGCAATGGTCCAAATAGTTAGCAACTTTTCAGAAATTGACATGATTCTGCACGGCACCACAGTTGGCATTAACGCGATGCTCCAGGGCAAGTTGCCGAAGATCGGTCTGCTAGTGACAAAGGGATTCGGAGACCAGCTCGACATCCAGCGCACCTACAAGCATTGGGGAAAGACTTACTGGTCCTCTCCCTATGACCTACAAGGTGATAAGCCTGATCCGATTGTTCCACGGTTTTTGCGTAGGGAGGTCAACGAACGGGTAGCCTATCCAGGGCTTGTCTACCGCAAACTGGAAGATGAGGACGTTATCTCGAACGTCAAGGACCTGATGAAGGTTCCTGAACTTACCGGCATTGCAGTGACGTATCTGTGGTCTTTCATGCACCCGGACCACGAGATTCGAACAAGGGAGCTCATTAAGGAGGCGGGTTTCGGAGGAAATGTATCACTCTCATACGAAGTTGCACCCATCTATCACGAATTCGAGCGCATGGTCACCACTGCCCTAAACACGTCATTCATGGAAATCATGGACAAATACCTGTCCTCGCTTGCCACGAGACTCTCTGCGAGAGGTTTCCGAGGACTTTTGAGCATAATGCAATGCAGTGGTGGGATGATGAGTTCTGATTCTGCAAAGAAGTTTCCTATCTATACCATAATGTCCGGACCGGTTGGGGGCGTTAACGCTAGCTTGTACTACTCAAAATTGCTGTCCGAGCCAAATCTCATTGGCGTTGATATGGGCGGAACAAGTTTCGATGTCTCGACGATTATAGATGGAGAGATTGAAACGGTCTTGGAGAAAGAGATTCTTCATTACCCAATCAGAATTCCATTTGTAAATGTGCATTCAATTGGCGCTGGAGGGGGGTCAATTATCTGGATTGATCCGACTGGATCGCTGCAAGTAGGACCTGATAGCGCGGGTGCGAATCCGGGGCCGGCTTGCTACGGATTCGGAAACAGACCGACGATTACCGATTGCAATGTGGTGCTCAACAGACTAAATCCATCCCGATTCCTCGGCGGCAAGATGAAGTTATATCCAGATCGCTCCAAGACTGCTCTCTCCGAGATTGCCGCAAAATTTGGAGAGTCAGAGGTCAAGATAGCAGAAGACGCGGTGAAAGTTGTCAACACAAATATGATGCATGCGATAATGACCATGACCGTAGAGAGAGGCATTGATCCCTCAGACTTTTCGATAATATCCTTCGGAGGCGCGGGAGGACTGCATACAGTCGAAATAGGAATGGAACTCGAGGTAAAGTCAGTAATTGTACCTAGGAATCCGTCGCTCTTCTGTGCCCTCGGGTTGAACCTTTCGGATTATAGATACATTAGTTCGGCTACGAAAAGAGGAGTTGTCCAAAATACTCCGCCCGAAGAAATAGAAGCTGCATTCAATGAGCAAGAACGAAAGTGCCTTGGTGTACTGCAGGATGTGGGATTCGTGGAACAAGACACTTCCTTTATTCGCACTGCGGACATGAGATACTACTTGGAAGAGTGGGAGGTGCCGACGCCCGTTCCGTCAAGGATAAAAGACACAAAGAGCCTGATTGATAGTTTTGTTGAGACCAAGAGAAAGCTCTATTCGACCTCTAGATCCGTGGAAGAACTGGTTGAAATAGTGAATTACCACGTCACCGCTGTAGGTAGAAGAAAGGACAAGCTCGGCATCAAGACCATTGAGCAAGGCAGCACGAGACCACCAGATTCGGCCGTCCTCGAGGAACGAAACATAATTGTGGGAGGGGTTGAGAAAAAAGCGGCAATTTATGACCGGAATTTCTTGCTGGCCAATAACACGTTGGGTGGTCCAGCAATTGTCGAAGAAACTGCACACACCCTCTACATTCCACCAGGAGCTAAAGGAATAGTCGACAAATATGGGAACATTGTAATTCCCATTGCTTCAAGGAATCGATCGTTGTAGGAAAATGTCGCGCTTCAGGAATGAGACCTGAGAAGAAAGATCATCATTCGATTTGATTTTTGATATATCCTTCGACAGCGGCGCTGATCTCCGCCAGTTGCAGGCTTTGGTTTCGTACGCAGAGAAAGGCGGCCTTAATTCAGTCTGGTTCACTCACGACATCTTAAACTATAATTCATGGGTCATCTGCGGAGCACTCTCGATCCTCTCCTCGCGATTGATGCTGGGGCCATCGATCGTTAATCCATTCAGCAGCAGCGTCCAAGAAATTGCGATGGCTTCAGTTACCTTGGACACACTATCGGGAGGCCGAGCAGCCCTAGGTATAGGACCTGGAGCCAAGAAGATGCTCCAAATGGCAGGAATATCGCAAACGAGTACCTTCAAGAGACTTGATGATGCCATCAGTTATCTACGTGCCGCTCTTAGACCGGACACGGAATTGCTTCAGATGAAGCCAAGTAAGAAAATCCCGATCTACTTAGGTTGTCAGTCCCCGGCACTCCTCCAGGCCATAGGAAAATGGAACATTGGTGGCCTGCCCCTCTTGACGCCGCCAGCATTCGCAACGATGGCTTTGAGCCACATAGACAAAGGATTCAGAGATTCTGGGAACGCGCTAAAGAAGGATAAAATTGTAGCTACGATTTTGACAAGTTTGGCCAAAGATGAAGGAGCAGCTAGGAAGTATTTTGCAAATTTCATCGCTGCAGTCATAGACCATCTGTCGAAGGTACAGCTTGAAGCCTATGGATTCACCGAGGGGAAAATTGCTGAGATGAAATGCCTCTATTCGGAAAAAGGTTGGGAGAGCGTGCCTGATGAGTTCTTCACCTTGGGCGCAGTTGGCGTGGAAGGCTGCATCAAAACGATTGAGAAGTTAGAGAAAGAAGGATTCGAGCGAGTAAAGATAAGTTCACCCTTGGGTCCGGACAAGTTTGAAGCGACCAGGATACTAGTCGACGAAATCATCCCAGCGATCACTCCTGTTCGGTGAGTCTCTAACTCAATTTATTCCAAAAATGGCAAGCGACACCATGAGTATTCGTAATCATGTCAATTTGTGGTTCCTCAGTCCTGCACTTATCCTTGGCATAGGGGCAGCGAGTGTTAAATCTGCATCCCTTTGGCGGGTTTAGTGGGGAGGGGATTTCACCAAATACCGCGCCCGATTTTCGACTCCTCATCGTCGCCGGGTTGGGCACCGGAATGGAACGTAATAATCCGATCGTGTACGGGTGCGCAGCCTTTTCAAAGATGTCTTTTACTGTTCCTATCTCGACTATCTTTCCTAGGTACATGACTGCAACATCTTGACAGATGGTCTTGACAATGCTCAGGTCATGGGAAATGAAAAGGTATGAAAGCTCGAACTCGTTGATTAAATCTTTGAACAGGTTTACAATTCTAGCCTGCTCCGAAACATCTAGAGCCGAGACCGGCTCATCAGCAATGATGAGTTCAGGCGATAATGCAATTGCCCTTGCGATTGCGATGCGTTGTCTTTGCCCACCGCTAAATTGATGGGGATACCTATTGGCTGCCATGGCAGGAAGACCGACTACTTCAAGAAGTTTCAGACCCTTTTCAAGCCGCTCCTTCTTGCTTCCTAGATTGTAGACATTCAACGGTTCCACGATTGATTGGACTACTTTCATTCTGGGATCTAGCGAAGAATAAGGGTCCTGAAAAACTATGCCGAATCGTTTCCTGTAGCCCTTTCTTCTTGCAGCTTCCTTGGTTATGATTTCCTCTCTGTACTTTATCGTTCCAGAAGTAGAATCTAGGAGTCCCGCAACTAGATTGCCCGTTGTAGTCTTTCCAGATCCGCTTTCGCCGACTAGACCGAATGCATGTCCCTTGGGGATGCGAAAAGAGACATCGTCCACCGCCTTGACGTTGCCAATAGTCTTTCTAAATATGAATCCCTTGGTGACTGGAAAGTATTTCTTGAGTCCGCTGACTTCTATCAAAGTCTCGGCGTTGGAAGTCGAAGGATACAACTGTTCAATTCTCTACCAGTTTGGGTACTTGTACTTGAGACAGCGAACAGAATGTTCAGGATCGACATGTTGCAGCTCAGGATACTCAGATTTGCAGATCTCCTTTGCGTAGACACAACGTGGATGGAACCTGCATCCCGAAGGTAAGTTCAGTGGGTTTGGAACGCTTCCTTGAATGGCGAGAAGGCGGTCCGAGTCGACTTGAATATCTGGAACTGCGTGGAGCAGCGCTTCTGTGTAGGGGTGAAAGTGGTGCGAGAACAAATCAACCGTTTCGGCAGACTCGACAAGCTCCCCCGAGTACATAATTTCCACTCTTTCGCAAAGCCATGCAATCAATCCCAGGTTGTGGGTTATGAGTAGTATGGACGTGCCCAGTTCGTTTCTAATCTTTCCCATTAGTTCAAAAATCTGTGCTTGGATAGTTACGTCCAAATTGGTTGTTGGTTCATCAGCAATAAGCAGGCTGGGTTCGCCTGCAAGGGCGATCGCAATCATCACGCGCTGCCTCATGCCTCCGCTGAGCTCAAAGGGATACTGTCTTGCCCTAGTCTCAGCGTCCGATATTCCAACCAGTTCCAACAATTTCATGGCACTCATCCTCGCCTGTTTCTTGTCCAAATTCTTGTGAGCTACAGCAACCTCGGCAATCTGATCTCCAATCCGTATCAGGGGATTTAGAGAACTGAGAGGATCCTGAAATATCATGGCAATCTCTCCTCCCCTGTAGTTCTTCATCTCTTTCTCAGGTAAGCTAAGGAGATCAGTCCCCTGGTAAACAACGCGCCCAGAAACAATTCTGCCAGGAGGACTGGGTACAAGCCTCATTATTGAAAGCGCGGTGGCAGACTTTCCGGATCCCGATTCTCCAACCAATCCGTGAATCTCCCCCTTTCTCACCGAAAATGAGATTCTGTCGACAGCTTTGATATTCCCACGGGATGTTTCAAAATGGGTGGAAAGATCCGAAACTTCAAGTAACAGACTCAATTTTTCTCTCTCTCTTTCTCCAATTTAGTCTGGACTAGATTCGCATACTCGGATCTAGGGCATCCCTCAAGCCATCCCCGAAAAGATTGAAAGCAATCACCGTTATAGACAAAATCAATCCCGGAAAGAATATGATGTACGGGTCAAAAAGGATGTACTGTAGTCCTTCAGTTATCATCAGGCCCCAGCTCGGCGTCGGCGGAATGACCCCCAGACCCAGGAAACTTATTCCCGCTTCAGCCAAAACCGCATAGCCGATTCCTAGAGTGGCAACGACGACCGCGGGCGCAATGGAATTTGGTATAATGTGTTTCATGATTACTGTCCTGCCATTCATGCCTATCGCCCTTGATGCCCTGACAAAGACAGTTCTCTTCAGACGCAGCGTTTCTCCTCTGATTACTCGTGCGTACACCGGCCACGTGACAAGTGACACAGAGAGTATGATGTTGGGCACGCCCGGGCCAAAAGCCGCCATAAGGAGTATTGCGAGAACTAGTCCTGGAAACGCGAGCATAATATCCGCAAAACGCATTATCACGGTGTCGGTTATCTTGCTGTAATATCCAGCGAAGGCGCCAAGAAACAATCCAAGAATCATGTCAATTAACACGACCGAAATCCCGACCTCCATTGAAATTCTCGTGCCAAAGATTACCCGGGATAGTATGTCACGACCAAATTCGTCCGTTCCGAAAAGATGAGCCAGACTCGGAGCCTGTAATCGAATCGCGGTATTCGTTGCAAGAGGGTCATACGGCGCAATATACTGGGGTACTATCGCAAGGATGACGGCCATGATGATCCACACAAGACCAAACATCGCTGAGGGGCTCCGCCTCAATACTTTGAAAATCTCACGAAATTCCGAATCATAAGAGATTGATTCCTGGACCAGCTTTCAGACTCCCTCCTCTTCCTTGTTCTCAACCTGAATCCTTGGATCGATTCTGGCGTACAAGACATCTACGACGATGTTGATTACAACGAAAGCGACAGCAACAAAGAAAACCGAAGCCTGAAGCAACGGATAGTTCCGTTCAGTAATTGCCCTGTAAGCTAGACGGCCTATCCCAGGCCAAGCGAATATCACTTCCACGAAGAAGGCACCGCCAAGAAGATAACCTAGCTGTAATCCGCTGAGAGTGATTATCGGGACGAGAGCATTTTTCAGGGCGTGGGAAACAGTGATTTTGAACTCGCTTAGCCCCCTCGCCTTGGCTGAACGAATATAATCTTGTCGCAGCACCTCCAAAAGGCTGGATCTGGTAAACCGCGCTGTTACACCTAACTGCCCTAAACCTAGCGCCAGGGCGGGGAGGATAATGTATTGCGGGGAAGATGCGTATCCCGCAACCGGTGTAAGATGAAGTGTGACCGAGAAAATAAGAATCAATATTACCCCAAGCCAGAAGTTGGGGAGCGAGGACAAACCGACGGACGTGATCATTATAGAACGGTCAATTATGGAGTTTTGCCTTCTTGCAGAAATAATTCCAAAGGGTATTCCCAGGAGAATTGCGATAAGCCAGGCCGTGGCGGCCAATTCCAGCGTGAGCATGAAGGCGGGAAGGACCTCTTGGAGAACGGGTTGGCCGGTTCTGATGTCAGTCCCGAAGTTTCCCTGGAGAAGCCTAGTCAAGTACAGAAAATATTGGACATAAACGGGCTGGTCTAAACCTAGTCTAGCTCGTATGACTTGTATTGCCCTTGGATCTCTGAGGCTTAGACCTAACCAAATCTGAACAGGATCTCCAGGTATAGAATGCATTACCGCGAAAATCATCGCTGTGAGCCCAATCAACACGGGGATGGAAATGAGCAGTCTCTTTGCGATGTAACGTAGCATGAGGCCGGACAGTTCCCACGCGATATGACGTATTTATGAAATATGCCAATTATGGCGAGTAACGGAATTGATTTTTGCGTGAAGGGCTGCCAGAACGTTCGGCAACACGTCTAGCTTAGCTCTATGCTTAAATCTCCTCCATTCGTGTCACCACCGAACTCACCTTGAGCGAGCAGTACTTCGCCTCTCTGTCTTATTCAAATTCTCCTCGGATGATCTCAGAAAAATTTCCTGGAATCAAAACTTCTGAACTTTTGAAGAAAGCAAAGGACTCCGAGTCTCCTTCGATAAACACGCCCTACATTTTGCCCGTGGGCATTGCCGAGGGAAGAGGAGCTACGGTCAAGGATGCTGATGGTAACACATACTTGGATTTGATGGCGGGAACGGGAGTTGTAAGCGTTGGACACTGTAATCCGATGGTCACGGAGGCAATACGTGATCAGGCGGGCACCTTGCTCCACACGGTAGATATGCCAAGCCCCAAACGGGTTGAGCTGATGCAGAGGCTGATCTCAATTGCCCCTAGGGCGATGAAGGATAATTCCCGGGTCCTATTCGCGAGCATGGGCGCAGAGGCGGTGGAAGACGCGGTAAAGTTCTCAAAGTGGTGCACGAAGAAACACGGCATAATCGCATTCGAAGGCGCCTTCCATGGAAGAACCGCGGGTGCCCTTGCCCTGACCGGTCGAACCTCAACACAGGAGGGGATGTCGCCTCTAATGCCGTCTGTTTACAGGATGCCCTTCGCGTATTGTTACAGATGTCCGTTCGGGCTCACCTATCCCGAATGCGATGTCAGGTGTGCGGACTATGTTGAGCACGCAATCAGTAATCCTGAGGGCGGCCTAGCCGAGCCCGCAGCGATCATCGTCGAGCCAGTCCAAGGATCTGCCAAAGTCGTTCCACCAAAGGAGTACCTTTCAAAGATCCGAAAAATCTGCGACAAGTACGGTCTCCTGCTGATCGACGATGAGATACAAACCGGGTTCGGGAGAACTGGAAAGATGTTTGCTATAGAGCACTCGGAGAATGTGACGCCCGATTTTGTCGTTCTTGGAAAGGGAATTGCCGACGGGTTCCCCATCGCAGTCGTGTTGGGCAAAAGGGATGTGTTTGAGAAATTGCACCCGGGTCAGCATACGAGCACTTTTGGGGGCAATGCTCTCGGGTGCGCGGCTGCACTCGCCACCATTGATTTCATTGATAAGTATGATCTGTGCAAGCGCTCTCAAGAATTAGGCGAATACTTCATTGGCGCCCTGAAAGAGTTGCAGAATGAAATCAATTACATTGGGGATGTCAGGGGATTAGGTTTGATGATAGGAATGGAGCTTGTCAAGGATAAGAAGACCAAGGAGCCGCCCGCGTGGGAAAAGCTGACGGGTCCGTTGCTATCAGATCTGGCTGCCAACGGGCTGTTACTCTTGATTGGCGGTCCGTACAGAAACGTACTTCGCATTCTTCCGCCCCTAGTTATCACAAAAGAGCAAATTGATGCCTCGGTTCAAATCATGAGGCGAGTCATGAAGAAATACAACGACGCGGCAGGATGATGTTGAATCAGACTCCGAAGAGACGCTCCGCATTTTTGTGCAGAATTTGCTCGGCGAGATCCAAGCACTCACTCTCGCTCCAGTGCTCGACCTCGTAGAGCCAAGATGCTATCCGAGACAAAGCACTTCGAGTGTTATGTGCGGCGTACCCAATTGGATCTGGCTGGAACCCATCGCTCCCATGCATAATCTTCTTGGCAGAAGAAATTGAAACGAACTCGCTTAGAATCTGATGTGTGAGAAGGGATGCCTGTGTGAAGAAAGAGAGATCAACAAAGACATTGGGATATTGTGTAATCAGGGATGTTATCTTGTGGTAGTCAGGAAACCCCGTATGAATCAAGAGGAATTTGGTCCCGGCTCGTCTGATGTCGGCGTTGTCAAAGACCGAGTATAGCCTTGAGGGATCGTTTAGCCAGGGCTTTAGTTGTGGCGCCACCGCTACCGCCACATGGATCACCATAGTCAATCCTATTTCGCCCACGTGCTGGAAGATTGTCTTCAAGCAGAAATCTTGATACAGTTTCAGAGCTCTACTTGTCTCGGGATCCCTGTAAACCGGAATTCTAGCGTTCCATTCTTCGTAATATTCGGGCTTCGCCACCGCAAGCTTCCTGTAAGAGTCGTTGGCAACATTGGAAGATACGTCTTCAAGATCATAATCGCGGAAATATGCTTGGGTCGACTTGAAGCCCGAGCAGCCATTCGTCTTTGCATCGTCAAGCTGCGAACATATCGCTCTTGCAATATCGTCAGCCGATTCGAGTTTCTTCTCTCTCGCCCAATCGGGTTGGATCATTCGAACGACAGGGTAAGTCCATCTCTTCTTACCATCAGGATAATCCGCCATGATCTCTTCAGACGAAGAAGTGCCTAACGACGAGTGATCGACCAGAACCCACTTGATTCTCTCGCGCTCGAATACCGTGTTGGCATACTGCTTTAATCCAATGGTCTTTATTTTATTCCAGATCTTTCTCTGAATGATAGTTGGATCGGTCGTCTCAAACCTCATCGATTCGGAAATGTAATGCCGGATGCTGGTCATGCGCGGCCGCGATTCCATATCTGAAATCACAGCTTCCCTAATCGAATCTTCCAACTTCGAGTCTTTGTAATTCTTGGGCATCAGGCCGGAAACAAAAACGTCGTACCACCCGAAGTCGTATTCGTAAGATGATCGTGGTTCCTCCCCCAACAAGGGCCCATGCACGTGCGTGTCAACAACTGGTATTTCTGAGAAATCGAACAGCTTCTGGTTCATTTTCGAGCATAGAGGTGGAGTTGGTTCTATTTAGGTGTCGCGTGCGGTAGCGAGAGTAGCCTCGGCCGCTCCCACCTAACTTAAATAGTTGCCTTGTTTGCCCCATTGAGCGTGCAAAACAGTAAGCTCGCAATCTCAAGGACAGCCGTTGTTGTAATCATAGTGGTCGTAATAATAATCGCTGCCGCTGCTGGCGCGTTCGCATTGCTTGGTACGTCCTCGACGACAACACCACCAACTTCGCAGAGTTCAACCTCGTCTCATGTTACTTCTTCTTCTCCTTACACTTCCTCAATCCCATCGAGTCAGTCCACATCTTCATCATCTTTACCAGTTTCAACTTCATCAACTACATCTCAGTCCCTCACTTCGAGCACGGTCGCGGCCTTGAATCAGACTATCACGATAGGGGTAGTGAAACAAGATGGAAGCACGCTTGACCCCACAATGTCAGCTCAAGGAGAGATGATGAACACAGCCTGGTCTGCAATTTACGAACCTCTAGTCTACGCGGATAACAGTTACACGCTCCACCCGAACCTCGCGGTGAATTGGACCGAGGTAGACTCTTTGACCTATGATTTCAACCTGAGGCAGGGCGTGACGTATCAGGATGGGACGCAATTCAACGCCACGACTGTTAAGTTTGGGTTTGACAGAGCACTGTCTCCGGGAATCGTGAAGTCTGACGCATTCTTCATCAGTAGCGTAGAAGTGTTATCACAATACAAAGTCAGGTTCCATCTCAATCCGAATGGAGATTTCGCGAATTTCATGTTTGACATGGCAAAGGTCCCGTTGGGCTACATGGGTTCTGTTTCCATGACCGCTATCCTGAAGGAGGGAAACCAGACCTTTGGCAGGAACCCAGTCGGAACCGGGCCGTACCAAGTTGTTGATTGGGTAGATCAAGATCACCTCACGCTCAAGGCAAACCCTCACTATTGGGGAGGTGTTCCACCAATCGAAAATGTGATAATCAAAGTAATTCCGGACCCATCGGTTAGAGCGCTCGAATTAGAATCCGGGCAAATCCAGCTCTCCGATATTCTTCCCCAGTACATCTCAGTCATCAACAGTTCAGGTACAGCGCTCGTGAAAATAAGCGCGCCTGAGAAGGACATTGTGATGTCAATCAACGTCAGAAATGGCAATCCTCTTCTACTTCAAAACAACACAAAAGCGTACCTGCTTAGGGAAGCAATCTCATACGCCGTGGATAGACAATCACTGGTTCAGGCAATAATGGATGGATACGCTACACCAGCCTCCTCTATAGTTCTGCCGCAGCAGACGCCCTACTACAACCAGTCTATTCTTTCGTTTGGACCAACTGCCAATGTAACAAAGGCAAAGCAGTTGCTCGCTGAGGCAGGTTATCCCAACGGCTTCACCTTTACAGTATGGACTTCAGGACAGTTCGTTAACAGCCTCCAAATCGCAACTCTGATGCAACAGCAACTGGCAAAAGCCGGAATCACAATGCAGATCCACGACGACGAATTCGGAGTCCTAATTACTGACCTGTTCAGCGGGAATTATGAGGCGATGATCCACGACAACGGTGGAGGCAGCCCTCTGGAATCCCTATTCAAGGGCTACAACTCTGAGTGCAGCCTACCGGCCTGTTTCGGAGATATCCCGAACGCTAACGATTCAACAGTCAACTACCTCACAAACCAGATGAATCAGGCAGTCTCCAACGGAAGCACCAGTCTGGCCATTCAGCTATCCCACGAGGCGCAACAATATCTCAACAACCAGAGTTACGTGGTCTACCTCTACTACGTGCCATTGATCAACGGATACTCGAAGAACGTCATTGGTTATCAGATCATGAACACTGGAACGCTCGAGTACGAGGGGGATGGCGGATTCATATTGTATCGCCCAGCATTGAACATCTCCGTTTCACTCGTTGCTTCCTCTCACTCATCTTCGCCTTCGATAGTCCCACTCTTGTTTGCCATGCAGACGATCGGCCTTTCTTCTCTCGCGTGGGTCGCCCTGGTAGTAGTAGCGTACATCGTTGCGTCTAGAAGAATGGTAGTATCTTACCCGAGGGCCTGATGGAATTGAAAGAGAGCTACACTGAGCAAGAACTGCAGAACATCGCACTGGCACGTAGACACATCGAAGGCTTTGCAAATCATAACGTTGAGCAGGCGCTCTCTGTGCTGACTGACGATGTAATAGACGAGGACTTGGGCGAGGAGCCAAAACACGGAAAGAAGGAGATAGAGGACGAGATCAGGGGCTATCTCAAATCATTTCCGGACCTGCACTGGGAAATTACGAACTGCTTCGCACACGGCGACCAGGTTCTAATAGAGATCAAGGCACGGGCTACTCGTGGTCCGAATGCCTTGGACGGAGGCAAACCAGGAACTCAAGTCGAGTTCTACGTCTCATCCATAGAGCACATGTCTAATGGACAGATTGATCACATGCGCGCATATATCATTCCAATAGAACTTTCCAAAAAGAAGTGAGAGCAATATACATGGGCGGTGGCTCGTTATTTCGGAACCATTGCCTCCACCTCGATTTCTACAAGCAGCTCTGGATGAGCAAGTGCTGAAATTTGAACGGTCGTGTTTGTAACTTTCTTCCCCTTGAAGAAAGCTTGGTGCGCCCTGGCAATTTCATTTAGCTTACTGATGTCTGTTGTGTAGACTCTGGTTCTGAATACTTGATCAATCGACGAATCCAGCTCGCCCAGGATCTTCTTGATTTTCCTTAGCACAACAATAGCCTGACCGTGAATGTCGCCCTTGCACTTGATATTCCCCCTCACGTCTATCGCAGTTGTCCCGGAGACAACTATGCAATCTCCTATCCTGACCGCGCGCACGTATCCGAATTTCTTCCCCCAAGGGGACCCTGCCGGCACGCATCTTCTCCCATTTGGCATGGACTACTAGGAGGAGACTGTACAGTATAGGCATTTCTGGTAAGCTACTAGACTTTACCTTCTGACAATAATGTAGCGTTTAGGTTTCAACAGTTAGTGTTGACCATAGATCCATTGGGCATTACGGTATGACAAAGCAATGAGCGAAGAAAGCTCGCTCCGACGATTTCAGCTCCCTGCAAATTAGCATTGATAAGAACCGCGTTCTGGAGTGTGGCATTTGTCAGAATCGAATTCCGGAGGTCCGCAGAGGTTAGATCCGAATGGGTTAGGTTGCTGCCCAAAAGATCTGAAAAGGCAAGGTCGCTACTGAAGAGGTAGGCCGACGCCAAGTTGCTTGAAGACAAATTTGCCCCGGTTAGATGAGCATAGTAGAGATCTGCGTCTTGGAGCTGAGATCTTATTAGATGCGCCCCAATGAAGTCCGCGAAAGATAGATTTGCGAACATGAAATTCGAATCGGTAAGATCAGCTCCGATGAGATCTGATCCGAAAAGATTCGCCGCCTCAAAATTGGATCCGGTCAGATTCGATCTCGAAAAGTCGGAAAACATCAACTGGGCTGCAGTGAAATTCGATTCGAGAAGTGAGGCATGCTCACAATGAGCGAATGTTGTAGGTGAGCAGGTACTGTTCTTCAAGAGTGACTCGTCAAGTCCGAGCTGATTCTGGAAACTTGTTGACTGTAGATAGTAGTAGACCGTAGAAAAAAGGAGACTGCCAATGAGTATCAAGAGCACAAGTACAAAAATCTTGGTCTTTGCCATCGATGGCATGTGTTTGCCAGTGAAGATGCTGACTATTCATGTTTTTGTCTAGGACATTGACTGCTGCAGGATATGCGAAGGGAGGGAAGACATAAGCCTTGCTCTCAAAGTCTATCATTCAGATTTCAATCTTCATCAAGTCCTCCCCCAGGATGACTTCTCCATCGAAGTGCTCCTTCACCCTCGGCGGGGCGATCTTCTCCCAATCGTAGGGATCTTTGTTTGGGGAGAAATCATCCCAGCCGACAAAGTGATTCAGGACAAGCTTCTTGACTCGGGCAGCTTGCGCGTGCTCGCCCGCCATGGTCGGCGTGGAGTGTATCCACCAGGCAAGCCCCAGTCGCTTCCTCGCCTCTACTTCCTCTTCTGGAAAGTTGCACTCGTGAACCATGACATCCGCGCCCTTTGCGAGTTGAGTAAGATTTTCGCATCCCACGGTATCGCCGGTGAAGACGACAGATTTGCTTCCAGATTCGAATCTGAACGCAAAGCATGGTAGCTTGCAATCACCATGATCGACTAGCGACGCCCTAACCTTCCAGGAACCGTAGTCGAGCGTCCATCCGTTGTAAATCTCTTCAATTTCTGGCGTCATGAATTCTCTAACCTTATCATAGCCTCCTAGTGCTGCGATGTCATCCATTTGGTCCCCTGATTCATCTAGCTGCTTCAGGATTCTATGTGAGCCGGGCGGCCCATGGAACCGCATGTTCCCCCTTTCCTTGATAGCTTCATCGACATTGCCCATGATGATTGTGTACTTGTTAAGCCAAGGAAATTCAAAAAAATGATCGGCATGAAAATGAGTCACGAACACATTCCCAATCTGACTGGGCCGGACGCCAGCACTTCCCAATCGAAAGGTAACACCAGGCCCGCAATCCACCAGCACCGGTCTATCTCTGAACCAGAGAAGATTACTTGGAGCAAATCTTTTTGGATCAGGTCGCCCCATCCCTGTTCCCAGAAGCATAGCTTCGAACATGAGGCCGTGGTTCCAATACTCGCTTTAAAATCCATTCTGGTTCAGGGCTTGCTCATCAATTTCTAAGCTCCTTTACGATTCAGCAAAGAGAATCTTCGGATATTCCCGGATATCCAGAGAATATGTAGGAATATCGAGGGCCGTCCTAAGTCTTGTGTTTTAGGGGACGGAATTAAGACCCTCCAGTGTGAATCCTTGAAATAATTCTTCAAGCGGCTGATACGTCTATCAAAAGGCATCCAGCAGCCCTCGGTGCCACATCGGAGTCGGCTACTGAGACAGGCATGGCCGCGGCGGTCCCGCGCGGGACGGAGTTTTAAGAATTCATTCCACTGCGTCTAAGTCACGCCCGCACATTGAGTGTTAATGAGCGCAGATAAGAGAAAGCTGCCGCCTTAAAGAGCGAAATGATAATAGCAAGTCCTTCGGGCCATCTCCCTCGTGAGTGGGCCACGTTTCTCAAGTTTGAGAATAGCCGAGTGAGCGTTTACTAGTTAGGGCAAATGCCGTCCTGTTTTCCTTTTAGTCATTCCTTGCCAAAAAGTGTAGGCTATTAATCGCAAACGGAAAGATGAGTTTGAGGTGTACGAGAAGGTGCAGAAGTTGAGCGAGCGGATTGTTTCTCGCACTGGCCTGAAACTGAAACACAGCTGCCAGATGGGTTCGAACATGACCCAGTCGGACTGATTTCTACTGGTGGATCCAAGCCAAAACGTCCTTCGTGAAGCGATGTATCGTTCGATCGGCAAAACAAATCCCTTCTTTGAAGAGGGAAAAAAGGTGTCGAGATAGAATGAGTGTACCAGTATCGCCAGAGTAGGAAAGAATGGGCTTAGAAGAGTGTGCAGCTGCTCCTGATTGCATGCGGTCCAGAAAATACGAGACAAAGGAAAAGAGCGAGTATCTGAAAACGTGGAGGGACAAGATCATCAATCTCCAACGGGAGGAAGGTGTCGGCAAATGACTTGCCGTCAGTCTTTTTGACTGCTTGATGGTCGAGAAGACTTGCAACGTCCTCGTTCAGCACAGAATTCACGCGTACGAATTAATCTTAGAACGTTGCGCGCATGATCATAGCGGATCGGGAGCTATGGTGACTTTGTCGTGTCTTGTCCAGCAAGCCTTTTGTTACGTTTTGAAAGTGCATCTAGCCTCCTCTTCAAAATTTGGCGATGACATTTTTGCCATTCTTTCTCATAGCACAGAAGCGTAATGATCCTTTTCGTGGATAGCTCCGATAGCTGGTTCAGCGCAGAAATACTGGCTGTTGCAGTCCTGAGCTGTAGTCTGAAGCGTCTCTCAAACTCGGGCCAGTTTATTGAGCCATGTTTGTACGCTCTCAATAGATCTGGTTTGGGCGAAGCTTCCCGGACCCACAAATCGAAATGGTCACGCATTACGCCCCGAGGATAGAACCTGCTGACAAGTACTCTCAAGCCGTCGATTCGTCGCTTCGTATCGTAGATAGACTTCGTTTTAACAGTCATTGGTTGCTCTACACGCCTAACTACTTCGGCTCTAAGGGGATGTTTACCTAATAGAAACTAATACTCTCGCCACCAGCGACCTTTCAGACCTTTTCTCTTCAAAGAATCATGGAACATCGCTTCGGCCTTCTCGTCGAAACCATCGAGAACAAGCTTCTCTCCTACGGCCTTCTCGATGTATGCAATGTTAATCCCTCGGACATGCAGAGATTCACCATAGATGTAATCAGGTTTGAAGTCTGATAGGCAATCGGCAATCATCTCAAGATCCTTCTTGACATCAGGCCGCTGCTCAGTCGGAGGGAAGACTGGTGCCACAATTATGCCTGTCCTTAATCCAAGTTCCTTGGCTCTCTTGAGCACCTGCATCCTTCTCTTGGGAGTGACTACGCGAGGTTCTACTAATCGGCTCAACACCTCGTTCATGGTCGCAATTGAAACTTGGAGACGGACCTGCTTTCTGTATTGTTCAATGATATCAAAATCTCTCTCAACTAATGGAGAGCGTGTTTGTATGCAGAATTTGACACCATGAGGTAGGGAAGCCTCCAGAATCTTTCTGGCCCATCCGTTCAGATGCGGAAGATATGGATCGTGAGTTGAAGAGAGCATGATCTCCTGGCCTTTCCATTTTTCCCATGGTGTCTTCTCGATAAGTTCCGAGAGATTTTCAGGAACTGCAAAGTAGTCGCCCCAATCGTTGTACACAATGCTTCCTGCTCGCAAGAAACTGAACTTCTTATGAATCGCGTCAACGTAGCAGAATCTACATCCGAAAGTGCAGCCAATAGAGAAATTCACGACCCAGCCGTCTGATAGCTCTTTCCCGACACCACCTTTTGAGAAGTTTGTAAGTTTGGATTGCTTGACTAATGGTGCTGCAAGCTTGTAGGTGCCGCCCGAGACTCCGGGTGGAAGCAACCTGAGTTCGCCCATGAAGTCAAGCATTGACTTGCTTCCTTGGGCTGCGCGTTCGCGCTGTTTTTGCCGTATGGTATGCCACGCCTTAAAGGCAGCCTGTCTTTGTTTGTCGGGGTCTTTCAACTGTGAAGCACGCGCGGTAAGACTTCGTATTTTTCTGTCATCATGGATGAGCGATTCCATTGTGATTTCTTACTTCCGCGCTATTACTACCCAATCATGACGAAAGTCTAATTGTAGTAATCAATAATATAAGCCTATACTGTAATATTACAGTAATCCTCTCGCTGGCGATGTAGCTGGTTGCGCGCTCTCTTGGGGACTCGCTAAAGAAAAATCAAGTGTCCCTGCTCTCTTCTGTAGAACATCCAAGATGTGTCTCACCTCATCACTGTCCATGCCCTTTAATTCCTGTTCCAACGTGAAGAACGTATTTGCCCACCGGCTACCTCTCGCACTCTCCCTAGTGTACGCGAGAATGTTATACATTACAGAGCCCCCTCTGTCTCTTATTGGAATAGTCTTTCCTCTTGGACGACCCAATGTCCCACGAACTGCCTGTTCGTATATGTCATTGACCTTCTGTCCTGCGTTTAATCTCAGAAGAATGTCCTCAGCTTTCTCGTTTTGAAAGAAGTCTTCGAAGATAGGTCGATCATGAAACTTTGAGCTATTCTTACTTTTCATTCTGCCAGCTACTCGCGCTGCACCGCTGCTGACATTGATCATAAAGTCGGAGCTTCGAAAAGCTGAGCTTATCGCACAGACTGTCCTCCATTTTATCTCCATTCCTTCCGGATCGATGAAAGCGAATACCACTGGCTTTCTGAAACGTTTCTTTATCTCCTGGACAATGTAGTCGATAGCTAGATTGCAATCCTCTGGAATTATCTCATACTTATCCTTGGTAAGTACCTTGCTCATTCTTTCTCCAAGTGCTTTTCCTCTCTCGGAATCGATTTCAACAAAGAAGGAATAATCGAAGGGGGTACTCGAAGTGGCAACTGCGATTGGTGAACCGACGATAACATCTCCAGTCTCTTCAATCTTCACTAAGCCAGGGCCAGCAAAGAGGTCAATATACACAGCGCCATCATAGCCCGCTATGTTTGCATTAGGTCCCTTTGCAATTCGTGTGAAAATTCCTGCATAGTAGTTCACGCAAAGTATTTTCAACAAAGTGTATGCCCCATATTCCATTTTGGGAAGATTGTCTCCCAGAAATGGAACGGCAAGCTTCAGAAGTAATTTTGCCCTGTCGCTTACGAATTTCCCCGATTCCTTCAAACCCTTTTGGCGAGCCCGCACACCCATAAGTAAAGGGCCGCTATTAAGGTAAATGCAATTCGCCAAATCATTTGAGATCGAAGTGGGTTTGCATGATTGTTGCTTTCTCTGCTTGGTTCGGTCTGCTCGTTCCTCTTGATTCGCGTCGAAATCCAAACGACCTCCTCGGGAAACGGGCAGGTGTACTTCTTGAACTGGAGCCAACGCTAGAAACTCTTGAGCCACCACTTGGCGTTGGACTTTGTCCATGCTGTATAATTCTCGTTGCTTATCCAGATTACTAGATTCTCCATGGAGCTCTTCTTAGACTTGGAGAGGTCGCAGTGCATATGATTGCGAACTGTCCGAAATTGATAGATTGCCTTCGCGATTTTCCCTTTGTTGAGGCCTTGCGCCTCCAGAAAGTGGACGTATCTCTTGTTGGCGTTCCTTCATTGAAAACGACTGCTTTGCCAACAACACTATCTCTCTTTGGAGTTTCCTTGCGTAGACGTGTATGTCTGTTTTAGTGCTATCATTCCCCTTGTCCATGCTATGTAAAAGGTGAGGATTTGAATCCATGGGATAAGGCGCCGGAGGTGGGATTTGAACCCACATACCCCAGAGGGGCGCCGCGTATCTTGTACACGGATCTAGTCCAATTCTTAGCCCAATTCAAACTCTACTGCTCTCAAAGATTCCTTCGAGAGCAAGATCTCGAGCGCGGTGAGCGACCAGATTGCTCAACCCCGGCACATATCCTAACAACGACCACTCCATTCCTCTCCGAATTAAAAGGATAAGGGTACCTTTAGCTTATGGTGAAAGAACCGTCCATCGTAACAATTGAAGTGGTCCCTGTAAAGTAACCTACATAGTACACGTCCATCGTGGAGAGGACGAGCCTCGCCGTCGTGTTGTAGGTTCCAGCTGGCAGTGAGGTGTTGACAAACTCAAACTGGATCACCTCAAGGGTCGGCTGAGCAGTAGTCACAACCTTGACACTTGCATCCTCCTTCCCGTCCACGAGCAGTGTCGCGCTCTGAACATCAAGAGAAATACCTCTTGCAAAGGAAGAGGACAGTTGCTGAGAAGTGAGAGCGGCATAGACCTTGAAGACTGTAGCCGACCCCCTGGATATCGAATTGTTGGGATAGTCGAACCCGAACCTGAATGTGTAGCTACCAGCAGAATCAGAAATACTGAGATTTGAAAAGGAGCGGGAGAATGCCATCACGGAGTTCTTCAGCTGGTCTTCAGATTGAACGGTAAGTGTAGTCGGAGCCCTGATTGTCCACACGGCCAGTCCAGCCACGATAAGCACAACTATGACGATTACTGCGACCAAACGTCTTGAAATTCTGCTCGGCAACTCTAACTTTTCACGGAGACGTTCTTTATTTCCTTCACGCCTTGAAAATCGGTATGCTCGGCACGATGAAGAAACTGAAGAGCAAAACTCCGAGGACAAACAAAGTAATCAGCACAAATGACCTGTCCCTCTCCAAGCCAAACAGGATCAGTGAGTTGAACACTCTCAAAACAGGCGTAGCAAGAAGGACGATGACTCCCAGCTCGATTATCGCAAACGGCTTTGTTTGAAGGACGCCCGAGATCACAGAGGCAAGCGTAGTAGGGTAGATGCTCGCCGAAGAAGATAATGGATTGAAACTCAGGATGCAATTCAACGCATCTCCTGAAGAGTCGCAGGCATAACCAGTAGAGTTCGTTACTGCCATAAGAACAAGGCCAATAACGATTATCACAGTGCTAGCGAGAAGGCCGTACAGAAGTGTATGGCTCACGAGGAGCTGCATCTCACTCTGCCGCTTTGTCTCCGGAGGGCTCTGATTATCCAAGAATGAGAAACACCCTTTCGAATTTTTCAAATAGGCACTCCAAGCGACTTTGCGATCATCTCGACTGCGATTGCAAAGAGCACTATGATGAAGATGTACCTTATCGTCGTGTTCTTCATCTTCAAAAGCAGGCGTGTCCCAATGTTAGCACCGCCTAAAATACCCAAGACAACTGGAGCGACGATGAACGGATTCACGTCACCTCGAACAAAGTAAATCCCGGCACTCGCGGCCGCTGTTACGCCAATCATAAAGTTGCTCGTCGTCGTCGAGACCTTCATCGGCAGGCGCATCGCTCCTTCCATGCCGAGGACTTTGAAAGCTCCGCTCCCTATTCCTAAAAGACCAGAGATGACGCCTGCGGCGTACATTATCGAGAGACCGGCGGGAGTGTGAGTCACGTTGTACGGGACCTCCTTCTTGAGCCTCATGTCCGGATACGAAGTGGAGAGTTTCAGCTTCTTGGACCACGCGTCGTTCTCCACGCCCTTTGGGAACTCCTCCTTCCTCTTTCGAAAAGAAGGAACTATTGAAAGTAACAGGACGACGCCAAAAAGAGCAAAGAGTACCTGCGAGTTGATGTACGCAGCGATAGCAGCGCCAGTGATCGCGCCGACAGTCGTCGTTATCTCTAGGAACATACCCACTCTAATGTTCGTCACCCTGTCCCTGACATAGGCCGCTGCGCCTCCGCTAGACGTTGCGATGATTGACACGACGCTCGCGCCAATCGCGAGGCGTATATCAACGCCAAAGATCAAGGTCAGCACGGGGGTTACGAGCAACCCGCCTCCAATGCCGACGATTGCGCCGATAATGCCAGCCGCGATCGCGGTCAGGAACATGAAGATCAGGAAGAATAGGGGGGCCGTCTCCTAGATTGTCACATTCCCGGAATGTTTCACTCGATTCCTCAAAATCGCTTTAAAATCTTGGCCCGCCTCTTTGGTCAGTAGGATATAGAGCGCTTTACAGAAGCTTTGCAGGGCTCTCAAGGCGTAATCTCACAAATGCGAAAGTGGGATCACGATTGGTGATCATTTTTCCAACAATTATATATTGAAAGAGAGACCTCATGATTCTAAACACTTTCAGGAAATCCCACCTCCCCCATTACGATGAGCGAACTGAAGAACAAGCTGTAGCCCGCGAATCACCCTCAATCTCAACTGCGCAATGCGGTTGCAGGTAACAATCAGGAAAGAGATTCGCGGGGATGGCCTTCTTCACCGTTACGATATTCGCATTTTCAGTGCTTGTATCGGTGCTTTATTTTTTTGACTGAATTCTACGATCTATTTTTCACGGCTGACATAGGATAAATAAAAAGAATCACGAGTTGATAGAAGAATCTTCTACCCTTGTTTTATACAGTAAGCAAAATTTTCGCACATCAGTATGTACTTTGGATGCAACATCCGGTCAAACTGAGCCAATAGTTGCTCCACCCACTTCTTCTTTCTCCACTTCAATCTTTCAAAACAACCTCGAGGAAAGACCTCCGAAGGAAAGAAGGACCGAAGTTGTCCACGGGGTAGAGAACGCGGCAAGAGTAGCGCTGCAGGTTTTTCAAAACGCAAAGAGTTTCTTCCACGCAATCGGCGACTGGAAAGCCACTTCGCTCGCAACAGAAGTTGAACTCTACAAGGACGCCTACCTCGACATGAAAAGGAGGGGCGTCAAGGTCTATGCAATTACTGAGATAAGAAAGGAGAATTTAGAGCAGTGCAAGCAACTTCTCAATCTGGGGATAGTGACCGAACTGCGCCACCTCGAGAATGCCAGAGGTAACTTTGCCGTAACAGAGAAGGAATACCTCGCCACCCCTGTGATAAAAGAGACAGGACCGACCGCGGAAGTCATCTATAGCAACGACGATGAGATTGTCGAGCAGAACAGGTACGTCTTTGACGTCCTCTGGGAGAAAGCGATACCCGGAGACCTGAGAATACAGGAACTCGAGAACAAGTTAGACCTCGGATACGTGCAGCTGACCTATGAGGTAAATGAGATACTACGCAGGTTTCGCGACTTTGTGGAAGAAACAAGGCACGACGCGCTTATCATACTTCCCGGTGTCGCTTCGTTTGACACGAACCCTGAGCAGTTTCGCACACTTGCTAGAAAAGCAAGAGAGAACGGAGTGCGAGTTAAGGTCCTTATCGCAGCCTCTCTTTCCGAGTGGAAGAACCCAAGCCTTGATGACGCGATAGAAAAGTACGGCCTCGACGGGATCCAGTTCCGCTTCGCCGAGCGTATCTCCTCGAACTTTGCATTTGGAATCTACGACATGGAGAGGATGATTGCGGTTCACAACATAGAGCCTCTGCCATCTCTCTCATCGCAACCCGTAGAGCAAGGACAGGGGATGCACTACGTCGCCACGATCACGACAAACAGGGAAACTGTCGAAGGAATGGCGTCAATCTTTGATTCTCTCTGGCACGAGAGCGAACTCAGGGAGAGGGAGGAGAGGAGCAGGAAGAGAGCCGAGCTCCTCCAGGACATACTTACCCACGACATCAGAAACTACAACCAGGTGATAAGGCTCAGCGCCGAGTTGCTCAAGGACGAATTACAAGATCGAAAAAGAATTCATCCTATTACCGATAGCCTGATCAGGGCAGTCGACGAATCCACGCGGCTCGTATCCAGGGCAAGGGACTTTGGAAAGATGCTCTCGGAGGTAAGTCCGAGATTGTATCCTGTAAGCGTCAGCGACTTGCTCAAGAATGCCCTAGATCTTGTAAAGAGCACAAACCCGGATAAGGTCATCATCGAGACAAACCGCCTTCCTCCAAGGACGCCGAGGGCGGTCGCGGACGAATTCCTCCTCCAGGCCTTTGTCAACCTCTACTCAAACTCCGTGAGGTACAGTGATGGCAGGGATGTAGTGATCGACACGTCGGTAGAGGAGGAAGTCCATGTTGCAGACGATGGTGAAACGGCACAATCAGCAGCGTGCAGTCCAGGTTACTGGAAGATCTCAATCAGCGATCATGGGAGAGGGATACCCGACGAACTGAAGGAAGTCATGTTCAAGCGCTACCTCCAAAACGCGAAGGGAAGCGGTCTGGGCATGTCCATTGTGCACGCGCTAGTCGTGGAGCGCTATCATGGCAGGGTGAGGATAAGGGACAGAGTCGCAGGCGATCACTCGTCGGGCACGGTTGTCGAGATATGGCTACCGAAAGCATAGGATAGTTGGCGCTTATTTTACGGCCAATTTTATTCCCCTGTTGAGTTAAATATCACCTATCAACACTGATATTCAGTCAGCGAGCCTCATCTTTGCTAGCCAGCAATAATCAACCTGAGGCAAGTGATGAGTCAGATAGAATTCATCAATTGTGGATTAAAAGCAAGTATTGTTAAATCGTGGAACGATCGGAATCATATCTATATCGACACCCGAGAGATTAGGGCGCCAGATATTATTGAGTATGATAAAACCATCGAGTAGCTTAAACCACGTCATACAGCTTCTCGACAATTGTCGAGAAAGCGAGGGGGTACCCCCCTAGAGGGGGGTACGTAACGGTGCTATTTTGCTATATAAAGCGGGAAACGGTTCGAGGAGAATTAAATCAAGTCGGAAGCATTCTTGGCAACTATGGAAAGAGAGGAACAGATAGTACCTATCGCGTCATGAATTAGCTAACGTAAAGCAGGAGTAACAGTATCCGAAAGACACAACGTAGTTAGGGCATACGAAGAAAATCGGTCAATGCAGCAGCAACTGTCCTCTCGGGACTAACGCACGAATATTCAAGGAAAAAATGAAGTGAAGTGCCTTCCCTGATTTACGTCCACACTATCGTGATTGCATCACACTATCCTTATATCCGACATTGACGGAGAAAGATCTCTGAACTTCAAAGCTTTAGGAATGTAAGGCGTCAATCATCTCAAAATGAAATCAAAATTTCCGGTAGTCCTCGCTCTTACGCTTTCACTATTGCTAATGGCAAGCACGACTTTGGCAATTGCTTCTGCGGCCCAGCCTGACCAGGGCTACGTCGTCTACAAGATCACCCTGTCCAACAATGGCACGGTGACTCACAGCGTCACACTCAACGAGTCCTCTACGCCGGCTAGCCAGAGCGGCTTTCTCACTATGACTTTGAAGCTCGTGTCGAGCGACTCGAGCCTGACCTACTCAAAGGTCGTCAACGCGAGCAAGCTCCCCGAGGTGTTCCCTTACATCCCTGCGGCCATGTTGAACAACCAGACGTTCTCTTACACTAAAAACGACGTCTCGCTCACCGCACACATAAAGAGCGCCGGCCAGTCGCAGATCACCTTCAATGGCAACAGCTACCAGGCATCGAACTATGCAGTTTCACTAACCGCCACAAACTCTTCCAGCGGCAAGTCAATCTCCACAAACGGCAACTTCCAGATCGCGCCGTCGGGATTGCTCTACTCTCTTAACATGCAGTTCAACTCTACACACACTCTTCAGGCACAACTCCTCGCAACCAACCTGCCGCTTACAAACTCCTCAAGCGGAGCCTCGACCAGTGTAGGAATCGCAATGGTCGGCGCCGGAGTCCTAGGCTCCGTAGCTCTCGCAGTCCCATCCTTCTACAAGGTGCGAAGATCACACCGCAAGAGCGGCGAGTTGTTGGCAAAGAAGAGCGGTAACGAGACAGCGGATAAGATTGCCTCTCCTGACCCTCAGCAGAGCTCGGGCGCAGAGGCGGAAAAGAATAAGCCTTCTTACTGGGTAGATTGAAGAAGGACCCTATACAGCGAAACATATTTCGCATTGCGTTTGTGACAGAATTATTAGAGCAAGCAGTAGGCAAGGGAACGCAGAGTAAAAAGGAAGAAAGTAAAAGCCTCCACTTCCGTCGGAATTACACTTTCTACTCCGTTCTTCTCGTCGAATGCTTCTCGATGCGTAATTCCAGACAAAGTGCAGGACGGTGTTCCTATTTCCAAACATGGGCTTGATCACAGACAGCGGTCAAACACAATACGAGTCTGAACGCCGCTCTCAAACCACTGACGTGGCGATTTCCTTCGACGGCGCAACGAAGAGCTACGGAAGTCTCTCAAGTGGAAGAAAGAAGAAGAAGATCGGGCCGATCAAACTCGAGGTCAAGCGCGGCGAAGTTTTGGGCTTTCTCGGACCAAACGGAAGCGGAAAGACCACATGCATCAGAATGATGCTCGGGCTGATCCGACCAACCTCGGGCAGGGTGCTTATCAACGGATTTGACCCGATCTCAAATCACGTAGATGCTTTGAGGCACGTCGCGTACTCTCCGGAGCTGCCAAACATCCAGGCCTTCCTCACCCCGCAGGAGCTCCTCTCGCTCGTTTCGCACGAAATCGGATACGGCGCTGATCGCCCTAAAGAGACAATAAGGAGCAGGCCCGACGAAGTTAAGCGAGTCCTCGAACTAGTGGGACTCCTCGAATACGCCGATACGAAGATAGGCAAGCTGAGCAAGGGCATGGTTCAGAGGCTCAGCATCGCGCAGGCGCTAATAGGATCTCCAAAGACTCTGATTCTCGACGAGCCAATGATAGGACTCGACCCCGCCGGCGCCGCGCACTTTCGCAGCGTCTTTCAGGAATTCGCCTCCGAAGGCGGGGACGATACGAGGGGCACCGTCTTCATGTCCTCGCACATCATGAGCGAGGTAGAATCGCTCTGCACCTCCGTTGCGATAATTCACGGCGGAAGGATCCTCTACCAGGGTCCTGTCGACGACGTGATACGCAACGTCCTCGACTATACCATGATTACATTGGAGGTTCGGGAACTCTCTCCGCAAATCATCGAAAGAATTCGCCAGATACCGGGCGTAGATGAGGTACGACCTAACGCTGACGGCGAGATCGACATCCTTGTCAGGGGCAACTCGGACATTAGGCCCGACCTCTCAGAACTAATCGTCAGGTCAGGCGCAAAACTCTACACGATAAAGAGCACGGAGAACATGCTCGAGCGCGCGTACATCGAGGCGCTGAAGAAGGACAACGGCATGGTCAGGTAGGAAGCGGTACAAACAATTTGCAAAAAGTTTCAACATCGGGCGCCGGCAGCACGGCTGAGGTAATCCTCACCTTCGCAAGGTACGAGATAAAGAGGGCAATCGCGAGGCGCAAGGTCCTCGTCCTAGTCGCATTCACAGTATTACTTGACATACTGCCCTACTACGCCCTCTCGAGCGTCGGAAGCAGCAGGATTCCATCGCCGGCAGACCCCTACATCTGGGTCGTCGGGATCTTTGGTCTACAGCCTTTCTTCCTCAACTTTACGGCAATCCTGATCGCGGCCGGTGCAATGTCCGAAGAGTACGAGCAGGGCACCGTCGAGCTCCTCCTCTCAAAGCCTGTGAAGAGGCAGGCCTACTTTGCGGGCAAGTTCATCGGGGGATACCTCCTCTTCCTCATGATACTCGCCCTCAACACTATCCTGAGCCTAGGCTCAGCCTACACATTCTTCGGCTCGCAGTTAGGGCTCTCGATACTCCCAGGGTTGTTTGCAATACAGGCGCTCGCCTCGCTCCTATTCTACTCGCTCGCTTTCATGCTCGGCGAACTCATAAGGAGATCATCGCTCGCCTACATATTCGCCTCCGCCGCCTTCTTTGCAAGTTTCATCATAAGCACGTACATCGACCTGATCGACACGCTGACCGGGACGACGATCTACAAGTCAATCCAGATCCTCCTACCGACCTCTCCCGCGAACTCTCTCCCGATCCTGTACGCGCTTCCACAGCTTCCTTCCATCATCGGAACTGTCCTAAGGTTCGCAGGCGGTGGCACCGCAATAGTCCCGACAATCTCCCTCTCGCTTGCGATACTCGCCGCATACACAATTTCGGGCATAGTCATCGCGGCCCTATACTTCCAGTTCGCCGACATCTCGAGAAGAGTAAGCTGAAAGCAAGCGAAGAGTACAAAAGAGATAGGGAAAAGGGGGAAAGAACACAGAATCGCTGACTCCACCAGAGCAAGCGATTAGCATAGTCCCGTTTACACACAGTGAAAAAGGAAACCGTGGAGGCTCACCCTCGCACCAAAAATGACCATACTCGAAGAAAATGCCGGAGAACACTCATTGAGCACTTCGGAAGTGATAAGGGCCGAGAGCCTCACAAAGGCATACGGAGAGTTCCTTGCCGTCGACAAGGCCTCCTTCACGGTGAGTGAGGGTGAGATCTTTGGGTTTCTCGGCCTCAACGGCGCAGGAAAGACGACAACGATCAAGATGCTCGCCTCCCTGATTGCTCCGACGTCGGGCGGCGCAAAGATATTCGGCCTCGACGTGTCAAAGCACGGCCTCGAAATCAGGAGAAAGTTAGGCGTCGTCCAGCAGCAGGAGAGCTACGACCGCAACCTGACCATGATCTCCTCATTGAGACTGTACGCCGCGCTCTGGGGAATTCCAAGAGACGAAGCAGAGAAGAGGATCGACTCTCTGCTCCAGAGGTTCCAGCTCCAGGAGATGCGAAATAAGAAGATCCGCTGGCTCTCCTTCGGGCAGAGGCGGAGGCTCCAGGTTGCGAGGGAGTTCATGCACGACGCTTCGCTGCTAATTCTCGACGAACCCACCGTGGGCATGGATATCCTGGCAAGGCGCGCCTTCCTGGACTACTGCAAGGAGTGCGCCAAAAGAGACAGGATCACGATCTTCTACACGACCCACATCATCTCGGAGGCGGAGTACCTCTGCGACCGCGTCGCACTGATCCACAAGGGAAAGATAATCGCGCTCGACACGCCGAAGGAACTGAAGCAGAGGTATGCGGATGTAAAGTCTGTCTCAGTGGTCCTAAGAAGCAAGGGCGATCTCGTTAGAGTAAATGCTCTAGCTCAGAGCATGGGCAGCCTCGTGCAGCGCACAGAAATAGTCGAGGAATCAAACGAGCTCCGCCTTGTATCACAGAATCCGTACAAGCTCGCATACGACCTCTCCTCGCTTTTATCACAAGAGCAGGTCGAGGTGGAATCAACCTCGGTCAGGGAGCCCTCACTCGAGCAGGTGATGGTCAGGCTCCTCGGCGAAGATGCAGCGGGAGGAAAAAGAGCTGTGCAATGACTACCACGGAAACAGCGAGCAAGAAAAGCGCATCGCCAAACTTTGCCCGAAACCTCTTCGTCCTGGTCAGGAGGAACTTTGTCGCTTCTCTCGACAGGGAGTTCCTAGTCATACAGCTAGTCTTACCTCTCTTCTTCATCTTCGTCGCTGGCTTTGGCTACACTCTGATTGTTCCGGGAGTCGAGGGCGTCTCATACGAGACCTTCCTAGCCACCGGCGCCGTCGCGATGACGGTGATGTCCTCGAGCATGCTCTCCGGAACGATGATCTGGTTTGACCGCAACTTTGGCATGTTCGAGCAGATCCTCATGGGCCCCTTCACGAGGCTGCAGTACGTCCTGAGCGTCGCCCTCTCCGTCGTCCTAACCGGACTAGCAAGCGCCCTAATTGTCTTCATCGTATCACTCATAGTCTCAGCAGGCGTGATAATCTCGGCGGCGAGCATACTCCAGCTCCTCGCAGCATTGATCCTGGGATCTCTTTTCTTCGGAGGGTTCGGGATCTTCATCTCGCTCAGGGTAAAGTCAAGCGAGGCGCTCGCAGCGACGATGAACCTCACCTTCTTCATCTTCACATTCTTGAGCTCGGTATTCTACCCGAGCCGAAGCAGTTTCCTATTCCTCAGGGTAATCTTTGAGATCAACCCGCTAACGTATGTAGCGGACCTGATTAGGAACGGCCTTCTCGGCCTCCAGGGCTTCAGCCTGCCCCTCGAGGTTATACTTCTGATAGTCGAGAGCGCCGCGATGGTATTCTTCGCCACGCGCTCAATAAACAGGATCGAGGTCTGAGAGAAAAAAAAAGCGGAAATGATATTCACAGCCGGGAGGTGAAAAAGTAGAACAGAGAAAACAGGTCGTCTAGAGATCTCCTCGTAAGCTATTGTGCCGCCATGCTTTTCTGTCGCGCCTTGGAAAAAGTTCCAAAGTACACAAATTGTGTGTAGAGAGAGGAAGCAAAAAAACAAAATGTCAACCACTTCAACAGGCGAAGGTGGAAGTACGCAGAGTAGTAGAGAGATCCAGTCGCAGATAGCAACCTATGGGAGCCAGATTCGCGAGCTGCTCTCAAACGTGAAGGCAAACGTCGAGCAGTCCAAGTTCTCGGTGGAGAAGATTCAAAACGGGATAATCGTGGACATTGCGTTCAAAGCTACGATTGACTTTTCAAAGGAAGAGGGTACAGGGACTTCGGAAATCAGCCCATAAGAAAGAAAACACTATAGCCGCATCACGAGAGAGCGTACTTGCCTAGCAGGATATCTCCTGCTGGAACTCGCCGGTCTCCGTGTTTGACCTGAAAGGCTTTGTCCTCTTCTTATTTTCGAGCAGCTGCTCGTAAGTTATGACGCGCTGCTTCGAAGGCGCCATCCCAACCTTCTCTGATTCAATCTCGTCGTTGAGCCTTGGATTTTCGGTCCGCGGTTTTTCGTCTTCTCTTTTCTCCTCGGCCTTTTCGGCGTCCTCTCCGAGCCTAGCCTTGGTTGAATCTGTGTCCCTTTGCAAGTAGTCAGACAAGAGAAAAACAGAGCGCCCTCTCTATGATCGTAGAGGGCCCCTCGGCGCCTAAAAACCAGGACAGAGAAGTTTTCGTTAGGCGAGTTCTTCAGGATTTTTGATTTCCAATGGCAATGTTAGGTGATTCACGAATAGAAGAGCTTGCTGATCAGAGTGTCCTGCGCAACCTCCTGGATCAGTATGTTGACCTTAGTCCTGTCGGGCTTGGGAAGAGTAACGAACTCGTCCCTGTCGGGGTCCCACGCGTAGATCGGGCTCTTCGGCGTCTCCTTTGTGAAGAACACCATGACCGAGTCGTCGATTGGAGTGAACGAGTAGGTATAGTCTCTGAATCTGATCACGGAGAGAAACTGTTGCCCGGGTATGGACTTTGTGATTATGAAAGAAAACAGGTCCTTGAGGGTCTTGAATTCAACCCAGTGGTGATTATTGTTGTGACTGGTCTGTTTCTTGGTGCTGCCTTGGGATGACATATACTTCTTTCGATACCAATGCTTCAGGGTTACCTTTAACGTTTGATTCGAATGCGATGAGGACAATTATGTACAGAGTTCCTTGGAAGGACCGACATGGAGGATTATTCACAGGCCCCAGCTGATGGTCTTCTTGATGCTTATCTTCAAAATGGGAGACTCGCCCTCGCCCCATGGATGCTTTCTGTAAAATTCAAACCTGTCAAAGAGTATCCCCAGCAGTCTCAAATACTCTTGTCCTCGCTCGAGAATCTGGCACGTTCCCTGGATCACGACAGCTCGATTCGGATTGTATTCGTCGACGACGAACGAGACCTTGGGATTCTCCTTCAGGTCTGCGAGCTTCTTTGTCCTGTAATCAGTCGCTATCACGGGACCTGCGTCCTCGTCGAGTGCGTAGACAACCGGAATCACATGCGGCGTTGCGTCGGAAGACGCCGTGGCAAGCCTCCCAAGCTCGTGCGAACGCAGAAACTTCAACTCAGCGTCCTTAATCACCGTCTGTTTCGAGGCCAAGTTTAGAAAATCACGGTACTCCTTTTCTCAATTCCGACATCTCACAATTTTCCCACTTCAACTTGTATTTTTTGGAGAAAGAATCGGCAAGGAGCATGAGAAGAGATGATTACAGCCCGAGAGATGGAAAATCGTTGGCGAGTTTTTGCCTTTTGATGTAGAAAAGCTGGTGCTTAGATCGGTAAAGCCTTTGAGAGAGAGTGAAAATTCGTGGGAGAAAACGACATTCTCAAGAAGAAGATGATGTGAACGCATGCGTGCTTTCGATCCAATTGAGTATGTGCAAAGAAGGAGCACGTTCTCTCTCACAGGTTCTCTTTTCCTCGAATTCCATTTTCGACCAAGACCGCCAATAATTAAATACCGATTGGCCAAATTCCTTCCAGCTCGCAAGAGGAGAAGAAGTGTGGTCTTCTTTCTTTCTCTCCGCACTTTTTAGCGCAGAGAGCGGAAGAACAAGGAAAAAGCTTTGCAATTGAAGTAAAAAGGCGTCGACATGGTCAGCATCACAGACATACTTTCCGCCAAGCAGAGGATAAGTGGTTACGTATTCAGGACGCCGTGCTACCACAGCCTGTTCTTCAGCAAGAAGATCGGCGCAGAAATTTTTCTGAAGATCGAGTCCTTCCAGCCTACAGGCGTCTTCAAGATACGCGGCGCATTCAACATCATTCTCGAAAAGCTTGAACAAGTCAGGCAGACCGGAGTGGTCACCGCCTCCTCGGGCAACCACGGGCTCTCCGTCTCCTATGCCGCGAGAAGACTCGACGTAAGGTGTACAGTCGTTGTGACAAAGAACGCAAACCCCGACAAGGTGAAGATGATACGGCTGTACGGTGCCGAAGTGGTCGAGGGTGGGCCGACATCTGACTCGATCATAAGCCAGGCTAGGGAGCTCTCAAAGGAGAAGGGGCTGTTCTTCGTACACCCTTTTGATGATCCGTCGGTGATCTCGGGGCAGGGCACGATTGGTCTTGAGATTGTTGAAGACCTTCTCAAAGTGGACTCGGTGCTCGTCCCCGTCGGAGGGGGCGGCCTCATATCGGGTATTTCGACGGCTGTTAGGGCAATGGCCCCAAACTGCAGGGTTGTCGGCGTGGAGCCGACCGGCGTCCCGTCTCTCTACGAGTCTTTGAAGAAGGGGGAGCTTGTGACGGTCAAGGAACCAAGGACGATCGCGGACGGTCTCGTCGGCCAGACGATAGGAAAACTTGACTTTGAGATAATCAAGCAGAACGTGAGGGACGTTGTCCTAGTCACTGACACCGAGATGAGGGAGGCCGTGAAGGCGTTGCTCGTCGAGTCTCACTTGTTGATAGAGCCATCCGGGGCTGCGCCCGTCGCTGCTCTCCTCTCGGGAGCCTTTGTTCCAAAGCCTGGCGAGAGGGTGGCTCTGATATTGAGCGGCGGTAACATCGCCTATACGCTGCTCCAGGACCTCCTCAACGAAATCTATCCGAACAGAGTATCGCACGGCTGATTTGGAAGCTGCGAGCGAAAGTTCGCAAAGTGAACTCGACGAAAACTAATGTCAAAAGCAATCAGAGAATAGTTTAGATCAGAAATTCCGATTCAAAGTCTAAAAATAGGGCGTTCTATTACGTCAATACTCTGTTTTTGGCACGCTTACCCTTAGGCTATGAATTCTAGCTTGGTATGCCTTCTTCCTTATCATTTTAAGCGAGAGTAATAGAGTTTGTAATCTGCATCCTCTCCGAGGCGGAAATCCGCACTCGAGAAGAGGAGAATTGGGCATACATGAGAGGGGGACATCGAGAGAAAGATAGCGGGAGTAAGACAGGTCGCATTAGGGGAAGTAAAAAGACTGGCATGGCAAACAGCTTTTCTTGGGCTTTTCTCACATGGCCCTGTTCATTATTCGCTCCCGCTTTCCCTCCTCTCCCTTTTCTCGCTCACGGAGACTCATTTCTCTCTCTGTCACAGGTGAACTCGAATGATAATAAGGTAGAAATGGAGAATTAGGTTAAAGGGCGCACTAGTCAAGATATCATCTCATGTTGGCTTGTAACGCGCTTTTTTTTGAATGCAAGCGTATGCTCAGGTTTGCGGGTCTTTCTTCGGCAAAGTTTGATCGACGAAATTGTGAACATTTTCTGAATAAGTAGTTTGAATATTGCACATGACGACGCTTGTGCGGACAGCCGAAAGTCATAGCACTTTTTGATTAGAATAAACCGAGATGTCTTGTTAGTGATTCCTCAAGTTCCCTCAAAGAGTAGCGGCAACAAGAAGTCAAGAAGGTTGAGTACGATCCACAGTTTCGACGAACTCGACAACTGGATGGGGATCATGGAAGTAGACCCGCCAAAGACCGCGGCAGACAAGTGGGGGATGTACCTGCGCCTCAACGAAATAGTGGAGGGGCTCTTGGCAAGACAACAAAAAATACCTGTTCAACCGCTGATTCCGCCGGGAGGACGAAGGCATTTTCACTCTATTGGTTGAATTTTTTGGGGCTTGTAAGAATACACCCCCATCTCTTTTTTTGGAGTTTATTTCCGACCTAAAGAGTCTGCGAGAATAGGATCTTAGCTCTGCAGGTTGTAGCAAAGAGAAACAATGCGAACTCGTGAAAACTGACTTCTCGCTACCGACATTCTTTCGCTGAAAACGGAGCCGCAATGCCCTTTTCCGCCGCGGGCTGAACTTTGAACAAAGAGACTCTCGGGTGGAGTTTGACAAATCGCCTATAGAGCAGGGCGGCAAGTGCTATGAGAGCGACGCCGCCAGCGATACCCACAAGCTGCGGCGGAGTTTGCATCAGGCCTAGGGAGATTACGAGGGTCGTTGCGCCAGCTGGAGGGTGGAAGAATGGAGTGCCCTCTTCGAATATCGAGGTGATGCCCATGGCGAGTGACACGGCGATTATCCTCGTTGGTGTGAATCCCGCTTGGAGAGTTGATGGGAGCCCGTACAGCCCAAAGAGGAAGAGCATAGCTACGGCCACGGACGCCCCGAAGGCGTGCCCGAGAACTATCGAGAGCGGGTTGTTCTGGCTCTTCTTGGGGTTGTGAATGAAAGCTATCAACGTGGGGCCTATTGAGGGGAAGAGGAAGGGTGTGCGAAGTAGGTAAGAGAGCACGCCGATCAGGGCGATGATCGTGAAAGCGATTGAAATGCGGAGACTAGCGTAGGCAAAGATATTCTTCCACCTATTCTTCTGCTTCTGCCCGCTGGCTTGATCGTTCTCGCTAAATTCTCAAGATCACTGATGGATTCTTGCGACCTTGGGAGTTAATTTGTAAGCAGGAGATTTGTGCGCTATTTTGGGACAAGACGATTGCGTTGAGTATAATTGCCCTAGAGCGCACGGCCAAATATTGCCTGCAGATTTACTCTTCTGATGTCGGGGCGCGTTGAGAATGTTCAACTTTGAAAGCCGTAAAAGGCGGCATCAAAACCATTGTAGACTTTACGTTGTTTTCTCCGGCGAATCCTTATCTTCAGAATTTCGTTACCGATATTTCTCATGGCTTGGATCGTCAGAATCGACCATGAAGTAACTCTGCTATTTAACGTAAGTAAAACCTCGGCGTCCAATTCTGCAAATGTCGAACAATTCTCAATTCTAGTGCGGTGAGTAGTATTTGCAATCTAGTTTTTGATAAATAAATTAGAGAGCAAGTGTGCCCCCAGCCTCTTGGAAAATGCCATAATGGTCAGGGAGGGGTTGGCATCGACGACCGAGGGGATTATGCTCCCGTCGACGATGTAAAGATTGTCGATGTCATGTGACTCGCACGAAGAGTTAACCACGGATTTAGACGTGTCCTCGCCCATCCTGCAAGAGCCCTGTACATGGTGACTGACGTAGAGGGAACCGAAGGTCTCCCTCGCGCCCGCAGCGTATAGCCCTTCCCTGCAGAGAGCCCTCGCTGCCCTAAACTTTGCCTTATCCTCGCCTGTCACGGGCTTGTGAAACTTTTCCTGGCCGGTCTCAGGGTCCCTGAAGATCCTCCCGTTGTTTGCGTCGTGGATGTTGATGAAGATGCCTGCAAATTTTCCATAGTCTTTCATGACGCTCTTTTGCATTGCACCCCACAGAGGAATCCCCTCCTCGTCGGTAATCAGCTCGGAGAAACTCAGCGGCCCCTCCATGACTTCCGAGGCCTCGAGAAGGAAGCCTCCCTTCTCTTTCCTTGCGAACTCGTCCATGTGCCCCGAGAGCGGGTGGAGGATCCAATCGTTGAGCACCTCGTCGAACTTGCCGAAGACCATCGCCGCGGTGTTTACGCCAAAGTTGCGTCCAACCTGCTCGGACGATTTCGAGTGATCGGCGACCTCCTTGATCCCTGAGTCGAGAAGGAGGAAAGGCGTGTTCAAGGCTCCCGCTGCCACGATTACCACTTTTGAAGTCAGCCGCTTTGCGCTGCCCGTGTCCGAGGAAACGAGTTCCACGCCATATGCCCTAGGTCTTTCATTGTTTGAGGCGGGTTTTTCGAAGAGAATCTTCGTCACTGTGGAATTGTAAAAAATCTCGGCTCCGTTAAGTATGGAGGGAATTACGTACGTGACGAGAGTCCCCTTCTTTGCCTCGGTGGGACATCCGAAGAGGCAGCCCGACTGGTCGCACTGTCTGCTGATGTATGCGTTGACAGGCGTGAAGGGGTGACCGAGCTTCCGAAATCCCTGATCTATCTTCTTGAGACCCTCATCCCACTCTGTGTATCTCCTCACACCCGTGTCCTTCTCAACCTGTTCATAATATGGGACGAGATCCTCCTCGGAAAGTGGTTCACCACCGCTCCTGCTGCTTCTCACTCCGGTTGCCTCGAACCACTCTCGGTAGTTCCAGGATGGAGCTCGGTGAGCAACCGCTGTGAAGATCGTGGTTGAGCCTCCGACGCAGCGGCCCATGCCTAGTCCTATCTCTTCATCGTTGTCGCGCCCTAACTCGTAATTTGAAGTCCATCGAGGCTTCCACCATAGCCTCCTAAGCGCCAAGAGCTCGAACCTGTTAAAGTCATTCGTTGTATAGAAACCACCGGCCTCTATAATCGCGACCTTCCGTCCCGCCTCGGTGAGCTGCCAGGCAATCGGTCCGCCGCCCGCTCCCGAACCTATTATGATCGCATCATAGTCCTGTGGCGTCTTGAAATTGAAAACCTCCTTTCCTTTCTCCTTGTGTGCCTAGATCAGCGGTGGGCTAAGGTCATTTTTCTTTCTCATTTGTCTCCGAGAGGTTTTTGAAGCTTCGCTCTCCTTTAGCGTTCCACTCTCTCCAGACCTTGAGAAAACTCCAGTCCTTCTTCAAATCAGAGATTCTCTTGCCCTGAAATCCAACAAACTCCCATGGCGTCGTTCCCTTGTACCACGGGTCGTGGTAATCGGAGTAGAACCCCTCCAGGACGAGCGACCTGAGATCCAGCATTCTCTCCCTGGTCTTAGGGTCAAGGTAGAGCTCTCTCAGAATAATGCTCTTGTCAGAATCGACAAGATTTGAAAAGGGCGACGAAAACTTGCGCCTCGATTCCTCGTCGACCAGCTTTACCGCCGACCTGAAGTAACCTTGAACCTGGGCGGGGAACTCGCAGAGTGTAGAGTCGATGTAATTCACTGCGCCCACGGCGGTTGCGCCGGGCTCGAACTCTTTGCCGTCCCTCGAGTCAGGGACAATCAGATCGCACAGCGCTTTGAAAAATTTCACTTCCTCAGGGTCTAGGAAGTAATATGGAATGGGTCGCTCTCCGCCGGCCTGGTCGGTCATGCTCTGGTGGCTATTCCCAGCGAGAGGTGTCCCAGTCAGCGGCTCATATAAAATTGTCAGGAGAGTTGCTGACTAGGAAAAGACGATAGGACGCTCTCCGACACATTGAAGGGATCCCCCACGCGGTATTCTATCTGCGCAGAAAGTAACGCATGAAGATTTTTGGAATACGCTTTGTATGCGCTGATTGCGGATTGCTCGTCTCTTGCGGAGACCCACGGCCGGGTTGGATTGATTACGACGAACTCGCATGCATAGTTTCTTCTAGCCTTGGATGCAAATTCAATGAGGGGAGTGATCGAACCCAAGATCCCACTCACGTACAGAATCGATGTCGGTGGCGGGCGGGGGTTGCCGCTCTCGTCTCTATCATACCTTAGCAGGTCCTCGAGGATTTGGAATGCCTCGAGCTCTCTGGGAGCATTAACGGTACTGAAGTAGCCGCTTTCCTCGATCTTTGAGAGCACATCTAGGTCTCTTGAGCGGAGCATGTCCCTGAGTTTTTTCAATGTTGGACTGGCGACGGCCGTAAGAAGCTCTCCTGGCACTTCGTCTTCCTTCAGATGCGCAAACTCAATGGCGTTGCGAAGTGCAAACTCGAGTGCGTCGTTAGGTTTGTCATTGATCCCTTTCAAGGACTTGACCATCCCCTTCTGATGCACCATGACGCCGAACCTTATCCCCTCCCTTGAGAGAACGTTTGCGATTTGAAGAAATGACGAAGCGAGCCGATCTCTGTCGGAATGGTACATGGCGGACGCCTCAAGTACCAGCATGCATGACGCTCCAACTTCCCTCGCGCGTTCGACCACCATCAGCTTCCCGCGCCTAGCTGTCGCCTTCCAATTTATCTGGCGAAAATCGTCTCCGCTCTGGTAGTTCCTCAGGTCGTGGAATTCCGTCCCCGGTCCTGGGAAATCGATCGCGGCTTCGCCGACTCCTCTTCCTCCCTTTGAAAGAATTCTCGCGCTAGTAAGAGCTGCCTCAGAAATCCTAGGATACACCTTGTAGGAGAATGATGCCGGGATAGTCGCAGCAAACTCGAAAAGACTCAACGGACCGAGGGTCCACACCTTGACCTCCTTTGCAATATAACGGCCGGCGAATGGAGACAAGAAACGTGCGTCAAGTCTCAGCTTTTGGGCGTCTTGGACGCCTTTTTGGATTTCGAGTTTGAGGAAATCAACTTCTGTGGTTACAGAGAAGACCCTCTTCGTGATGCTTCCCCGATTAGACGAGAGCAGCAATTGATCAGTGATTGCCCTATCGGCATAAAGCGATTTTGAGATTCCGGCTGAGACTTTTGTGGATTTTCGTTGATCTTCTACGTTTTCAATTGAAAGCCAGCGAGAAGGGTGGTTCATGATCAGCAAGACCCATATCAGCTCTGCCAGGACGAGGGACAGGGCGACTATCAACACAGTCGCAATTATCGGATCCCTAAACAAAATGGTCGCGATTGCCAGCGCAATGGATATTGCGACGGAGGCTCTTCCATTGCGGGTAGGAATAATGGCCCTCTTTTTCTTCATCGTCTCATTGCGCCACAAATATCAGGCGTGTTCCCATTGTTAAGCCAAGTCAAAAGAAGACGGAGGAGGAGCGTGGTGTGCACATGTTTATCGATTGTACTCTCGTGGGACGGCAACCTGATCAAGCATCTGCGATACTATCTTTGAAGTGGAAAGTTCTTGGTCAATCGCTTCTGGGGTTAGGACAACCCTGTGCCCGAAGACGTATTGGGCAAGAAACTTGACATCGTCCGGTATCACGTGATCTCGACCGTCGAGAAAGGCAAGCGACCTGGCCCCCTTGTGGAGGGATATGGAGGCTCTTGGGCTGGGACGGATTTTAAGCAGGTCAGAAGTTCTGAGGTAGTTGCTCAAAGCTACGATGTATTCTTTGATTGAATTTGAGACGAAGACCTCTTTGATTGTCTCTGAAATTGAAGAGATCTCCTTTAGCGAAGTGATAGCAGCGCAACTCTGCGATTGGATTTCGTCTATCCTCGAAAGAATCTCGAGCTCCTCCTGAGCGGGTGGAAAGTCCAGTAAGATTGAGAAGGCAAACCTATCGGATTGCACGTCACTAAGGGGATACGTGCCCGCGGACCCAAAGCGCACCTGAGTCGCGATGACCATGAATGGTTCGTTTAGGGCTCTCGTTTTACCCTCGAAACTCACCTGTCGCTCCTGCATCGATTCAAGAAGCGCCGACTGGGCCTTTGGAGTGGCTCTGTTCAATTCATCGACAAGAATGATGTTCCCGAAGATCGGACCAGCGTGAAGCTCGAAAGCACCTGACTGTTGATTGAAGACAAAAGTTCCCAAGATGTCTGCAGGGAGCGTGTCTGGAGTCATTTGTATCCTTTTGAAATCGCCTCCAATTGTCTGGGCAAATGCTCTCGCAAGGGTTGTCTTGCCTAGTCCCGGGTCGCCCTCGAGGAGGATGTGCCCCTGACTCAGCAGCGATACGAGCATCAGTCGGATGATTTCCTTCCGACCTACAACGCACTTTGAAATTTCATCGACGAACCTGTCGCCAAGATTTGCATATTCCAAGAACTGTACGTCACATTCTCCTATTATTCCTCTGCAGGCTTCTTTTCCTTCGATCGCTTTTCTTGTTGGAGTCGCATTGTTATGTGTTACATTTCACAAAGTTGTAGGCAGAAACACGAGGGCCCATCGCCTTTTTCTTCATGTGGTCGTTGTCAGGCTAGGATTAGAGCTACCTGCTGCGCGACGTAGTACACGAACAATACGAGAAGCACGATTCCAAGGACGTCTAGTCTGAGGCGCATCCTGGGGTTGAACAGCAACCTCAGAGCGAAGTAGATTATTGCGTACGAGCTTACAAAAAGGCCCATCTGGTTGCTGTTTAGAAACGCAAGCGTCACAAAAGCAATCATCGCAACGGAGGCGAAGATTATGACAAAACGCTGTCTTGAATCCATCATACGTTGGGACCGATCAGAGCTCCTCCTCTTCCATACTTCGTTGCTTAGGAGAAATGGCTTCAAGTGTCAACCTGATCAAGGAACCATCAATCTTTTCGTCCGTTATGGTTACTTGAGCCTGCTTCAAGATCGCTACCACGCACGCTGAAATGCAGCTGAGTGGAGAGCCCAGGCACGCGTTGAAGTAAGGCGATTCTGACAGGAGCCTTGCCCCCTTGATTGAAATCTTGATTTCGATCGACTTCACTTCATTTGCATCGCCGGACGGCATGGTACGAGTCTTATCCACATCCTCGATTGCCAAGACCGACGTGCACAGATCTGAAAATTCCACCAGGACCGAGCTCAGCGCCTCCTCGATGTCTCCGCCCGGGATCACGCCTGCAATTCTTGCAATCTCGGAACCGGGTGGAATCAAAAGTAGCCCGCTTGTCGTTCCAAAGCTTGTAATGAATCTTCTAGGGATCCTGGCGGACTCTTCATCGAGTAGCATCGTAAGAGCTCTGGACTTTGTTCCGCTTTCTTCCTCTTCCTTTTTCTTACTGCTGATCACAGATGTCGCTGTTTCAAAGGGAACGAATGCCCTAACATCTGCTCTTCTCCCTGTTTCCTTTCCGTTCTTCCTCTTTCCCTCCGCTTCGACAAGCACGAACCACGCCTTACTTCTAAGACCAGATTCTTCAAGAATCAGCTCAACGTTGGAGATCGCATCTTTGAGCATGGACGAGTAAGCGTCGTGGGGAACCGACTCCGGCACAATAAGAAAAAGTAGTGCTCCGATTAGAGCAAGCGCGAAACCAAAGGAGGCAATTGGAACGCTTTGGGCCACAGTATACCCGAGCGCAGAGACGACACCTCCTATAACAAGAAAGTCCAGGCCGATGATTGCGTTTCTGTCCACCATTCTCAGTTCCCGCCATTCCCACGTCTCAAAATCAGATCTTTTCCCAGTTCTCTTCTTTGAAATCTCTCGTTAGCCGATGCCATGAGCGAGTTTGTAGTAGGCGTGCTTTCTTCGGAGAGCCAGCAGAAGAAAAACAATTGTCATGCCTGCGATTGAAAGTACCACCGGAATCAATCTAATGCCAAAGGGGGTATAGTTGAGAACCAATCCGTCCAAAGGCACGAGGGCAAGGCTCAGCCCTATGGAAAGGGCAACTCTCGTGAGGTCGTCGAGTTCCTTCTTTCGTGCGTACAGCATCTGGATCAGGGCGAACCCTGGAAGGAAGAGTATGAGCAATCCGCCGAAAGCGTAACGAAGATACAGCCCAAAACCGGTGGTCACCGAAATGAGGGCTAACGAGAGCAATGTAGCCGTCAACGCCGCCCAGAACCAAAGCGAGTCGGGGGACATTGCGAAACTGTGGAAGGAGGTGTACTCGATTGGTTCCGCGAGGAATATCTTCTTCTCTTCCTTGAGACGGAGCAGCCGACTCAGGACCCTGTCCCTGGAATATCCGGATTGCTCGGAAACTTGATCGACAACGAGAGAAACGGAGATGCCTTTGCCCTCCTGCGAGATTTTCTCGAGGATCATCTGCTCGATTCCCTGCGAAACCTTGCCTACCTGGGTTTGCTCCGCCCTTGCGACCGCTTCATTGTTATCCACGACTTTGCGTGCACGCGACATCCGATTGTTGCCTTTTGAATTGGCTTTGGAAGTCGTGGTACCCATGCCTTTGCTCACTTTGCCGTCACATTGAGCCACAACTGGTTCCACAGGCCCAGATACGAGTAATCAGAAGTCGTGGAGTTCAGTGCCCACAGTTCAAATATGATTCTTAGATTTGTTCCGGGTGTTTCGACCATCAGAGAAACCGGAAACGTCCAAGACTGGTTGTTCTCTAATATATGCGAGTAGGACGCCATTTCTGGCGCGTTCGCAGCGGTCGAATTTGATACAACCGTTGCATTGTTTCCGAGCTTCACTACCACTTTGTAGAATTCGACCTGTCCCTCATGATTCCCGACGTAGCCATAAAGGGAAATAGTCTGCCCCTTGACTACGGTCGTAGGATAGTTGGAAATGGTCTGGTTGGGTCCGAGTATGCCAAGCTCTGAGAATTTTTCATTGTTTGCTGGGAGAATGGGCTGGAGCGCGATGAAGAGCAGGAGTAGTGTGACCAGGACCAGGGCAATTGCAGAGGTGTCCTTATTCATCATCGTGCTTCCTCTCGCCTAACAAGGTGATTCCTGAACACTTGCAGCCAGAGTTGCCTGTACACTCTGTCTCCGTAAATGTACACTAGGGAAGAAACGATCAGGATTCCAATAGCGGCCGTGACTGATTCAGTAAAGACGTTTCGCGAGTGCGAGATCCCAGCAGAGGCGACTGAAGAGGAGTTTGAAAGTACCTCGGAGGCGAGTGCATTGGCCTCCTGAAGATCAGAAGTTGCCTGAGACGGGTTAGTGGCGTTTTCAGCCTGCGCCTTTTGAATCAAGTCCACGGCCACGTTGAGATTCTTAACGAGGCCAGTGACGTTCCCTCCACTCTTTTCGGCGGATTGGACTGCGAGGAAGGCTTTGTTTATTGAGGAATTTGTGGATGAGAATTCCGAGGCGCTTGCCCCGTATGATCGAACAGCCCAATGACTAGGGGCGGGAAGCGGCATTGGGAAAAGGAGAGGGACGAGAAAGAGAATTACCAGAAATAAGATGGCAGATGTTCTTGTTCTCAAGTATTGGTTGGTCAAATCCCTGCGCTTTTTTGGTTATAGCTCTTCCCTTGTCACTTTCGCCCTGTCTTTTGCGATTCCAGCCAAGCTGCCGTCGCCTTTTTCATATTTAATAGTAATTCTTGGAAGAGTGTCAGGCTTACCTTTTCCATTCTAACAGGAAGTCCTCTCTTTTTGGGAGAAAATTCGAAAGCAAACGCTCTCGCAGGCTATACTTCCTATGAGAGTGATTTATTTACGAGGAATTCCATAGAAGAAGATGTTCACGGAGAGAGAAGGGTGGACCGTTGCTTGATCGGTTTTGGCTGAGCATCTCGATAATCTCGATTCTTACAGTCCTCTTTGTAGCATTCCTGCACGCAAACCCGATCCACTAACAAGAAAGAGAAGTTGAGAAGGCGCGCAGGGTATACGTCTGTGCAGTAATTCGCTTCGCCAAGAAAGGAAAATCGCATGAAGCCCCTTGTTGCTCGTCCTCTACTTTATGCAAAACTTAAAGAGTTAGAAAACGTCCGCTTTGAAATGTATCTCCCTCGCTTCATTCTTCTTTTCTAACTGCTTGGAACTTTTGATGTCATGCTAGGGGAAGAGAAACGGGATGTGAGCTACAGCTACCAAATCAAGCTTTCAAAGAAAGAAAGAAACGAGTGAGCGTGCAAATAAGAAAAGTTGGACATGCTGAATGCCGTTGTCGGGCTATTGTTCGGAATAGTGGGGCTTGCAATTATAGCCTGGTTGATAGTCGTGGGTCGCGAAGTAATCAAGACGGGCAAGTTCGACAAGATTCTGTCCGTTGTATTCGCACCTGCTCCCGCAAAGGATGAGGTTCAACGCAGCATTCTCCCGGTAAGGGTCGCGATTGAGAACATTCTCCCACTGATCTTCTGGATCCTGATCTTTCTCCCAATGATCATCTTTCCAATAATTCTCATCCTGTTCCCGCTACTTGGAATTCCTTGGTCGTATCTCCTTCCTCCGGTACCCTGATTGACGCGCTTTGCGCCAAAGCACCACTTGTATTTTCTATACTTTCTCCTCGTGTAGTTCGGGTCCTGACAATCCGTACACCGAATCCATACGGAGAGGGCATAATGCCAATATTCAGAGTACCGCAATATTTCCGAACATGAGCCAAAACGAGGAGGGAACGGAACAGGCCCCTCGAAAGAAGTTCGAGTGGCGCTGGAACGGAGGTATTCCCACCACACCGCCACCAGAGAAAATCACTGGCAGTGAAGTGCGCGTGGAGGAAGAAAATGAAAATGATGTGCAAATCGGGGATGCAGAGGAGATTCAGCAAATCAGGACTTCTGCCCCGGATCAGGTATTGCAACAGCAGCAGCAGCCGCCGCAACAGATGATGCAACAGCAACAGGAAGAAATTCAACCGCAACTACAGCCACAACCGCAACCACAACCACAACAGGTTCCGAGACAGCATAAAGTCGTTAGTACGGCAAGGACACAACAACCAAAGACAGTCGCCGCTGTTCATCAACAACAACCACAGCCGCCTGCTACGAAGCAGCGCAGCGAAAGAGTCCTCGTGGGGATTCCATGCCACAACGCGGAGAGTTCGATTGCTGGTCTTATAGTTCAGCTTCGCAGTATTGCAAGTGAAATATTGATCTGCGACGACGGTTCGACCGATCGCACGGGAGAGATTGCGAGGGCGCTCGGGTGTGAAGTAATAGTGCACCCCAGAGAGCTAGGGGAGGGCGATTCTTTGAGATCGATACTTCTAGCCGCGGGACGGAAGAGCCCCGATGCACTCCTTACAATCGGAGTCGATAGGTCTGATGAGAGTTATGTCAAAGAGGAGCTGCCCAAGCTGCTCCGCTCAGTCCTGAAGAAGGAATGCGACATTGCGGTGGCAACTCGAGCATCGGCGAAAGAGGATGAATCCGAAGAGGAGGAGGATGCAAAGAAAAAGTCAAAGTCGAAGGCAAAGCCGAAACCGAAGAGGTCGATCGACGCGTCTGCCATCCTTGATTCCCTTGGCAATCCAATCAGTAACACAATTTCCTTTGTTAGAGCATATGGAAAGGAAGCTCTCTCAAGGATCACACCTTCGGGCGCGAACAATGCGGTGGTCTACGATGAAATTCTGAACTTCGCAATGGATCAGAACATGAGAATATACCAGGTCGAGATCTCGACGGATCCACAACAGGAAGAGGCCGACAGCTCGCATGGAAAACGCTCGAAGAAATCAAGCGAAGGTGGTGCAATCTCGAGACTCTATGATGCAACAACGGTAAGGCATCCGCTTCTTGTGTTCGGGCTCGGATCTATTCTCTTCCTTGCAGCGGGAGCATTCCTCGGAGTACAGACACTCTTGATCTTCCTATCGCCAAAAACTCTGGGGGACATCTCTTACTCCGGCATCATGCTATCAGCAGGGGCTGTAATGTGCTCGATCATCTTTGCAGTAACCGCTGCGATACTCTACTCGATAAAGAGAAACTCTAGTCGAAACGATGGAAGGCGCGCTTAGGGCGCGCTGCCCTCGCTTTTTTCCTTGACTCTTTTTATTGAGAGACTTTCTTTCCTTTTATCGCAACTATGTATCTCTTCATAGCACTTTTCTTACTGCCCTTCTCGTCAACGCGCAGGACGTTGATGTTGGTGTAGTCGCGGTTTAGAAGGCTCATCTCGTACTTCTCAGGGCCAGAAGCGCCATCTCCTTGCTCCCTTGCCCGGATCTGGGAAGCAAGCACATCTATCAATCGTTGGGTTGCATCTTTGATTCGCTTCCGCTGCACAGAGACTTCGCCAGCGTGGCTTTGATAATATCTTTCTATGAGTTCCCCCAGCTTCCTGTTGGTCCTCAGGTACGCATAGAGGACGATGTAGTAAGCGACGACCACTCCGAAGATCAGACCGATTCGTACTGCTAGATTCGCCGCTTGCAGGACGTTCAGGTTTGCAAGGACAAGGTAGAACCCGACTATTACCACTGCTAGGACAGTGAAGATTCTTTTGATTGTTCCGAGTCTTTTGCTTGTACTCGATATCTCCTCTGAAGCTGCGGGGAGGGTAGAGATAGCTATGACATCAGGTGTTATATCATTCCAAACTCTTGAAATTTCTCTCGCGGCCGCTGCCGCAGCATTCTCCTCTGCACTTGCTTTTCTTCCCGCTCTCCTGCTTGAGCGGCCCTCCGCGCCTGACTTTGTTTCTGATTTGATGAGTCGCTGTATCCTAGCCGGGTCCACGCAGGAAAGGGCAACGTAGCCGTCAAGCCATGATATCAATTTGCAAAGATTGCTTAGGTTGATTCTAGCCATGTCAAGAAACTTTACTCAATAGGGGGCGCAAGAGAAGGAACGCCGGAATTGAAATCTCCTCTGCCTCATCTCTATCAAATTCTGGATAGTTGACGGGACTGCTTTTCAGTTTAATGCTTGCTAGGAAAGCATTCACCCTTCGATCTCTCAACTCGAACGCAACAGCATTGTATTTTCGGGTCAATTAACCCCATAAGGTAAAGTCTTGTTCCGTTGTTGTGCCCTATTCTTGGTACTCGTCTTGTCTCAGCTTGAGCAAGCCACCGGCCGAGCTCGTATACTTCTTGTGCGATGAAAGCGAATTAGTCATTGCCCTAACCTGTGATCTCTTTCAAAGTCTGGTCAATACCGCCGTTTCCCGCTTTAAATACCAAATTAGCTCTGTTACGTACCCCCTCTAGGGGGGTACGAGCTTGAAAACTCGACAATTATCGAGTATTGGCGAGGGGACAAGTTTCGCCACTACGTATCTAGGTATCAGACCATTGTACGTGCCCTAAAGCATTTGTGAACATAATATTCTCTTATAAAGAGGACTTTCAGTGGTGCGTTTGAGAGAATAGATTTTAGGTTAGGCATTTCGACGTTCCTAGTTCTATTTCGCCTTCAGATCATCGGCGATGAATTAATCAATATCACGTGGATCCACAGGATAAAATTGGCAAAACCTCTTCTGCTTTAGTGTGTCGAGCCGATCGCGATGCCATAGATCGAATTGGGAAATTGTCACATGGTGATTTCACAATCTATGGTTCTTCTGTATTGTTAGATTGACAGAGTCCTGCAGGGATATACGTCAGTCAGTATACGGAGGTGATTACTTTTAATCATACGCTTCTCGACATCACCTTCGACTAAAGGCAGAGATGAAGACGTTCAAGGGAGAAGTTGGCGTCCAGCTCGCAAGTCATCTTGCAAATCAGCATTCTACAGCTGAACTTGTTAGACTCGCTCAGCTTGCGCACAAGCGGGGAATCGACCGCATCTGGATTGACGACAACCTTCGCTTCAGGAACGTGTTCGTCCTGCTGGCTGCAGTCGCTTCTGTCGTACCAGCGAACCTCGGGACGGCAATCATTGTTCCATACTTTCGTAACCCAATCGATACAGCTGACGCGATAGCTACCATATCTGAGCTGACGGAAGGGAGAGAACTGTGCATTGGCATCGCCCGCGGCTCGACGGGGATCGTGCCTTACCAGATCAACGCAGAGGCACCGATTTCATTCATGAGAGAGACGGCAGTGCTGCTCAAAGCGCTGTTCGCCGGAGACACCATCGCCATCTCAGATTTTCCTCATCTCATGAAGTACTATGAATTCAAGGAAATGGCAAAATTCAACCTTGCATTCCCTCTGGGGTCGCCCATCAGACTCTACCACGGCTGCAGCGGTCGAAGAGCCGCGAAGCTCGCGGGCACCCTCATGGACGGCATCCTGATCTCCGGGTTGTACGTTGCTCTACTTAGAACAGGCAGAGCGAGAGGGGTGATAGATGCCGCAAAAGAAGGTAGATGTTTGTCGTCATCGCCCAATTCGGAGTTTCATTTCGGTTGCGAGATCAACCTCTCGATAAGCGAGGATCGAGATAGGGCGCTTTCGGATCCGAAGAGCTTCCTGGCTCACGTGATACCGGGGAGCTATGACAGGCTCGGACTGATCGAGCCGCTGGGAATAGATAGGTCAAAGGTTGAAAGAATGAAGGAGCGGCTCTTGAAAGGCGCCTCCTTTGAAGAACTAGCATCGCTCATCTCGGATGAAGACGTCAAGAAGTGTTTCATCGCAGGCACACCAAGCGAGTGCAGGGAGCAGCTTCTGGAGTTACTCGACGAGACGGTGAAGCTTGGGTTTGATCGCATTTCATTCAAAGTGGGACCTGATTACGGGGAATCGATAGAACTGATAAGCAGGGAAATACTACCAGAGTTGAAGGAGAGCGGTGCCTAGTACAATTTCCGTATCAATTAGGAAGCCCTTTGTTTCTACTTTCTCTCTTTCATAGTTTCGTGACGGCTTGCAATTGTCGTCGTGCATTGCCAAAAGTCCCATGCATGTCTCGCTACTGTAGGAAGCGAAACGCAGGCTCTTTTTTCCTTTCTTCACCAATTGCCTTTCTCACTTTACATTTCATCCATTAGACTGATGAACAGGTGACTTTTCACTGTATACACCATCAGCGTGGATCGGAAATTGTTCAGCACCATTTTCCATGCGATTTCTCATGGCGTAGGCCCCTCTTCGAGGTTGATAACCTTCTTTTCGATTTACAACCCTATTGTTGACGTACTGATAGGAGTTGGAGTGGTGTTACTCGGACTGGGACTTTACATGCTGTACGCGGACTATGGTTAGCACGACCATGGGCATGCGCGTCCGTATTCTTCAGAGCGGTTGTATTACTTTATTATAGCAGGAAGCGAATAGTAGGGGGTCGCGGTGCACATAGTCGAGAGAGCGGTCTTCATCTGCGACCTTTGGTTGAGATGCTCGAAAAAAAGTGCTTCAGCTGAGCTTTGTACGGTTGCTCGTCGGTTGACCGTGGTCTAATTGAATTTGCTCCCTTTCGATTCACTTCAGATTCCAGGCCTTTTCGATTTGTATCCAGGAGACCAAAGGCTAGGGTTTGCCTTCCCCTCTTGGAGCGAGCCCCGTAATCAACATGTTCAGACTCCGAAATAGAGTAACAGCTCCCTTGGTCGCGCGCGCTTCCTGTAGCTTTCCGATCATAGTATACAGATAAATTACCGGGCTGCTTCTTCGCTTTCGATTGAAGAATTGCAAGACGAAAGTGATGACGAGCAACTCTTCGGAAAGCACGTTGCGCTTCCCGGAAGTGAGAGAAGCATTCCTCCTCTCGCACAGGAAATAGGTCCTGTGGATCCAGAAGAGAAGATAGACGTTACGATAATAGTTCGGCCAAGATCCAGTGGCAGAGCAGTCCCGGAGGAGAAGTTAAGGCGATCCCCTCCAGGTAAAAGGAGATACCTGACCCGCGAAGAATATGCATCTTCCAGAGGCGCAGATTCGGCGGACCTCGAAAAGGTGAGCAAGTTTGTGAAGCAGTATGATCTCGCCATCGTAGAAGTGAATCAGGCGAGACGGACCATACTCGTCTCTGGGTCAGCGAGGATGCTCAGCAAAGCTTTCAACGCCACATTGAAGCGGTACAGGATAGCCGATGGTACAACCTTCAAGGGAAGATCTGGCGCCGTGCACGTGCCGTCTTCCCTCCTGCCTATAATCCAGGCAGTTCTCGGACTGGACGATCGACCGCAGGCAAGGGCACATTTTCGCACTTTCAGGTTCGCACGTGCTCCCACAATAAGTTACGATCCTCCACAGCTCGCGAAGTTGTATGATTTTCCTCAGGTGGCAAATGGACAGGGGCAGTGCATCGGAATAATAGAGCTCGGTGGCGGTTTCAGCAAAGACGATCTTTCAATCTACTTCACTAACTTGAAGCTCAATGTGCCTGAACTGACCACAGTCTCCGTGGATGGGGCGGTGAACTCGCCGACGGGGGACCCGAATGGCCCGGACGGTGAGGTTATGTTGGATATCGAGGTTACGGGAGCGATAGCTCAATCCGCAAAAATCGTGGTATACTTTGCACCAAACACGGACAGGGGCTTCATCGATGCCGTGAGCACTGCCGTTCACGATACTAAGAACTCACCCAGCGTGATTTCCATCAGCTGGGGTGGTCCGGAAAATTCCTGGACATCTCAAGCCATGCAAGCGCTCGACCAGAACTTTCAGGCTGCAACCCTGCTCGGCGTGACCGTATGCGTCGCCTCGGGGGACGGCGGCTCTTCCGACGGAGAGACAGACGGACTGGCGCACGTCGATTTTCCCGCATCCTCGCCGCACATCCTAGCTTGCGGCGGTACCAGGCTGGTCTCCAGCATGGGACAAGTCAAAAGTGAAGTCGCGTGGAACGATGAAGCGGAAGGAGGAGGCGCAACGGGTGGGGGAGTGAGCGATGTATTTCCCCTTCCTGACTGGCAGGGTAGTGCGAATGTTCCGCTATCGGCAAACCCAGGCAGGCACAAGGGACGCGGAGTGCCTGACGTGAGCGGCGACGCCGACCCCGAGACCGGATACGTCGTTCAGGTCGACGGTACTTCTGCGGTGATCGGTGGAACGAGCGCAGTAGCACCTCTCTGGGCGGCGCTCATAGCTCTGATCAACCAGGCGCTCGACGCTAAGCTTGGGTTCGTGAACTCGGTTCTCTATGAGAAAGTTGAGGCTGAAGCATCTAGCGCGTTGAGGGACATAGAGAATGGGGGTAACGGCGCGTACAGCGCGGGTCCGGGCTGGGATCCGTGCACGGGCCTTGGGAGTCCCGATGGGACGAAGCTCCTTGATGCACTCAGGGCGCTCTAACTCAATCCATACTTTGAAAGATAGTCGAGTACTACCGCGAAGCATAGAATCAGAGGTGGTTCAAGTTTCTCTCCCTGCCTTGTTTGCCTCTCCTCCTCCGCAGGAGTGAATGTGATTTCGAACGCGTCGCTCGTCTGCGTCCCTACCGTCCCGCCTTCGGTCGTCGTGCCGGGGTACACCTGTGCGAGGGGGCCATTTGATTTAGGCGTTACAATTGTGAATCTATCGGTGAGTTCAACAGTTGGAGGACTTGTTTCCCATCCTGCTCTTATCCCCTTCACTTCTTGAGAGCGATCTTTCTTACCTACGTGTGAAGTAACCCTTCCGGACGTTTCCTTTATCTTTAAATTTGAAATTGCAATCCTGTGACCCGAAGCATCCTTAATCGACCAGCTGGGAGCACGCTCCTCTTCAATGGAAGCCACCTCCTTTCGTTTCTTGTCGAGAACCTCAAACCTGGGCCTCTTTGCGTTGTCTTTCTGTTTAATGTCGTAGATGACCTGCCCGTCGTTATCCATGAGTTTGAACTCGTGCAAGGTTACGCCTCGACTGGAAACAGCAGCCATCTTGGTGAGATCTGGAGAGGAGACTGCCCTGGTTTCCTCGTCCTCTATGTTGAAGGTCTCCGAATCCGCCGAACGCTCTGAGTGTTCCCCGTTCTTTACTATATGCTTCAGAAGCATTACTTGGTTTCCGGTTTCGTCTCTGACAGCAAGCCCATCATCTATCTCCTCGCCGCCCTCAATCGGGCCGATTGTATATCGCAACTGAGTCAAACTTCTGAATTCAACCATCAACCGGCAGGGCGAGTGATCCCTGCTTCGCTCTTCTCCGTGGATTGCGAAAACGAATGGGGGTGTCTCTGTCTTGCGTGAATATCAAGCTCTATCTTCAAATTTAACACGAAACCGCATAAACTGCAGATGAAGGGGCCGGCTGGTGGATTGGCCTCATCCATAGAGGGCATATTTTACGAAGAAAGAAAGAACATTCGGCGTGCTATTAGCCGTTGTATCATCGAACTCTGGACAAAGAATCTTGTGGCCACACTTTGCTTTCGAAATCACTTGACGCTCTCCTGAAAAGAGGAGAAGTGTAAGGTAATGGAGCCAATAGACAGGTCAGAAATATCCTGCTGGGGGTCCTCCGCTACATCTTCTGTGATTGGGTAAATTCAATTGTCGAGCCTTTGATTTCCTCAGCTTGTCATTGGATTTCATACTTGTATACCTCGCTGCGAATTAAGGGAATTGATGAAATTAAACCGCCTAGCTAAGGGTTCTCTCTCTCTGAATTCGCTTAGACAACGGCCAATAGCGACACAAGCAGCACCGCAATTATCCCCGTGAGGAAGATGCCGTCGAAGGTTCCAGCTCCGCCGATGCTCACGACCGGCGCGCGGAGCTTCGTTATACCTCGGAGGTTCAATAGGTCCGCGCCTATCAGCGCCCCCAGAGTCCCAGAGACGTACGCGATGATTGCAACGCCTGCTCCATGGAATATCAGAATCGAAATTATCGCCGCTGCAATCGGAGGCACGAAGGCTGGCGTAACAATCCCGACGCCTTCTACTCTTCTGGCCACTAGCCAAACAATCAGAGCGCTGAATGCTACCCCGACCAAGGCGTAAGCAATAAGTGAAGGGTGGGCCGAAAGTAGGTACACGGAAACAAGTATTGGAATAACTGCTCCTCCAAGGTTTATCGTCACAAGGGTAGTCACCTGGCGGCTGTAGAACTGCGGTACACGGTAAGTGACCCAGAAATACCTCACTTCTTCGTACTCGACGACGTTCTCGACGCTCTTGACTCGTCTGATCGGTATGTTGACAAAACTTCCGATGAAGGTTAGAGCGAGGATTGCGAGAAATTCGGCCCGGCTGAATCCTATCTTTTCAAAGGCGACCTCGGTCACGCCGATGAAGAGGAAGAGAGCAACAAAGATGAAGATGAGCAAAAGTACCGCGAACAGCACGTTGCCCTGATGTCGGTAGACAGGAAAGTTAGATGACAAATCTAGTAAGTAAGACTCTCTTGGGGTGCAGAGTTTTGTTGGTTGTGGGGTTGTGGGCCTATAACTTTTGTTCCATATTCACTTGCTTGCTCGAAATCGTCACTCCATAGCTCTCTCACTAACTTGTAGAAGCGAGCCACGATCTAGCGAGTTTTCATCTGTGGCTGTTTGCAACAAACTCTCTGACTTTATGCGACGCATCTTCCGCAATAGGCTTCCCGTGACCAGGCAGAAGCATGGAAAATTCAAGTTTTGAAATCTTCTCCACGGATGTCCTTAATTCGTCCATGTTACGGCTCATGAAACTTGATGGTAGCTTCAGCTCGCCGGAGCCGTCTGTCCTGAGTGTATCACCAACGAAGAGGGCGTGGCAGGGCTTGTAGATGCAGATACTCCCGTCGGTGTGACCTGGCGTGTGGACAATCGTCAGCGGGCCGACGCTGTCCCTATCCTTCAGCAGCAGGTCAGGTTTCACTCGCTCGACTTTCATGAGGCTTCCTACTAGTGTGAGTATGGCGCCGCTGAGACCGTTCGTCTCTTTGATCTTCTTGTTCTCACCGGAGATTCGCGGCGCGTCCAGCTCGTGGATTGCGAGTTTTGCACTTGACAATCTTTTCAGCATGGCCGCGCTCCCAGAGTGGTCCGCGTCCGCATGCGTCAGGATTATGTGCGAAATATTGCCGGGCTTCTTCCCAATCTTCTCAAGGTATGATACTATCTTTGGCCCTGCAGAGGATGTCCCAGTATCTATCAGGATGAGGGAATCAGGAGTTGCCTCAACAAGGTAGGCGTTGGAGAAGCCGAGGTTCGGGATCTGATGGACCCCTTGATTCGCGGTTTGATTCTCCATGGATTTGACAGAAGACTTCAGAGACAAATACTTTGCTTGCGACAGGCTCCTTCACTACGTTGAATCAAGGCGATAAAGCTGAAATCAATCGCAATGCTTCTCTCACTTTCAGGTCATGACTGAGAAGAAGAGGAAGACGAGCAGTAAGATGAAGAAGAAAGCAGATCAGAATTCAGCAAAGCAACTTGCGTTCGTAGTGCAAAAGCACAAGGCGACCTCTCTCCACTACGACTTTCGATTGGAGATCTGCGGAGTAATGCCCTCCTGGTCGATCCCCAAGGGGCCGACGCTGGATAGCTCGGTGAAGAGGCTAGCGATGCCCACGACCGACCATCCAATGGAGTACCGGCACTTCGAAGGCGTGATCCCCAGCGGTGAATACGGTGGCGGTCCGGTAATGATTTGGGATGAGGGGACCTACAACGCTGAGCAGGAAGTTTCAAAGGGCTTGAGGGAAGAAGTATTTGACAGGGAGTTAGGCGACAAGCTGATGCAGAAAGGCCTTGAGGAAGGGAACCTCAAGTTCAGGCTGTTCGGGAAGAAGCTTCAGGGATCCTTTGCGCTTGTGAGGACCAAGGGGTTTGGCGGGAGCAACAGGGAAACCTGGCTCATGATAAAGCACCGCGATGACTACTCGAAGGAAGGTTACGATGCGAACGACTATGATTTCTCGGCCGTGAGTAACCGCTCGCTTGCAGAGATAGCGAAGAGCTCGGAAGATAAGGCATAGTTAGAAATTCCAACTACACTCAGCAATTGGTCGATTAGCCCTGTAAATGAATAGCCTCCTTTGAGGGAATATGAACTATCCAAGGGGAAGAGGCTATGAATAACTAATAAGCAACTTGAGCTGTTTAGACGAATCCGCAGATCTTGAGCGAAAACAAAGACATACGCATTGCTAGGGAGTACCACGAGAGTACGAAGCACACCGAGATCAGCATCCGAAGCTCAAGCCACACTCTGGATTTTGAAAACAAGCCAGGCGCGTTCAAGACCTACACCTCGCTTCAAAAGATCCAGCTTCCGCGTGACTTCTCGTCTCCGACTCTGAATGCGCTTCTGTCGTTGAGGAGTCCAGCAATAGAGGAGGAGACGGCGAGAGCAAGGAATGAACCATCAGACTCTGACATCGGTTCGCTTACACCCAGCGCTCTCGCTGAGATGTTATTTTTCAGCGCAGGAATCACCAGGGAAATGGAATACCCTAGTGGAAAATACTACATGAGGGCGGCCTCGGCGACAGGCGCTCTCTACCCAATTGAAGTGTATATCGTATGCAGTAACGTGCCAGGACTTCAGGCTGGGGTGTACCACTTTGATCCGCTCGGATTTTCGCTTGACAAAATAAGGGAAGGAGATTTCAAAGCATTGCTGCTGAATGCAACTGCGTACAATGATAAGATAGCCGACACAACGGCTACAGTGATCTTAACCTCTCTTGCGTGGAAAAACGCATGGAAGTACGAAGCGCGCTCTTACAGACACTGGTTCTGGGACTCTGGTGTCATTGTGGCGAACATGCTCGCGTGCGCGGCGTCCGCACAGGTTAGATCTTCACTGGTTCTAGGATTTGAAGACGAGAAGATAAGTAAACTGCTTTCGCTTGAAGATAGGAAGGAAGCTCCGATAGCGCTTGTGCCGCTTGCATCATATACCTTGGAACAAAGGGAAGCCTCAGAGGTAGGTAGTCTGGACGCTCCTCACGTCCTTCCTGAAGTTAGGGCAGAGTATCTGCCTCTTTCTCAATCAGAAGTCGAATATCCAATCATCTGGAAAATGAACCACGGTTCAGCGCTCACGAGCCAGGTCGAGGTCAGCAACTGGGTGAGGAACGCATCATCAATCCCGCTGAACAGACCCTCCTCATCTTCTCGAACGAGCTACCGGCTGGACATTGATCACCCCGCTGCAAATGACCCACCAGAATTAGGTCAAGTGATTCTCAAACGCGGTTCAACCAGGAGATTTTCCAGCGGCTCGATTTCATTCAAGCAGCTTTCAGACATACTCCACTACGCTACAGGGGAAATCAAGGCGGATTTCCTCCCCGAGAGCGATTCTAACCTCATTGATGTCTACCTGATCTCAAACGCCGTGCAGGATCTGCCCACTGGTTCCTACTTTTTCAACAGGCCAAAAGAAACCATCGAGACCCTCAAAGCTGGAGCGTTTCGTAGCGTGTCCGCCTACCTCTGCCTCGAGCAAGCACTTTTCGGGCAGGCAAGCGTCGTATTCTTCCTGATGGCCCAGCTCGATCCGATCCTCGGTTACCTTGGGAATAGAGGTTACGGCGCTGCGCAGTTAGAGGCGGGCGTGATGGCAGGAAAGATTTACCTTGCGTCGTATTCGGAGGGAATTGGCGCTTCTGGCTCGACATTCTACGACGATGCGGTCACAGAGTTCTTTTCTCCGCACTCAGACGGAAAGAGTACGATGATTGCCGTGGGGGTCGGCGTCCCTGCGTACAAGGCAAAGCCGGGAAGGGTACTAGTCCGAGAAAGTTCGTAGTTTGAAATTGAGGGAGCTTTCATTTCTGTAGCAGAGGCGTCAGCTCAATCAGCGTTGAAAGCGAGAACCAATCGTCAAGCTTCTCTTGGCTTGTTGGTCCATAATACTTCTCGTACAGCACCTTCTTTCCCTGCTCCCTTGACGAGCTCCCTTCTTGCGCCACCCTGGCGGTTGCAAAGTTAACAGAGCCGATCCTGACTCCAACCTTTTCGTTCTTCAGTGCGTTCTTCATCCAGTCCGTGTGCTCCCCCTCATGGCTCAAGTATACCTTCCCGTCTGCGAGTGCAAACCAAAGTTCAACCATGTGCGTTTTTCCGGTCTTCCTGCCCTTTGTCGTCAGGTAGATGTACTTCTCGCTCTTCACCGATTCTATCTCCTTCAAGTTGTATCGTGAACACCGGCCTTACTTGTTACAAACGAGAAACAAGTTCAAAGAGAAAAGGAATGCGGTGAGTAGTTTCAATCCGAGTGAAAAAGGTTACACACTGAAAAACCCAAAACGCTGCATACATGACAGAGAAAATGCCACGGCAGCAAGAAAGCAGTATTTTGCTTCTGGGTAAGTTGCTCTTTCAAATATTCCTGAAAACTGTTGCTTCTACATTAAATCGCTAACTACTGCCCCTTCCTTCTTACCTACGCGCAAAAACTCGACGTCGACATGCAATTTTCTTACAGCACATTGAAAAGGGGAAGAAGAAAAGGGAGCGAGAGCTTGAGATGGCTTCGACTAGAATACTGATTTCGATAATTGTAATTGTATTAATCATCCTTATTGGAGCAACGGTTGCGGCGTACTATGCTTTGCCGAAGACAGGTAACACTGAAGTTACAACAACAACGACGACGGGGAGCGGAACTTCGGCTACTGCCACTTCGAGCAGTAACCCGATTTCTTCCACCACTACTTCTTCCTCCTTAGCGAGCACTACTCCGCTCTCTACAGTCACGTCCTCTTCTGTCCTCACCTCGACGTACACGGGCTCTTCCGCTTACATAACTGTTGTAAGAAATAGTACGGTAAGCTCAAGCACAAGTTACGGCCTGCAGCTTGCAAAGGCTGGGTCTGGCCCGGTTGTGAGCTCGCCGATGAGTACGCCCATGGGAAGGAGTTACTTTCCCTCCGACGGCCCCTGCTGCGGGGGAGGCTCAGGCGCTGTGGTGAACTACAACGACGGAGGAAATCGATGGGTCTGGCAGGGCGATATCGAACCGGGCTCTGCCTGGGCATCTGCCAATTCTACTGGATTGACAGTCAACCTCCAGACGTGCTTCAGGCCGAGTGCCTGCGGGCCTAACCACGAATTCTGGGGAGACAAGGAGGCATTCGACGACATCAGCATTTACGGCGACCTCGGAGGGATACCCGGGAACGCCACTCTCTTTTCGGTGGATGCCTACCTGCCATATCACTCGTATTATTCCACCTGCCAGCAGGATCTGGGCAGCGGCGGTTCCGGGTGCACTTATGAAATCGCGCCATACGACGGTGCGGCGCTGGCCTACGTCGCTAATGGAAATTACATGGTCGTGAGTTTCGCTGAGATATGCAACAGCCCCTGCACATCGAACGCGTTGCAGATGTCAGCATTTGTCTCCGCGGGAGGCTCGAGTATCGTCAAGACACTAGCTCTCATCAACGAGCCAACATACACCCCCTTCCACAGATTGACCATCGCCACAGACAGGAAGAGTTACATCGACTTTTACGTTGACAATACTCTGATCTACTCCAACTCGACGCTTCCGGCCAATTTAGGCAGCGGAGGTCTTGCGCAGATCGAGCTGTCGCAGCGAACCTCCATAAACGGAGAAATCTCGCAGGTAACTTGGAGCAATCTCCAAGTGTATTCGAGCTCGATGATTACCGTGGGCGGCCTGAGCAGCGGGATGACAGCCGTCGCCACAGGGCCGGGTGGGTTCAACCAGACTTCCACTGCAAACTCCTCGAGCGGCGTTGCTATGCTCAACGTTGCGCTGCAGCCGTCCAACATCACAGTAAGCGTCGAGCAGAACGGCAAGGTAGTCGACACGTACGCTGCAAAGGTTGGAGCTGGAGCTCAATTGAACTTCGCGGCCAATGTGTCGACCACAACGATAGTAAGCAGTTATACGACAACGCGCGTCACAACCTACACGTCGACAAACTCGACTACGGTTGTAACCACCTACACTACGTCGGCCACTTGAAAAGATAACAATCTATAGAGAGCGTCGCAAGTAGGATAATTAGGGCAGAGAGAAATCTATCGCATGCTTAGGGTCCAAGCTTATCGAGGAGTTCCAGGATTTCCTCATCGTCTGTGGCGGGAGGCTTCCAGTCCACCCTCACAACCTTCTTGACTCCCTGCTTCTCCAAGTCATCTGCGAACGTAGACACGCCCATGCAAATGACGAGCAGCTCCTTTCCAAGTATACTTGAACCGTTGTTCGATGATTCACTCAAGCTCTGACAGAGACCTCCTGAGCCATCCCGCGAAGCGCTATTCTTGCCGCGGACCTTGCAGCGGCAGCGTTGCTCGGTTCGAGGACCACTCTAGCATCTCTCAACATTCTGGTCTGCCTTTCTAGTCCCTGAGGGTCTCCATTCGTTCCAATGATTGAAGCTACAAAGGAAAGATACCTGCCATCTTGCTCTGCAAGGTTCTTCGCCTCAGCTATGACGGGGACAAGTTCTGAAGCAGGATCAGGATTGGAACCATATCCGAGCAGTACATCGAGAAGAATTACCGCAACTGTCCGCTTTTTCGCCTCACCCATGATCCGCAACTTTCGTAGCGTGTAATCAATCATGGGGTGGGCCCTTCCAACGACAAACTCCTCAGCGCCCATGTCGATGCATAGGTGTCCTTCAGGAAAATCTTGGTCACCCGCAATGCGCATGGCTTTGACCAGCGGAACGTTCGAGCGGATTTCTCCGAGCATGGGCCTCATGACCACCTGAGCCTCGTAGCACAGCGTACCTCCAGAGTAAAGTCCCCTGACGTATCTCTGCGACGGGGAGAGCCTCAAAGATTCCGAAACTATGATATTTTCATCAATCAGCGGACGCTTTCCATTCGAATCGATTTTTGCATAGGTTCCAATTTCTTCAATTTTCTTTGCCGCGATAGCTGCTGCTTCATCAAGAGTTAGGGCAAAAGTGCAGCTGGTTCCTGCTTCGGAATGTTCCTTCAGACCGAGGAAATTGACAATTACGGGCTTGCTGCATCCAGAGGCAACTTCAAGGACTTTGCGCGCCGTCCTCTCGCCAGGCGGTTTAGAGATTAGAACGATGACCTTTGTTGATGGATCGTGGTCGAGAAGCTCGATGCCTTTCATCATCATGAGGCCGCCGACCTTATCGGAGACGTCGTTGCCCCCAGTCCCTATTCCGTGGGATACTCCGATCCCTGCACTGTCTAGCAGCGTTGATACCTGCTGCAGACCCGTACCCGATGCAGAAACAATCCCAACGGGTCCGGAGTGGAGAACATTCCCAAATCCGAGCACTGTATTGTTTATGATCGAAGTTCCGCAGTCAGGGCCCATAATGAGGAGATTTCGCGAAAGGGCGAGCTGCTTTAGTTCGAGTTCATCTTCAACACTCACATTGCTGCTGAAGAGAAACACATTGAGTCCGCTTGTTAGGGCCTTTTGGGCTTCTCGCTTTGCAAATTGGCCTGGAACCGAGATGACTACCATGTTTGCGTCCGGCGTTTGTGCAATTGCTGCTTCAAGGCTCTTCGGGAGGGGCTTTGCCAATACACCGGCAGAAGAAGTCGTACTTAGGAGCTCGTTGGCTCGCCCGAACGCCCGGTCAACGAATTTCTGCTCGTTGGCCTCGATCGCGATGATCATGTCATCGGCCTTCGCGCTTTCAACATCAGGGCCCGAAAATCCAAGGTCTTTGAGTATCTTCCTGTTCAGCTGAGTACCCATGACCGCGGCGGCCTGAGTCACTCCTTCCAGTTTCCCAAGCTCATTTGATATTCTGAGCATGGTGATTGAATCTCGATAGTTCTCTTTCCTTACTTCGAGCCTTCTAACCGACATTGTAACCCCTCTCACCTTCTGTAACCAAAATGTGGCAGCATTTTCAAAGCTAGGTATGATCCAAGTATAATTCCAATTGCGTTATCTGTTCCCGATGTGGAACCAACTGCGAGGAGCTTGGCAGCAGAGCTTTCAATGTCTGTGTTATTGTGACTGGTCGCTAAGTCTCTGACCGTTCCGACGCTGAACTCATTTCCATTGCCTAGTGCCGCTTGCTTTAGATGTTGCGAAGACAGAACTGTCGTCCGTTCCTCGGAGCGCGATGCGATGATTTGATTCATCCTCCGAACCGTCTCAAGATCTCCTCCCAGGTTCTCCGTAAGAAGATAGGAGCTCAGCATAATCCCGCAGAGAAGATCATCCGCAGCCGGTGTCAGGCCATACCCTATTCCTACCAGAGCGCCCGCAGATTCTTCGACACCATTGATTTCTTTCTCTTCAATTGCTCTCAACAGGTCAGCGACCTTGCTCAGAGTTTGTCTTCGAAAGAGGTCGATGCTCGTTCCGCTCCCGTGTTTGGGTGCTCCGATGAGGGGGCCCAGCCCCTCAAAGCGCCCGCGACTTCGAACAATCTCTTCCATCGTCTTGACGTTGGACCTGATTTCTGAAGGCTGAAGGAGACGTGACGTGAAATTGTGTTCCGAAGAGTAGATGCGCGAACCAAGAGTTCTAATTGACAATGAACTTCCTATTTTGAAAGAATCCTCAGTTATGATGCACTTTTCTCCTCTCCTCACGCCCAATTCCTTCAGGCTTGAATCGGTGGGAAGAACGACGTTGAATGGTCCCTCACCAACACTACTTGTTACGACGCCGACGAGCACTTCGTGGGCGGAGAGGATGTTAAACGCCTTGTCGAAAACACTGTGTACCGTCCCGCCAGTTGGTTGATGACCCTCATAATCTGACCTAAGTATCGAGAGCACTTCGGACCCTATCGAATCCGCTTGAAAAATCATTGAACTCGAAGCGATCATGCTTGCCTACCGGCGCCTCCCATTAAGAGACCTATCTCCTCTATTTCCGACTCTGAGGCTGGAACAATTCCGGTGACTTTTCCCTCGTACATTACCGCGATCCTGTCACTGAGGGAAATAAGTTCATTCAAATCACCCGAAATCAAAAGTATGCCAACTCCGCGTGCCGCCTCCTGCCTCAATTTATTTCGAATGAACTGGGCTGCTCCTACGTCGAGCCCCGCCGTCGGTTGCGAAGCTACGAGTACCTTCGGATTCCCCGAAAGGACTTTTGCGAGGATCAGTTTTTGCAGGTTTCCACCCGACAGAGTCCTCGCAGTGACATTGGGGTTCGGGGCGACGATATCATACTCGCTCAAAAGTGCAGCGGCGTTGTCTTCGATTGCCTTGCGTTCGAGTAGCCAGTTCTTGGAGAATGGGTTCTTCCTCCTTCTTTCGAGGACAAGATTGTCTGCAATCGTGAAATCAGGTATTACTCCAGACCCCAGTCTGTCTTCTGGTATGTATCGGATACCTAGCTCAATGCTCCGCGATGGAGGCCCGTTGGTTACCACTCTTCCTTTGAATAATACCTCTCCGTCCGTGACGTGCCTCAATCCTGTGATCACTTCCGCAAGTTCTCTCTGCCCGTTGCCCGCGACCCCTGCTATCCCGAGGATTTCTCCCTCGTAAAGGGAAAGCGAAAGATCATTCACGCCTAAGAGACCCTTGTCATTCAAAGCCGAGACATTCTTCAGTTCCAGCAGGGTGTTTCTTTCCTTATGGGAAGCCTCTACTTTGCCTGCCTCCTTCAGCGAAATCTCGTGCCCTACCATGTAGCCGGCAAGTTCAGCCGCGCTCGTGAGTTTCGTTTCAAGGTTTGCGACGACCTTTCCATGTCTGAGTACTGTCACCCGTTGGCTGATTGCCATCACCTCGGGAAGTTTATGCGTGATAAGTACCACGGTCTTACCCTCCTCGGTCATCGAATCGAGCAGCTTGAACAGTTCCTCGCCTTCCTGAGGGGTTAGGACGGAAGTGGGTTCGTCGAGAATCAGTACCCTTGCCTTGCGGTAGAGAGCCTTCACGATCTCGACCTTCTGCCTCTCACCCATCGAGAGTTGCTCCACCCTCGCGGCCGGGTTGACGCGTAGGCCGTATGAAGAAGAGAGTTCCTTGATTTTCGATGAGGCCTTCTCCAATTCGAGCAAGGGGGGTCTCTCAGATTTCAAACCAAGAACAATATTTTCGGAAACGGTCATTCTTGGGATGAGTTGAAAGTTCTGGTGGACCATCCCAATCCCAAGCTGAATTGCGTCTCTTGGCGACTTGATCGAGACAGGCCTGCCATCGACGAACATATGACCGCTATCTGACGAGTAGAGACCATACAGAATATTCATCAGTGTTGTCTTTCCAGCGCCGTTTTCCCCGAGAAGCGCGTGGATCTCCCCGCTTGACAATTCGAAATCTACGTTGTCAACTGCGACGACGCCTCCGGGAAAGCGCTTGGTAATCCCTCTCATCGAGACGATAGTGGATTCATTGGCGCTCTCTTTGATCTGCTGCAAGGATGTCATTGTATTCATCATCTTCTCGGCACACTAACGACAATCAGCATGGAGGAGTGAAAAGAGAGAAAAGAGGGGAGAGGAGCAGGAGCCTGCGCCTTTGTGATCTTGCCGTGGTCTCCCCTGCGACTATCCTTCCCTCCTTCTAGGAAGAGCTTATTTTGGATCAGGTGGCGGATTCGTCGTGATAATTTCCGGCACTGTGATTGAGCCCTGAACGATCTGAGTCTCAGTCGTCTTGACTAGTTGCTTGACCGACTGTGGGATTGTGCTGTTGTAGTTGTGATACGGCGCGAGGTAACCAAGGTTCATGTTGATCACAGTTCCACCGATTGCGCTGAATGACCCGTTCATGATTCTCACGATCACCGAGTCGATGAATGCGCTCGTATTCATCATCACACTGGTCATCGTGATGCTCGGGGCAAGATTTGCTTGATCTGCGACGGTGCCGATGATCGAAACGTTGTATTGCTGTGCAGCAGAAATTACGCCTCTTCCTGTTGCGTCCGCGATCTGAGCTATTATGTCAACGTGCTGCGTCGTGATCAGTGTCTGAGCTATCTGGAAGCCGGTATTTGGGTCAGCCCACGTGCCAGCAACTCTTGCGTAGACCTTGACGTTGTTGTTAGTGCTGTTTACTCCTACCTGGAATGCATAGAACTCCTCGGACAGATAGTCATACCACTGACCGATGATTACACCCACTGCTCCGGTCTTGGTCATCTCGCCAGCAAGGACGCCAGCAAGGTAGTACCCAGTGACTTGGAATGACGGACCGAGGACGACCATGTTCTTGGTCAGGTTTGTGTTTGCGTACTTGAGTTCGGTTGTACTGGGGCCTGGTGATTGGATGAATATTGTGTGCGGGTAGATAGACGAAATATTGCCAAAGACAGTGCTTCCAAGGAATTGACCACCATGGGCCCACACCACGTCGTAGCCCTGTTGAGCGTACGTTGCAAGAATTCTATCCTGATCAGAATATGCGACGTCTCTTGAAATCGAGACCTGCCATCCATACAGTGTTTGAATCATCTGGGCTGCCTGGATTGCGACGGCGTTGAAGCCATCGTCTGTTTCATCGCCACCGACTACGAGTGCGAGCTTGTACTGATGTGCTGAGGTGGTGGAGGTAGTCGTGGTTGTCTTGCTACTAGTAGAGGTAGTAGTTGTCTGAGTGGTTGTTACTGTAATCGTATTCGGGAACATGAAGTAGTAAGTCGAGATTCCTGCAATGATTACGATCGCGGCTATCACTGTGGCCGTTGTTGCTGTTGAAATTCCTCTTCTATGATTTAGTTTCAATTTTCTTTTCTTCTCCTCTTCGTTCCGTTAATAGGAAGATCCATTGATTGTACTGTAAGCCTGCATTGGACTATAAAGCAGGTACACGATCATCAACAATGAGAATGACTATTTCTTTCACAAATCAGCAGGCCTTGCTGTCTCTGTGAAGAGAAAGTGTAGAGGGGGCCGACAACACAACGGTGCGATTCTCTTGGAGATGTTGTTGAGTTGCTCACTTACGTCTGTAAGGCACAGTAAGGGCAGAAGGCTGGCGGATGCCTCTTCGGAAAATCACAATCACAGCCAGGGCAAAAATGTAGGGAATCATCTGGAGAAAGTAGGGCGCGCTACTCGAGTTTCCGAAGAACGTGCTCCCGATTCCAATAAAAGTAAAAGCTATGGAAAACCCGAGACCGAATATCCAGCTTCCCAGGATCGCCCTGTACGGGCTCCAGCTCGAAAAGATTACCACCACTAGGGCAATCCATCCTCGGCCCGCGACGATTGTATCGCCAGTGTTGTAAATGCCAAGATATCCCAGAGTGAGCGAAGCGCCCGCAATGCCCGCAAGCATCGCTCCGAATACAACGCATATCAGTCGCACGAGGTTGACGTTAATCCCTGCAGAATCCGCCGCCTCAGGATTTTCTCCGACACTCCTTATCTTGAGACCCCAAGTCGTCCGGTAGAGTACAAAACCAAGAATGAAAGCAAGCGCGAAAGCAAAGTAGACCAAAAGGTTCTGACTGAAGAGTATGGGTCCAAGATACGGAATGTGGCTCAGGAAGGGGACATCGATTGGCTGCAGCGGTCTAACGAGAGGAACCTGCACGCTGATTATCCTCCGGTACGAGAAATCGGCAATCGCGTTTCCCAGCGTGAAGATCAGCAGCCCCATGATTAGCTGATTCACTCCAATCCTGATGCAGGCAAAAGAGTGGAGCAATCCGAGGATGCCCGCTGCGCCTAGCGCAGTCAATATTCCGAGGACATACGAGCCCGTCGTGAAGGTCACCCAGAGCGAAGAAAAAGCAGACAGTCCCATTATCCCCTCTATGCCCATGTTTATCACGCCAGACCTCTCCGCGAAGACCTCGCCGAGCGCAGCGAGGAGGATAGGCATTGAAAGAGGAATGCTGGCCGCGAGGATAGAAGTTATGATGTCAACCATGTCTCAGGGCGCTGCCTCCACAAGTAATCTCATCCTTCTTCTCAACGAAGATGTCGCTTTGAAACCCTCGCCGGAGGCCCAGCGCTGGACAATGAGCACAGTGATTACGATTGTGACCTGAAGAGCGTAGATCAGTTCGATGGGAACGCTCGCCGCTCCGCTTAACCTCTGCATGCTCTCGCCACCGAGCTGAAGGGCGGAGTAGAACAGGGAGGCAAACAATGTTCCAATTGGATTGAAGGCTCCGAGCGCCGCAACACCTATTCCCTGGTACCCCCAGCCAGGTGAAAAGCCCTGTATCAGGATGTGATTCATTCCGTCTACGGCGACGAATCCAGCCAGGCCCGCAAATCCTCCACTCAGGACCCCGACCCAGATGAGGCTCTTTGATATGCTGATACCAGCCGTCTGGGCGGCGATTGGATTTGCGCCAGATGCCCTAATTTCATATCCCAGTACAGTCTTGTACATGATTACAAATACTGCAATAGAGGCGAGCACAGCAAGGATCACCCCAAACTGGAACCTCGTTCCGGAGATGAAGACGGGCAACCACGCGGTCTGTGGAATCGGCCGTGTCTGAGGATTCGGCGCCGTGGGATCCTTTAGCGGGCCCGTGACCAGCCAGCTGATCAGGAACATCGCGATGAAGTTCATTACGATCGTTGGGAAGATCTCATTGACGCCGAGTTTGACTCTCATGAAGAGAGGCACAGCAAGCCACGTGATGCCCCCGACAAAGGCGGCGGCTGCGACTATCGGGATTGAAACGATACCAGGGACACCGCCCAGGCCCGCTGCGGCTAGGTATGCAAAGAGCGCTCCGACGTAGAGCTGACCCTCTACCCCGATGTTGTAAAATCTAGATTTGAAAGGAATCAGAAAGGCAAGAGCGCAAAGGAGAAGTGGCGCCATCTGCACAAGCGTTTCGGAGGCGTTGAAGACGTTTCCAAAGGAACCGCTCGCAATTGTCTCAAGGCTGAGAAGCGGGTTGTACCCAAAGGCGACCAGAATTGCAGAAAATAACCCGAGGGAGACAGCTACTCCAATGAGATAGGAGCTGTAATCTTCCCAGGCTATTCGCAATGAAAAAGTACGTCGCTACTCCAATGAAACACGTCCCTCTCAGCTGTACTGTTCTCCGAAAGCGACGAGCGCTTTTTTGAATGCGACCATTGGTGCCTCGCTGATTCCCGTCCCGATTATTCCATGGCCGCCTTCCTTGTGAGCCATTCCGGTGTCGATTTTTGGCACAGTTCCGCTCTGGACTACCTTGCGAACATCGATTCCCACCGGGACGCCTGTGAAATTCATGTACGGAATTCTGAACAAGGGATCCTCTGCCGTGGAAACCTCCCTCATCGCTCTGGTGTGTTCCAAGGCCGATTGAAAGTTCTCTCCAAGCAACCTTGCCTGTGAGGGAGAAGCTGGGAGAGCCGTTCCTCCGAGGCCTCTGCTCTCCGAGATCGCACTATCCCCTATGTCGAGCGTGGATTCTTCATCCCTAAATCCAGGAAACATGAACCCCTTGATTTCGCTGGCAGGCCCCAGGAACCATCTGTCACCCAGTCCACTGACCTTGATTCCAAACTCGACTCCATTCCTCGACATCGCCGTTACTATTGTGCTGTACTTTATTCCGCGTGCTGCGTCCATCATCACCTTGCACGCGCCCATCATCATGTTACCACAGTACCACCTGCCGCCGTAGGTGCTGAAATAATCGCCGACCTGTGCAAGCGTCTCCTTGGGAAAGTCAGTCCGCAGAAGGTGAGGAAGAATCCAGTTAAGAAATACGCCCCGTGTCGCATCAAATATTCCGTGCAGCTCGTCGCCCATCTGGAGCCCCTGAGCTAGGAGCTGCTTCACGTTCAGACCACCGCCAACTTTGATTGCGGCCGCCATAACAGGAGCAAGAGTGTTTTGTACGAATTGAATCTCCTTCACTCCATCCTCGTAGCTTTGCCCGAATGATGTCATGTCGGTCTGTTGCCAGTCAAACGCGCGATTGCCGTGGACTCTGTCCTCAACAATCAACACGGGCATGCTCGCGGAGGTGACACCACACATCCCGCTTACGTTGTTGTAATTGTGGTTTGGCTCAACAAGCACCTCGCCTGTGCGAACCAGTCGATCTGCCTCCTCTTGAGTGTCGGCGAGGCCCTCGTATCGAATCGCATTCAACACTGCGAGTTTTTGCGGCTTGCACATTCTTTCCCACTCGATGGGAGGCCCTGCATGCGTGACAAGATCTTCCCGGAAACCCGGGATAGCCCTGATCGCAGGTTTGAGATCAGTCAGGATCGCTTCGGCTTCAAGTATACGCTCAACTGCTTTCTGGTTCGCAGCGGCGATTTCTTCCTTCAACGACTTCTCGGTATGACTTCTAACAGCAACCCCTGCAGTGTTCGATGACATCTGATTCTGTGCACGCGCTATTACTACTGCAATTCGTCCAATTAAACAAGGAACACGATCATCAATTCTGAGAATGTGCCTTCAAAATCGGGGAGTGCAAGTTCACAACTGATGGTTGCGCATTATCATGGCTGAGAATCGTATGATCATCTTATCAGGGAGGCAGAAAAGGATCAATGGCTAGTTGAAGCAGAAAAAATGAAGATCCTCGTCGCCCTTGGAGGAAATGCGATCCTCAGGCCAAGCGAAAAAGGCACCGAGGAGGAGCAGCTGATCAACTTGCAGGCTACCTCCGATGAGCTTGCCGAGCTTGTCGCTCAGGGTCACCGCATCTCAATTACTCACGGGAACGGGCCGCAGGTTGGAGACATCTTGCTCCTCTACGAACTCGCAAGGCGGAGACTGCCTCCCATGCCACTCGACGTTTGCGGCGCGCAAAGCCAGGGGATGATAGGATATCTACTTCAGCAATCCCTTGATAATTCACTTCATAGCCGAGGGCTAGATGTTCCAACAGTGACTTTGCTCACAAGAACCATAGTGGATGCGCACGATCCGGCAATGCGAGCTCCCTCAAAACCGGTAGGGCCGTTTTACGCAAAGAAGCAGGCCAATCAGCTCAAAGAGGAAAAGGGCTGGCATGTCAAAAAGGACAGCGTCAGAGGTTACAGGCGAGTCGTGGCCTCTCCAAAGCCCGAGCTCGTGGTTGAAGGCGACATAATCAGGGAACTCTTCGACCTAGGGTTCATCGTGATCCACTCAGGTGGTGGAGGGATCCCTGTTGTAAGAAAAGAAGATGGAGCACTGCGTGGGGTGGAAGCGGTCATCGACAAGGATCTGACGGCTTCCCTCACTGCCTCTCTTCTAGGCGTCGACGTATTTCTGATTCTCACTGACGTTGAGAAAGTCTTCTTGAACTACGGCCGTCAGAACCAGACCGCGCTCGACACGCTGACGACGCGCGAGTGCTTGAGATACCAAAGAGAGGGGCAGTTTGCACAAGGTAGCATGGCCCCAAAGATCGAGGCCGCACGAGAGTTCGTATTGTCCGCAAAGAATCGCAGAGCGGAGAGACGCAAAAGAAAGGCTATCATCACTTCTTTAGGAAGCGCCCTTGATGCTTTGAATGGTAAGACAGGCACGCTCATCTCGGACCTGTAGGGCGTGCCCTAAACCTTCACAATAGTTATAGTGAATCAGGGAAGGCTCATAGAGGCAATTTTTTGGGACGCGACGCAGCGCTTTCCCTAACCGTACATAGTTTCAGTGCCCTTTGCCTCGGTGGAAGCTTCTTCCTGGACCCTGCGATACTGCTTTGCGATCTCTTCGAGTTCCTGATTCACCGCCGCGACATCTTCCTCGAGTTCCTTCGTTGCAATCTTGAACCCATAGACGGCGTTGAGAGCCTTTATCAGATTCAGCGGAGCGTTTGGATCGGGCACCGTGATTGATACAGGAGTGAGCAGCGAGATGCTCGGAATCTTCCGGATTAGGCACTCGCTTAGTATGCTCCCCGCTACTCCGCCGACCAGGACTGATTCGGCTGGCAGGATTCCAAGAGCCTTCAGTTCTTCCTTCCTCTTATCTCCGGCTATGAAGAAGGTGGGTCTCGCCTCTGGAAGGCCGGTCAGCGGAACCGCGTCGAGTACGACCACTTCTGTAGGGTTAAACTTCTGGAACCAGTTTAGCAGTTCAAACGCCGTATCGTATAATCCGAGTCTGTCAATTTTGACCTCGCAGATGACAAGCGACACGGTCCCGGTCTTGTCCCTGTATATCCTGAACGGGTGCCTCACTTTTCCGCCGATGAATACGACCGAAGGCGGCACGTAAGGCGAGGACACGTACGCAACCTCGTGCAACCCCATACTCTCTATTATGTAACCGGCAGTGGTGAGGCCTACAAGACCAGGTCCGACGAATCCTCCAATAACTATGGGCCTGGTGAAATCTACTGTAGTCTCGTGCTGAACTACTCTCGTCTTAGAAATAGAAGAATGTGTCTCCCCCTTTTCGCTGCGCGGCAACTGCTACTCGAATACACCCGAAACATAATTCACTTTCAGGGTTCTGTTACTTAAGTCCTGTAGCCATTTCTCACTCGTGATAACAAGAGTGAGCGCGGTGGGATGGATCCTTTCTCCTTCCACACATCTCCTTGCTCCTCCCTTTGGGCTGATACCTAGTATTTCGAAGAAAAAAAGCAGGACAGCTATGCACTGTAGGACCAATTATTCCAAGATGGACATTAGATCCGTTTCGATGATTATCGAGCAGTCAAGGAGAACTTGGCCACCCAAAGGAAGGAATGGGTCATACAGGGTGACCCGAAGAAGATTAGAATGCCTACACTAGCCTCTGCTATGGTTCATCGTGGGGAATAGAAGCGTCTAGTCATGCTCTCTTTATCAATGTTGAAGATCGCCTTGCTAGGATAAATAAAGGCAGAACGAACTCCTAAACGGTACTCAAAAAAGAGAATCAGGAGATCGTGACGACATCGTAAATTGGCGCGCACATCAGTAGTAACAAAGAGAGCCAGGTCTCAATCTGAGGTTCCGGTATCCAGGTTCACTCAAACACCAGTGATAATCTATGCTGACGACGCGGTTAGGGATGCCGCAAAACTAATGCGCGATAAGCAAGTTGGCAGCATCATAGTCGCCGAAAAGAGAGGGGGTGAGCCTGTAGGAATACTAACAGAGTGGGATCTGTTGACAAGAGTGGTTGCCGCCGGCAGGGACATCCAGCGGACGAGGGTCAGGGAGGTAATGTCCTCTCCCCTATTGAAGATCGATGCCCATGCAAAGGTCGGGGACGCGATCAGGCTCATGCTGAATCGAGGTATACGAAGGCTAGCTGTCATGGAAAATGGTGTTCTCGTTGGGACCGTAACGCAGAGCCAGATTGTGGGCAACAAGCGCCGCTCTTCCGCAGCCCTTCCCATAGTCGAGAAGATAAGGGGGCACACATGTCCCTACTGCAATTCGAACTTTGGCACAAGAACGAAGCTCTCGCAGCATATCAAGCAGACGCACAGAGAAACTGAACTCTTGGAAATAGAAGCAAAATCTATCTTCTCTTGAGCGTTTAGGCGGCTCGAAAAAAGGGAAACGCGCCCCCATTTTCAGATAATTTGAACAACATAGAATATCAGGAGAACTGCATCACAGAGAGGGAAGTACAAATTGAACTCTTGAGCGCTATCTGTGCGGAATAAGCCAAGTGTCATGGCAGCGGGGGCCGTGCCATTGCGTAGGAAGAGCGTGCGGCCTTGTGCAACAAAGGTTATCCCGTAGTCTTTGTCAGCGATTGACAGAGCGTTATAAAGAGACTTCAAAATTGTACTTTTCTCGGGTGGTGCACTAAGCAACTCGTGGTAAACGTCAAGAGGTTCGACGAGGACCTCAATACAATGTGCAGGAGAGCATCATTTGACGACCCGCACGAAATCAGGCAACAACTCGACTCGATCCGAGTCGATCTTGTTTACCTGTACAAGAAAAACCTCGTGAAGATTAACCACTCTGTAATTGAACTGCTCTGCGCGCGAAAACTGCTGGTCGAAGGCTACGACGTCAAGGTGGAACACCCGCTGGGTCAGGATCTTGTTTGCGATGTCTACGGCCACAAGGGCGAGGGGAACGCCATTGTTGAAATCGAGACAGGCTTTGTACCCCCAGCGCACGCCCTGGACCCAGCATCCTATTGCTACGCGAGAATCTTGAGCAAGACTGCGAGGTACAGCTTCTTCGCGAGCAGGTTCATCCTCGGAACCACGGTCTCAAACATTCTGCCTGTCCCGCAGATCTTCCTGAAACCGCCGAGGTACAGGGAACTGGAGGAAATCAAAAAGGCAAAAATCGCCTGCGACCAGTACTACGACAGTCCACCGATAACTCTGGAGCAACTCACTTACGCAAGGCTGCACTCGATTTTCATACTGGATGTTGATCGGGGACGCATCACCGAGACTAGTGCGGACGAGTATCTCGGGTTGACAAGGGACATTCAAAATAAAGTAGGTTAGAAATTTTCCAGAGAAGGAAAGAGGCAGTGTCGTTCAGCCCCCAAAAAGCTCGTGCATGTGGCTTTGCCGTTGACAGCGACCTCGTAGGCTTCCTTCTTCGTCGCCATCTTCAGGTTCGCCATACCACCAAAGAGCGAGTCAGAAGTTCCAAGTATCCTACATCTTCGCTCTGGCGGCCAGAGACCGGTACCGAGCACCAAGCCCCTACTTGATGCCTGCTGTTCTTGTCTCCGGATGCAAGCTTTGCCTAGCTGAACGACATAGTACTAAGCGACACGCCGATATTAAAACAGGGGATACGATCCTCAGAACTGATAATGATACGAGAAAGCAAATGCGGACATTTTTGGAATCTGAGAGTCTTCTAGAACGACAAAGGAATACAAATTACGTTTTGATGGAAGCCGATCTCGTCTCTCCGCAGTCACCATCCGGTCTTCTACATTATCACGCATGATAATCGTATTCTGAACTTAAATTTCTCTTGCTTCTAAGAAACCACTTGGAATAGACACCGCTCCATCGAGTTGAGGTTTGAGTTTTGAGCCAAAGCAGAGAGAAAATTTTGGGAATTGATCTTGGAACAACGAATTCTGCGGCCGCAATCATGGAGGCAGGCCGGCCTGTAACGATACCCAGCGCAGAGGGGCCTACAATCGCTGGAAAAATGTTCCCCTCTGTCGTTGCATTCACGAAGGAAGGGGAACTGTTCGTGGGCGAACCGGCGAAGAGGCTGGCTGTCGTAAATCCCGAATCCACGATATTTGAAATCAAAAGAAAGATGGGAACAGAGTACAAAGTTAGAGCGGCGGGAAAGGAATTCACTCCTCAGCAGATCTCTGCGTTCATACTTCAAAAGATCAAAAAGGATGCAGAGAGTTTCTTGGGCTATCCTGTGAAGAAAGTCGTCATCACCGTACCCGCTCACTTCAACGACAACCAGCGCCAGGCCACGAAGGATGCTGGCGAAATTGCTGGTTTGGAAGTTGTGAGGATAATCAACGAGCCGACTGCCGCGTCGCTGGCTTACGGTCTGGATAAGGCAGGGAAGGAACTCAAGATCATGGTATTCAGCTTCGGAGGGGGTACAAACGACACGACCCTGATGGATTTCGGAGGTGGAGTGTTCCAGGTAATCGCGACGAGTGGAGATACCCTGAGTGGCGGAACTGATGTGGACAAGGCGATAGTCGAATATTTGATCGAGACCTTCCGGAACCAGACAGGCATCGATCTCCATGGAGATGCCACGGCGATGGTAAGGCTCAAGGAGGCCGCAGAGAAGGCCAAAATCGAGCTCTCGAATCTGTTCACGACAGATATCAGCCTCCCATTCATCGCCTCGGATTCAAGTGGACCAAAACACCTACAGCTTACGATGAGCAGAGCGAAACTCGAGCAACTCGCGCTCCCAATTGTTCGAAAGATCAGGGATCCAATACTCAAGGTTCTCACTGATGCAAAACTCGAACCAAAGGATATCGACAAGATAATCCTGATCGGCGGAATGACTAGGATGCCACTGGTCAGGCAGACCGTCGAGGACCTGATGGGCAAGAAGGCTGAGACCGGCATCGACCCGATGGAGTGCGTTGCCGTCGGCGCGGCAATTCAGGGGGCGGTGCTAGCAGGAGAGGTTCGCGACATCGTCCTGCTGGATGTGACACCGCTCTCGCTTGGCGTCGAGACTCTCGGAGGAGTGATGACTAGACTGATCGAAAGAAATACGACCATTCCTACGAAGAAGAGCGAAATTTTCACGACTGCAGCCGACTCCCAGACTGCCGTGACCATTCACGTTCTCCAGGGTGAGCGACCCATGGCACCCGACAACGTTTCACTCGGGATGTTTCACTTGATGGGTATACCTCCCGCTCCCAGAGGGATACCGCAGATCGAAGTGACCTTCGACATTGATGCAAACGGCATACTCAACGTGACTGCAAAGGATCTCGCGACTGGCAATCAGCAAAAGATAGCTATTACAGCCTCGACAAAGCTGCGCGACGAGGTGAAGAGCCGGATGATCAGGGAAGCCGAGCAGTTTGCCGAGCAGGACAGGGCGAAGAAGGAAGAGGCAGATCTTCGCAACAACGCTGACTCTCTACTCTACACAGTCGAAAAGACGAAGACCGACCTGCGGGACAAGATTAGCGCAGAGAATCTTCAGCGCCTGGACAAGGCATCGGCAGACCTTAGGCAATCTCTGATGGGAAAGGACGTCGTGTTGATTCGGCAGAAGACGGAAGAGCTGAACAGAATACTTCAGGAGGTCGGGACAGCAGCCTACCAGCGCGTTAGCCAACAACAGAGAGAGCCAGCTTCAGGAGCCAAAAGTGAAACTGCAGGGCCTTCGGAGACGGGAGGCGGAGAGGAGGATAAGAAAAAGAAGAAAGTAGTGGAAGCAGATTACAGAGTCGTTGGCTGATCTGACTTATGGGGCTAATTAAGACGCGGCGCGGATTCTGGAGTGACATCATACTGAGGCCTGCCTCGCCCCTCTCGTCTATAGATTATCAATCTTGGTAATCGTATAGTCCGTTTTTATTATTGAAAGCGAAATTACATTCTGGAAATCAGTCTTGACTAACGTTTCAAGCATAATGAGCGAAGATCCGGTCAAGGCGGCCGAAGATGCACCGCTCGGAAAGATAGTCTCACTCATGGTCAGAAATCGCGTTGGCAGTATCGTCATAGTCGATTCAGACAACGTCCCAGCAGGCATGATAACTGAGCGAGAGCTCTTAAGAGAAATATCATTAACCGCAAGGCTCAACGCGCAGGCTGAGGCAAAGGACTTGATGGTTCTCTCCTTCATCAAGATTCCTCCCGACACACCTGTGCCAGAAGCGGCAAGAGCTATGATCAAGAGAAGAGTGAGGATCATTGTCACAAAGAAAAACGGTAAACTCGATGGCATAGTTTCGACCACGGATTTTCTCCGTTACTTTTCAAAGACTGCAAAGGACGTTCCAATAGAAGATGCAATACACCGTAAGGTAACAACGATCGAAGGTTCAAGAGGCGCACTCGATGCAATCAGATTGATGCACGAGAAGAGGATCGGGAGCGTAGTAATAACAAGGTCCGGGCTACCATTTGGGATTGTCACGGAGCGAGACCTGCTGAGAATACTCGCAAAGGGAAGGAGGAAAGAGTTCGGGTCACTTAGGCTGGAAGAGTTAGCAAATAGGCCACTCATTACGGCTCAGTTTGGGATCTCTGCGAGAGAGGCGGCATCAATCATGCTCGCAAACAAGATCAAGCGACTTCCAATACTGAGAGGCGATGAATTGATTGGGATCATTACCGCAAAGGACCTGGTCGGAGCCTACAGTGCCGCAAGTTCTGTACGGCCGAGAGAAGTGATACCGCGGTACGTCTCACAGAGAATCTCCAGGCGAAGAGCGACTGCGTCAGTCAAAAGGTGATGGTGCTTCTGAATTTTTGGGCGTAGAGAACCCTAAGCTTGTGCTGCCCTAAATAGTTTGGCTCATTACTGCGAGCCTGATTCAAGCACTGGGGATCGTGAGCTGTTCAATTGGGCCCCGCAAGCTACTTTTGATCACTCTTGCTAAGGCTTTTTCCTTTCCACAGTTCCTTCCGCGGTCATCTGGTAAATTTCATGACAGACGCAAGCTCTGCAAGTGCAGCGCATTCTCATGCATTCCGAAGAGCTGTCGTGCCGACAGTAGTCGCAATGTCTCGGGACTCTGACTGGCTGCAAATCCGTGCTTTTCTTATCTTCTTCTTCCCTCAACGGATCCTGCATCACTCGTGCCCTGCCCATATTGTTTGGTCTGACAAACATCAGGTTTGTTGGTCTGATTTCATATCACAAACAACCCTGGAAACATCGTATTGCATACGGAGAGCACACGCTGTTCGGCTGCTTAGGCAACGCCAGGATCATCACTGCGGTGACACAAGCTCGCCGTTGACATTGATCGAACCAAGGCTCACACTCATGGAAATGAGGAAAGATTTCGGCGCGGTCGCGACGTCGCCCGCCGAAGCCTGGAGTCTGTTATTAGTACTCTGGGTAATCGTGAACCCAGGGAGGTGTTGCGATACTGAACCCGTGTTGCTCGACGCGTTGATTGCGACGGCCGCGTTGTTTGCTATCTTGATGTTGACATCGACGCTGCCAGTGCTCGAGGATATTGAAATCGGGACGCGCGCCGAAGCCGGAGAGAGGTAATTTGAATTCAGGTTGACGCTACCCGTGCTAGACTTGAGCGAAATTCCAGAAATGTTCTTGCCGTCCAAGGTAGCACTAACGCTCCCCGTCCCGGAGGTCAGCGAGACGCTCTGAATCTTGACCGCAGCTCCGCCGCCGGGCCTGCTCAGGCTGACACTCCCGGTGCTCGTTGTCGCAGTAATGTTTGCGACGTAACTTGTTGAGAGTGTGATCGTGATGCTCGTCGTCGAAGAAGTCGCGTTGAGGAACAGAACGCCGTTCCTCGTCTGGTTTGTCAACTTGAAATCGTTTGCCGGTGGACCAAAGAACGGGAACCCAAAGAAGGCCCCACTTCCAAAAGTAACCTGATAGGCCTGGTCCGAGTTGCTAAAGCCCACATCTACACTCCCGAGACCGGCGCTCGCGAAGAGATCGATCTTCGAGGCACTGACCTGAGCGCGCGTAGCAGAGTAGGTGTACACGGCATTTGTTGTGCTAGGTGTATAGTAGTTGGTACTCACGATGCTTGCAAGGACAATCAACGAGATCACGAAGAGAGCGATGTCCCAGCCTCTTGTCCGAAAGCCAGCTACGCCTACCAGGACCACGCCTGCTCCGGCGATTATCAAGACGATTGCTATGGAGAGGCCAATTTCCAGATGCAAAAAGGCGGCGAGCCCGGCGATTATGAAGACTATTCCCGCAAGGACGCCTAAAACCGGAGAGCTGCGTCTACTACTTTGTTGGGCGCTTGAGGACAAGTTTCAGACGATGATCCGCTCCTCATCTCTATTAAATACGCAATACGATTCTCAGTGCTGGGAAAGATATAGCTGATTTAAATTGCGGATTGAGGAATCTTCCTAATTGATGTCCGACACTACAAACCGATTCTGCCAGAGGTGCGGCGCCGAGCTTACTCCAGGCGCTGCATTTTGTCCTAGATGCGGAAATCCCGTAGCTGGCGCTGCTCCGCCGGGCGCCGTTCCCCCGCCAGCCTATCCAAGAAGAAGGCATGAAAAAGAGGAGAAGCAGGAAAAGCACGAGAAGGAAGAGAAGGGGGAGAAAGGTGGAGGCGGAAGAGGCGGAGGCATCATCGGCTCCGTCGTCGGCGGGCTGATACTCGTATGGCTCGGAATCACTTTCTACCTCCAGCAGATAGGGTCGATACCCTCAGCCAACTGGTGGGCCTACTTTGTCGCCGGGATTGGGGTGATTTTAATTGTACAGGGCCTTTTGATCTATTTGATGAGACACCGCCCATTTTATGGTCCCTTCATCGGCGGCGCGCTATTGTTCTTCGTGGGTGTCGCGTTCATCTACAACGGGTGGGGGAACTTTTGGCCACTCATCTTTGTAATAATAGGAATCGCAATACTTGGGTCTGCCCTAGCTAGGAGCAGAACTCCGAGGCCAACTTGACTTTTTCAGGAGACGACTCGTCTCCCAGCGAGTATGTTGTAAAACACATGCTCTAACACCGTGAGGGTCTTTGCCCTGCCGAACACCCTGTAGTACCCTTTCCCGATCGATTCTATGAGGTCGCCTATCTCGTAGCGAGGGAAAAGAACGGAGGAGACGATCAGGCTCCCCCACTCGTTGGGCTTCAGCTCGTGGAGAAGCTTTACGCCGCTGCGAGTTTTCACCTCAAAGAGATACACGTCGTAGTTTGGGACGAGGTAAGGGTTTTCGTCGAGCTGCTGAGCGAACACTCCTTCGGTGGCAGTGTACATCTCGACGATTGGCGCTTTCCCGTAGTAGTGCGTCAGCTCGGGGGCGTACTTTGAGTGTATCTTCGATACGCTCGTGCAGAAAAGTGCGCTCATCTTCCAGACCTCCTTTGGCGGCAGCCCGTAGCGGCGCCTCATAAAGCGCGCGAAGGCAAGGATGACAGGAGTCACTCCCATGACGCAACCGATATCACCTGTCTTTGCCACGTTGTATACAAGTTCAAACCTTCTCTCCCAATCGGCGTTTGAGATCCCTCCTCCAAGCGAATCTATCTCCTCCTGTCTTGGAACAAGAGATGCGGCATCAAGCGAGGGGTGGAGCTTCGCGTACGTACCGGAGCTGTATCCAAACTTTTGAGATCCCTTCTCGGTGTCGATAGTAAGGACCTCCGAAGGAAAGTTGAGGTTAAGCACGTTCCTCTGGAGAATTTGCAAATCTCGCTTTAGGGCGAAGTTGATAATCGCTCTCGCGCCCACGAAGAGAATTTGCCCCAGATGAGTTTCCGTAGTGGGAATTACTTTTGGCCTGCCTGTTGTCCCGCGCGTCATAACCCATCCAGTGGCCGGTTCGCTCAGGATCGAAGAATAGTTCCCCTTTTTCACCTCCTCGAAGTAGGGTTGAAGTGAAGCATAGTTTGCGATGGGAAAGGACGATTGGAAATCTTTCACCGCATTGATGTGCTCAGCCCCATGGTCTTTTCCGTACTGCGTTTGCCCATAGCCAGCCAGGAGGCTTGCGAGCGTATCTTCCTGAGAATGCGCGGGATCTTTAAGCGAGCCATACCACGGCTCGATGAAATCTTTGAGAAAAGAGGAAAGTTCGCCGCTGGAATCCATTTGCCAATTTATTCTCTCCCTTTGTTCTCAGCTGCATATCATAGATTAGTCGCTCTCTTCCTGTCTCTTTGCAGCACTGTATTTTGAATAGCCCATTTAGAGAAGAAATGTCGTTGGGCTTTTACGCATTTCAAGTTGCTGAAGAATACCATGACATTTTCCTCCCACTCTTCTACTTCTCATAATCCAAAGGCAAAAAATCACACAAATGAGCCAAATTCTTAATTCTTGCATGAAGCCCTATTGTGCAAGGCAATCAACTGCATGATCGTAAAGAGCGAGATTATTGAGGATTCTACTTCAAAGAATGCATTGCATAAACTTGAGACAAAGTACGCTTGGATCTACGACCTCATCTACCCGGATTTTCTCCCGAGAATAAAGAAGCAAAACGACATCCTCATTGAGAAGTTGAGAACAGGGGGAAACAAGGACATTTTGGAGCTCGGCTCCGGCTCCGCAAGGCAGTCATGGCTGCTTAACAGGGAAGGGTACAACTCGCAGGCGCTCGACTTGAGCCCACAGATGGTCGAGCTGGCGCAGAAGAAGATAGGAAAGGACCGAGCACAACTGGGAGATGCAAGAAGTTTCAAGACGGACACGCCCGCGGGCGCAATAGTCATCGGCCCGCTGGTCACCTGCTTCTTTCTTGACAACAAGGACCTATCTCGCACACTAGACTGCGCATACCAGTCGCTTGCAAATGGGGGACTACTCCTCTGCGAATTCATTGCCGCCGATCATATCCTGAAGGATCCGTTTTACAACGGCTTTTCAAAACAGGAGTTCAAGATCAGCCAGGGGAAAATCACGAGGTTCCACGAGAGCCGCCTTGATCTGCAGACGGATGCAAAGTACGATTGGTTCTCCACTTACATCTTTGATCTGAAGGATGGACTCAGTATAGACACAGACGATGTCTTACTTCGAGCATACTTCCCCTCGGAGGTGGAGCTCTTCTTCGACTCGCATGGCTTTGAGATCCTGGATGAATTTGGCTTTGACACCGACGAGTTTGTGAAGATGGACAAGGCAAAGAACAAGACCACGCTTCTCTTCCTTGCGCAGAAGAGGAGGTAAGTAAAATCACGCCCTAGCCACTTTGAGGAGAGCACAGTGTCAACGCGGCGAGCGCGTAGATCTTTGCCTGATTTGTCAGTTCTTCTTCTGTGACGTATTCATTGGGAACGTGGCAGCGCTCAAGTGAGCCAGCGCCATAGGTGACGCCGGGTACGCCATTGGAAAGAAAGAACATGAGATCACCCGGACCGACGATGCCTCCCCCGTACGCAGCTTTAACTCCCACCTTTGCGGCAGCGGATTTTAACGCTCGCACAAGAGAATTGCTTTCTCCGACCTCGAAGGCCTTTGCTCCTGTGAGAACCTTGATCTCTTGCGCAAGGATTCGTGGGTCTCTCTTCCGCTCCTGCTGGATAACTCGCTTGATTTCGCCAATGGCTGAGCGCACGGATACACGAGGACTTGTGATTGGAGTACGGAATATCATCTCAGCTCTTTCAGGGGTGAGTCCGAAATCGCTGCTCGATCCGCCGCATAGCCAAACAAGGCGCGGAGGCTTTGGTAAGATTGCTTCATTTCTTTCATTCGAAATTAGGGCGTTCCATAACTTAGTCGCGCTTTCCAGCGCATTCACTCCTACTGGCGGGTGTCCGACCCTTCCCTTCAATGTAATCTTCAGAGTCAGGCCTCCAGTGAAAGAGCCCCAGATACTTTGCAGTCCGCTCGCCTCTGCGTTTATTGCAAACTTTGGGAGGCCGTATCCAAGCTTTGCGAGGCCTTCGTGAACCATAAACTCCATTCCAGGGCCCGTCGCATCCCCCGGCGCCTCGTCATCGACCGTCCCAATGAACACCAGAGATCGACCAAGCGGAGCACCGGAATCTAGGATTGCCTTTGTAGCGTAGAGCTGTGAAGCAAGGGAGCACTTTGCATCGCACGCTCCCCTGCCCCAAATCTTGGAATTTGCCACGGTCCCAGAAAAGGGTGGATACCTCCACTTTTCTAAGCTCCCTGCGGGGACGACGTCCATGTGCGTTCCAATTGCCAGCCCAACGTTACTTCGCGCACGCTTTGGACCAATGCAAGAAACAAAATTGTTCCGAGGATGTCTGTGACCCAGCCTCTTCAGATAGTCTCTGTCGGCAGAAACTGTGGAGAACCTTGCACCGGTCTGCTTGTACTCGGAGGAGAGGTACCTGACTAGATCAGAGCAATCTCCCGGAGGATTCGAGCTGTCGATCTGAATGAGCTCGGAGCAGGTGCGAACAAGTTCCCTCCTGTTTTTCTCAATGAATGAAAGTATCCTTTGTTCTAAACTCGCTGAAATTCCCTCAGTACGATGGTGCATGATCCAAGTCATCTCCTGAGGCGCGGGTCAAAAACGTCCCTGAGTCCGTCGCCGACGAGATTGAATGAAAAAGTGGCTAGAAGTATAGCTATCCCAGGAAAAATGATGAGCCAGGGGGCAGTGAACACGTTCTGTATCCCCTGCGAGATCAAGTTTCCTAGTTCCGGGAGGTTCTGCTTTGGAGAGAACCCGAGGAACATCAAGCTCGAGAAAATCAGGATAACGCCGCCCAGGTCAAGGGTTGCTTGGACCATCACGGGGTAGATTGCGTTTGGCATTATGTGCTTGAAGAGTATCCTAAAGTTACCCGCGCCAATAGATTTTAGAGCTTCAACGTAATTCTTCTCCTTCTCCGCGAGTATCTGCCCCCTGACCAGTCTGACGTAGACAGGCCACCAGACCAGGAGTACTGCTATGGTGAGGGTGAATATGCTCGGGCCCACGACCGCTGCAACCACAAGCGCAAACAAGAGCGTGGGGAATCCAAAGAATATGTCTGTGATTCTCAGGATGGTCTCGTCCGCCACGCTTCCTCCGTATGCCGCGACTCCGCCAAGGAGGATACCAATCGCCACAGAGCCCGCTACGACAGCGAACGCAATCTCAAGATCGAGAGGAAGCGCGAGAATGATCATCGAGAGAATCCCCCTGCCAAAGTAATCAGTGCCGAGCCAGTAGAACTGGTTTCCTGAACAGTACGAGGAGCCAGGCCCCCAGTTTATGAAATGGTTCCCCCAGCAAAGCTGCGTGGCGTACGAAACCTTGTTTGCAAGATCAGGGTTTACAATGAACCCTGAAAATACCGCGACGAGAATTATGCCAATGCTCATCACTGTCCCGCATAGGACAAGTGGATTCCTAGCCAGGAGGTGCAGCGCGAACTTGAGGTCAAGCAGTCTTTGTCTGCGTTCTTTTTTCTTCTTCTTTTGTGCCTCGCTTTCCTTTCGCACTGCTGGGGTAGCGAGAGTGGCGTTTGGATTCTCTGGTTTCTTGTCGAGTGTCATTTGAATCTGATCCTCGGATCGAGCAGACCGTAGGCGACATCCACTGCGAGATTTGCAATCACAATAATTGCTGCGGAAACGAGCGTGTAGAGCATGAGAAAATTCGTGTCGTTTTGTAGCGTTGCCTGCAGCGCGGCGGAGCCCACGCCGGGCCAGGTGAACACGTATTCGATTATCACGACACCTCCCAGAAGTGAGGCAAACAAAACGCCCACCACGGTGATCGTAGGAATTAGGGCGTTAAGCAGTGCGTGCCTGTAAATCACAACTCTCTCCGAGAGCCCCTTCGACCTCGCCATGACGATGTAGTCTTGCCTGAGCACCTCGAGCATGCTTGACCGAACGATCCTGGTGAGGTACCCAAGGCTCGCAAAGCTGAGTGTGAGGGCCGGCAGGATCAGGTGACCAAGCGAGCTTGCAAAGTACGAATAGTTCAGCTGAAGCACGGCATCAACCAGCGGGATCCCCGTTATCATGTGCACGCTCCCGATGAATTGCCTGTCGACGTAGCCGGAGCTCGGGAGCGAAGGTAATCCCCACAGCCGAAAGTAGTAGGAAAACAGTAGTTGGAAGAGGAACCCTAGCCAGAAGATGGGAATCGAGTAGCCCAAGAGAGCGACGATTCTGGAGACGTGGTCTGGTGCCTTGTTGTTCTTCACCGCAGAAACTATCCCAAGAGGAAGTCCGATTGCGACTGTGATGACAATCGCAGCAATCGCGAGCTCAGCGGTCAGCGGGAACCGAGCTGCAAAGACGGCGTAGGTCTGCTGGTTGCCCGCCCAGCGTGAGAGTCCCCAGTTTCCACTGAGCGCGTCCCGCAGCCAAAAGAAATACTGATCGTAGAGTGGAAGGTTGAAACCGTGTATTTGCTTGATGTAAGCAATCTCGCTCGGAGACATTGAAAGCGTGACGTATTGGCCCCAGGGTGGGAACTTTGAGGGGTAGCCTCGGGATAGGTAGAACACAATCACGCTGATCCCAAAGAGCACCAGAATCATCAGAAGCAATCTTCTGACAACGTATCTTACAAGTCCCATGTCTCTCTGGTCAGTGTTCCTTCACTTCCGAGATCTCTAGATTATTTAATCGTTAGCGGGAGGGGATTCACTTTATACTCGCAATCGATCGAACAATAAAGTACGGAGAAAATTCCATGGTTATGAAAACAGAACAAGGTAATAATGCTTTTAATGAAAGAGATTGTTCAATGCAATCATGAATATACGAAAGAATAATTCTCTAAGAGCAGTTTCAAGAGCTGCAGTTGCTGTAATTATTGTGGTAATAATCATTATAGCTGCTGCTGGCGGTTACTTTGCGCTCAGTCAACAAAAGGGGACAACGACCACTTCGAGCTCGTCCTCGTCCTCAAGTTCCGCGACGCAGACAACTACATCAACATCTTCTACTGGGTCTGCAACTCAGACTACGTCAACTGGTTCTACTTCCTCCAGCTCATCTTCAACAACTACTAGTTCCGCGAGTAGCCAGAACGTTCCAAACCCAGGCAAGATTGTCTACGAGACCTCAAACCAGCCATCATCAGTAGATCCGGCGTTGTGGTCTGATGCGGGCTCTGCAACGATCCAGTTCAACGTGTACGAGACGCTGATGCAGTATCAGGGAAATGTCAGTTCGCAAGTTGTCCCATGGCTTGCCTCCAACTACACCGTCTCCTCCGACGGACTCACCTACACGGTCAACCTGAGACAGGGAATTACATTCCAGGACGGATCTCCGTTCAATGCGACCGCCGTGGTCTTCAGCTTCAACAGGGTCATCCTCATGGATTCATCTTCCTCCAACGTGTGGATCCTAGTAGGGTCCCAGGCGCCTGGACTCATCAACGGCTCTTTCGGCTACAGCCACAACTTCGGCTCCGGTGCCGCAACGTACAACCAGTCCCAGGTCAACGCCTACATGAGCTCCAACGGAGTGGTTGCGGGTGCAAATCCGTACCAGGTAGTGTTCCATCTTGGGTACGCTGATGCCTCATTTCCCTACCTCCTTGCCCTGACTGTCGCAAGCATTGTTTCGCCAGATTATGTAATCTCACACTGGACGGCTCCAACTGACGGCCACGGTTACATCACAGGAGTGAGCGCGGGCGAGACTGACCACTTTATGAATAGCCACATGTCCGGCACTGGGCCATACCAGCTCAAGAGCTGGGACAACACGACGGGAGACGTTGTCCTCACCGCAAATACGAACTATTGGGGATCTCCCGGCAAGACCGGAGTTGCAAAGGTTGGCGAGGTAGACCTCAACTTTGTCCAGAGCGACTCTGCACGAGTTCTCGACCTTAAATCAGGCGCTGCTGACATTTCAGACATTCCGACGAGCGACAACTTTGCATTCATAGACAAGACTACTTGGCTCTCGACTCACCAGGTCAAGGTCACAGCTTCTGGAGTCTCAGTCTATGGCCCGTTCCCGCAGCTCAACATCGAATACATCGGCATGGTATACAAGATTTACAACCCCGACGGCTCGCTGTCCTCATTCCAGCCCTTCGAGAACAAGAACTTTAGGCTAGCAATCGCGGACGCGGTCAATGTCACCGACATTGTGCAGAACGCAGCGTCAGGGTTTGGAGTTCAGGCAAACAGCCCAGTCCCGCCAGGTCTCGGCGGGTACAACTCATCCGTGCCAATCTACTACAACTACAACCTGAACAACTCGATGGGCAACCTCACACTGGCCGCAAAGGCACTCGGATTCAACTCCTCGAATCCAAAGACGCTGACGATGGTCTATGCGATCGGCGATAGCACGGGTCAGGCAGTTTCGACGGCTCTCGCAAACACGATCAACAACATGCAGCAAGGGATTACAATCCAGGTCGCTCCGGAGCCGATAGGACAGTTCCTCGGCGGCGTGGTGGCGAAGACAATCCCCATGTTCGTACTGCAATACCTCGCAGACTATCCGGAGACGACGGACTTTCTCTCCGCGTTCGGCAGCGCAACCTCAAACGTGGGCTTCTTCGTTGGATACAACGACACTCACGTAACGAGTCTGATCAACCAGCAGGCTTCTGAGAGCAACGCGACGCTGAGGGCTCAGTTGATCAACCAGGCGGAGATAGCAATGAATCAGGACGTTCCATACGTTTGGCTCTACTATCCCTCTATCTTCGGAGAGACCGGCCAGATGTTCCGGAGCTACGTATCTGGTTTCCAGTTCAATGCTGCGTACTCTGGACTGTACTTCTACGAACTGAGCAAGTAGTGGTGAGAAGATACCAGGGGTATACTTGAGCAAGTGTACCTCTAGAGTCTTTCTCTCTACCTCTTCCTTTTTCTTTCTTTACTACCCGAAAGCTTATCGTCTAGACTGGAAATGACGAGACTGTGCGTATTTAGGCGGAGATCCCGTTCTGCTTTGCACTTCTTACCTGTACCTGACAGGAGGATGCCAGTCCTTGGATTTTACCTGATCCTCGTATACTATGGTGCGCCCTAACATGTAGCGAAGATCCGCCTCACGCGGCGCGATTATCCTCAAGACATCAAGCCTTCCGAAGAACAAGATTGCGGTCGGAACGTCTGAAAGATGAGGGAAATTCGCCTTGAATGGGTTTAGGATCCTCTTTGATTCCCACTCTCTCTTGGAGCCAACCTTGAACTTTAGCAGTCTTGCAGATCTGGAAGATAGATGATTACCATTTTCCTCAGCTTCAATCTTGCGAATGTGGGTCGAAGCAACGACACAGTCCGGGCACCATGAGTAAAGCCCTCCCGCTGGCGAGCCCTCGAAGAGTGCAAGCGTCCAAGAGCCGGGCTTGAAGGATTGTAGAGATTCTTGGAACTGCTTGTAGAGATCTTCCGACGTGAGTTTGTTTGTCGCCAACATGATAATTAATGCCCAGCTATAATCTTTGCCTTTCTTCTCGAAATGAACGATAGTCGAATGTTTTCGATCCCTTGCCTACTCTACAATTTCAGCCTGTTTCATTGGTTCTTTTTATACTCTCAATAGTCGAAGCCATCGCACACGCGGGCGGGACACTCATCATCGAACAATGGCAATGGCCTCTTCTCCGTTCGCAGACTTGATCATGATAGGTCTTTCTTTGTTCCAATCAGTGCAACCATCACAAACAGGACGGCAAAGGGAACGATAAATGATACTACGAGCGAATTAAGATATGAAGAAACGAGCCCAGCAAGTACTGGTGCCAGCACTCCTCCGGTGCCGATAGAAGATTCAAAGAGACCCGCAGCCGTGCCAGTGTCTCTAATCGGAGCCTCACCAATCAGCGCGGCCTGATTGATCGTGAGGCAGATCGAGTAGCCGACTCCAACGATTGCAAAGAGGCCAATGTATATGGCACCACTTCGATCAAGAACGAAAAAGGGGACCGCGCATGGGACGCACATCAAGGCAAAGGAAGCGAGCAGATTTCTGCTTCGCGCTTCTGCCCGAAGAAGCCGCCTTCGAATGTTCTTTCGCGTAAGAACAGTGTAGGTGAAGAACCTTGCAGCACCGTACCCCAAGGCGGCCGCACCCACAAGAATGATGGAGACTCCATTTAGCGTGGCATAGGGCGGATAGAAGGTCAGAATAACTGCTGGAATCGAACCGCAGAGTGCAGTTGGGATTGCAAAGAATACTTTCATCTTCCGAGTTTCTTCTGCTCTTAGAGAATTGTTGCTTTGATCGCTCGCATGTTCCTTGACAACATCTGCTTGCCGTCTCCTGAATGATTCTGCATCCGCAAGACCGGGTATACGATAGCCACTTCGCTCTTTTAGAACCGGGATCAAATTTGCCCCCAGTGTGGCAATTAATACGAATGTGGTCATGAGAAAGGCGGCGCGGATTGAGACTGATGCGATGATGTATGCGCCGAGGAACGGCCCAATTGCGCTTGCGCCACCAATCAGGAAGTTCAGGATCCCGAGCGAGCTAGCTTCTGGTGATTTGTGTGAGGCTATTCCTCCCTCGATAGAAGGGACAAGCAGAGCCCAGGCAAGTCCCTCCACCAACCTGATGCCGAACAAAACCGTCGGGCTCCCGACGGCGGTGTAAGACAGAGAAATTACGACCAGCATGGAAGATGAAAACACGATGAAGAATTGTCTTATTCTCTTCCTGTAGGTAAATTTCCCGAGCACGAAGGGCATGAACGAGTAGACAATGTTGGAAGCTCCGCCTATGAGCCCGACTTCGAATGCGCCTGCGCCGAGCGTGGATGCGAGAAGAGGCAGGAAGACTTGGTACAGTGGGTAGACCAGCGCTGCGGAAAATGCTGAGACGAGGTAGGTCCTCAGTTCCAGCCTCGAAACTTGCTCGGAATTGTCGCCAAGTTCTGTTAAGTTACCTAAATCCCCCCTTTCTTCGCCATCGTTTCACTAACATGGAATATTATGATTAATAATGGGTAACGGAGGATTACCGAAAAGGCATGGGCATGAAGAATACTTCCGAGTCTTCCAGCGTAAACAAGAGACTAATCGCTCCTCAGGATTTGCACAACTTCAGATTTGTACACGCGCCGAGCATCTCGCCCGATGGTAATAATGTGATCTTCATACTTTCGCAGACGAAAAACGATCAAGAGTATTCAGGCGCCGTGTGGAAGTATAAAGTGGAATCTGGGAGACTATCATCGATCATTGACAGCGGATATCGGATCTCAAGTCCCAAGTGGTCGCCGTCTGGAGATCGTCTGCTCTATCTCGTCAACAACGGCTCGGAGCTGGAGCTTTGGGTGTGCGATGCGCAAGGATATGACAAGAGAAAGATTGCCTCGGTGAGGGGGCGAAAGATCGTGGATCCAAAGTGGTCAAGGGACGGCAGGTACATCTATTTTCTCTCCGATTTCCAGCTTGAAAAGGCCGAGAATTCAAGTGATGTTCGTGTCATAACGAGAAGGTTCTACAGATTTGATGGGGAGGGCTACCAGCACGATAGGCGAATCCACGTATTCCGAGTCGATGCCCAAGGAATTCATGGTTCGGAGATGACCCGCTTGACATCTGGAAGTTATGATGTTGTAGCCTACGATGTTTCTCCTGATGGTTCACAGGTGGCGTTTGTCGCCAACATGGACAGGGACGCTGATATTCAAAACAATGCGGACATTTACACGGTTTCCACCTTTTCCTCGAGAAGTGAAGTAGCGCCTAAGAAAATTTACGCAAGCAGAGGGCCAATCTCATCGGTTTCTTATTCTCCCGACGGCAATTATCTTGCGTTCATAGGGAATGATTACAGGTTCAAATTCAACACGCCGGAGGAAGTCTGGCTGCTCGATCCCTCCCAAGGTAAAGTCTCGAACATTTCGCACGCACTGAACAGGCCCGCAAGAAATGCAGTCGGGTCAGATGCTTCAATGGACTCGTGGGATCTTGCTCCTGCGTGGAGAGGAAATGATCAAGTACTATTCCTTGCTACTGACCGTGGGCGCTCTAACATCTACGCTTCGAACATCGAGTCAGGGAAGGTTTCCCCGGTGACAAGCGGAGATCATGTAATTACGAGCTTCACGATAGCAGGCAATGGGACCATTGCTTATGTCAAGATGAATCCGGTCCTCCTGCCAGAGCTTTTTGTTTTGCGGGATGGCCAAGAAGTACAGGCAACGAACTTTAACAACGAGTTGCTTTCTCGCCTTGTGCTCACCTTACCACGCGAGTTCACATTCAAGGCACGTGATGGGGTGGAGGTTCACGGCTTTTTCTCCGAACCTACTCTGAACAAGGGAGGAAGGCCTCCTCCCTGCATAGTTCAAATCCACGGAGGTGGTGGAGCGGAGGGCTTTCAATTCATGCACGAGTTCCAGTGCCAGGCAGCACAGGGCTTTGCGATACTCACGTGCAACTTTCGCGGGACGCAGGGCTACGGCGAGGACTACATGCGGGTCCTTACAGGACACTATATGGAGAAGGACTATGCGGACATCATCGACATGGTCGAATATGCTCTAAAACAAGGATGGATTGACCCAAAGCGGGTTGGTGTTACCGGCGGATCTTATGGTGGTTATCTGACTAACTGGGCAATTAGTCATGATGGAGATCTGTTTGCAGCGGCGGTCACAGACAGGTCAGTCGTGAACCTATACAGCTTTTACGGTACGAGCGACGATTACCGCCTGATAGAAGAGGACGTACAGGTCTCATTTCCTTGGGACAGACCGGAACACTACATCTCCAAGTCTCCCATAGGCTACACCAAGAACGTCAGCACGCCGCTGCTGATAATTCACTCTGAAGAGGACTATCGCTGTCCTCTGGAGCAGGCGGAACAGCTTTACGCGTTCCTCAAAAGGCAGGGCAAGGAGGTTGTCCTTGTGGTATTCCCCGGCGAAAATCACGGACTCTCGCGAGGTGGAAAGCCTCACCACAGGATCGAACGATTATTGTTCAACTTGTGGTGGTTCACTTCGCACATTGATGCAGGCAGCAGTGTTGAACCGCCGCTTCCAGTGACTGCGTAATTTACTTGCTCACTCTGCTGTGGAGGGTTGCAGTCCATGAGCCTTTCAAATCAGGGCAAAACTGCCGTGCACAGTAAGAGGTACGGATTCGTAGCTATTGAATGACCAAGTTGCAAGTCCTCTTCTTTAGATTTGAGAGGGCACAAATCGAATTCGCTATTCTGAAAAATCCAGCATTTTTGTTGATGAAGAACTCTACGCCCATTCGTTCAATTTTCTCTGTAACTTTCGATTCGAAATCTGTCAAGATCACCACTTTTGCATTCGATCTCATTCGCAGGATCTTCTTCGCTGTCTCAATCCCGTCTTCCTTGCCGGCGATACCAAAACTCAGAATCGTGACATCGGGCAAAGTATCGAGGAAAACGGAGAGGACTTCCTTTCCATCATTCGCAACAAAGCAGGTTAATCCACGCGCGTCTAGAGTATGCGACAACTGGTCAGCAAATTGCGGGCATTCATCCGCAGCCAGAATGAAAGGTCGGGGACGTTGACCAGTGTTTCCCCTGCGATTAGCAGCCGAAGAGTTGCGTTGGTCGCGGAGGCCCAAGACATTATCGTCTTTCCTCTTGTTTGGAATGATTGCGAAATCCAAGTAATTCGAAGTTATTATGAGCTTAGTCCTAATAAAAAGCAGATAGACGATTCTCAGAATTGAGAAAGAGGTTATGGAAAGGTCGTCTCTCATCGGCAAAGCTATCATATTCCAGTCAAATCACATGAAATTCCTTGAGGTGACAATCACTCAAGTTTCGTGAAATCCCTTCGGTCGTGGGCAATCAAATCATAGAAAGAATCAATCGTAGTCGCCTCGATAATAATGGGTAATCAGTATATCTTAGAAATCTGTATGCATCAAAGATCTCTCTCTGTGATCAATTAGTGGACTAATTTTGCGTCGAGTACTTTTCTTCCATGAACAAATAGGTATTCTCAAATTTGAGAATCGTCTGCAGTGGTTAAGTGGGCCTTCATAAGAATAGTATCATCTGGTGTGCAGAACCAGATGTGCGAATATTGTCATGAGGAATACTGCTGTATTCATGGGAGGCATGGTCACTACTACCACCACTACCCAAGGCATTACGTCCCTGAGCGCCCGGTAATTTACTACAGAGAGCCGACCGAAGAAGAACGTCGTGAATATCTGGAAGAAGAGAAGAGAGATCTCGAAAGAAGACTCAAAGAGATTGAGACATCACTCCACGGGCAACAGCAACAAGTCAGCAAATGATACCAGTATTGCCTGAGAAACTTCTTTTGGGGGTTACTGAGGGGCGCCTTAGCTAGAGATCTCTAGCCGACCTGGAGAAACAGTAAGAAGCTAAAAGCTTGGTTTGTCTCAGATGGCGATTGCAGACAGACAGCAAGAGCACAGCGGGGTTCCTCAGCGCGTGGAACCAAAGGATGTGTTGGCAGTTTCAGATCTGTGTGTCAGATCCCAAGACAAGACGATTCTTCAAAATGTAAGTTTTGGTGTGAAGAAGGGTTCAACGCTAGCTATTGTAGGCCCTAATGGAGGCGGCAAGACAACTCTTTTCCGAGCTCTGCTGAATCTCGTTCCTTATTCCGGGACAATAAAGTGGAGCGAAGAAGGGCGGAGGATAGGATACGTGCCTCAGACTCTAATCACAACCGACCTTCCGATATCTGTCGAGGAGTTCTTGCGGCTCAAATGCAAAACTGATTTTGAATCATGCCTCAACTTGGTTGATCTTGAGAAAGGGATACTCAAGCAGAGCCTCGGATCTCTTTCAGGAGGCGAACTCCAGCGTGTCTTGATCGCGTGGGCTATCGTGGAAAATCCCGGCGTGCTACTCTTCGATGAACCAACTTCCGGTGTGGACATAGGGGCCGAAGAACCCATTTACAGTAAGGTGAGTCATCTCGCACGTGACTCCGGAGTAACAATTCTTCTGATCTCTCACAATATGCACGTGGTGATGCATTACTCAGATTACGTGCTAGCCCTAAATAGGCAGCCTCTATTTTACGGGAAGACGTCGAGTACCTCTCACTCCAAACTTCTCAGTATAATCTATGGCGGTGAATTCGATCAATCCGAGCATGAGGGCCAGAGGGAATAGAGACGAAAACAAATGCTGTCAAACACGATGATCTTTGCCCTTATTGTTGGAGCATCCGTCGGGTCGGCCGCCGGGTACCTTGGCTCAATAATGGTGTCAAAGCACATGGCACTCGTAGGCGACGCTCTCTCGCACGTGGCGTTGCCAGGGCTCGCGCTGGGCATTCTTTTCAATTTCAATCCATTCGTCGGGGCCTTCGCCTTGTTGGCAGCAACAGCAGTTGCCACTTGGCAGATTCAGAAATCCACCTCGCTCCCCATGGAATCAATCATTGGAGTGCTGTTCGTGCTCGCTCTTGCAATAGGGATTCTCATCACTCCGCAGGTCGAACTCTACGAGGCTTTGTTCGGCAACATATCTGCTGTCACCCTGTATGACTCGATAATAGCCGCCGTCGTATCTGTCGCTGTAATTTTCGTAACAAGGGCGATATACGATAAGATAGTGCTGAGCATGATTTCCAAGGAGCTTGCTGTTTCAAGTAGGATCAAGGTAGATCAGATTCAACTCGTCTACTTGCTGCTCGTCGCAACTATTGTTGCAGTTGGAATAAAGGAGGTTGGCACTTTGCTCGTTGGGGCGGTCGTTATTGTTCCGGCAGTTGCGGCAAGAATCGCAAGTAAAACGCTTCGCACCTACTCACTTTTGAGTCTGGTCTTCGGGATTGTAAGCGCAACATTTGGTGTTGTCGTCTCAAATTATTTAGGTGTGCCCGCGGGCCCCATGGTTGTCATAATTGGAGCAGTAATCTTTGCAGCTGGCCTTGGTTTGAGCTTGTTCTACCCCAGGATCCAGAAGAGGGTCGAAATAATTCAACCCACACTCAAAGAAAGCGAGAAAGAGTTGGAGCCCACAAAGTAGTTGCTGTTTTTCCTGCCAAAGCCTCGCTTCACTTGACTAGTAATAATTGAAGATAGAATTACATCCCTCCGTTTCTTAGGACGGAGAAGCGAAATCGATACTCTCAAGATCCACTGTTTCTGGCTTCGAATGTTACACATGCTGGCTTCGAGGTTCTCAACTCTGATAATCGTCTCTCATCTTTATCTAATCTGAGTCACAGAGATTATTCGCATGATGGTAGATGCTTAACCTAGAAGTCAGGGTAAGAGCTTTCATGAGCCCAAAGATGATTGTAGTGGAAGGCGGTGAATCCATCAAAGACGCGGCAAGAAAGATGACTGAAGCCAACATAAGCTCGATCATCGTCACGGATAGCCGTGGAAGGCCAATGGGTATCGTTACCGAGCGAGATATTGTTCAGAGGGTCATCGCTGCTGACAAGAATCCTGAAAGAAGGGTGGAGGAAGTGATGAGCAGCCCGCTGATAACTACAGATTCCATAGCTACTCTCGGTGAAGCGGCCCAAACCATGGTTGAGAAGAAAGTGAAGCGCCTACTTGTGAAGGAGAACGAAAACATCGTCGGAATAATTACGCAAAGTGATCTTCAACGCGGAATGATGCAAACCTTCAGCTCGCTTTTGCTGCTATGACGACGAGGCACCGCGCACTAGGAAGATCCAAACTAGTAAAGTTTCCAAACTCAGGAAGTCCTCTATTAATGGTCTCTACTGCCTCCAACAAGCGCCTAAATTGGGACATTCTCAATTTAGAGAATCGTGTACTCTACTTTTATCTCTCCAAACCAAGCTGATAGGTAGCGCGGTAGACTGTAGATTGGCAATCACTTACGCAGAACAAAAGGGCAGTTACGCAAACCCTAACACGGAGGAACAAACTGAAGAAGCAGAAGGGTGGGAAGCGAAGGAGACAGCGGAAGAACCCCAAGCCGATTACGAGGAAGAAATGGAGCAGTCGGAGGAGCTTGAAGAACTGAGGGAAAGCAGGAGGAAAAAGAAAGCGACCGGAACCACAAAGTCCTGAGGTGGGTTTTGTCGCACCATTTGCATGCCAGTCTTACCTTTAACTGAACACACATTCGAGGTTTGGCCCGCGAAGATATAGGGCAAAGCCTTGTGATTATTCTAAACCGCAGTCGTCATTCCAACTATCTTTGCTTGAATTTTTGAATTCGGGCGTCTCTTGAAGTGTAGCCCTGCTACAAGACAATCTGTTGATTTTCTATCAAGTAGAGTCCAGATTTTGCATTTTGCAAAAGTCTGCGGGATATTGGTGTGGGAAAAGGCTTAAGGAAGGTTGCTGCAATCAACTGAGCCTCTTTGAGATCCGAAGCTTCAATCGCAATAATCGGCGGGGGAATAATAGGAACAAGCGTAGCCTACAACCTCGCAAATAAGGGCATTGAGGACATAGTCCTGCTTGAGAAATCAAAGTTCGGCTCCGGAAGCACGCAAGCTGCTCTGGGCGGGTTCCGGCACCAGTTCTCCAACGAGCTGAGCATCAAGCTGAGCAAGGAGAGCATCAAGACAATTGAAAAATTCAAGGAACTCACGGGTTACGACCCTCTCGCAAAGAAAGACGGTTACCTATTCATAGCGTCGCGAGAAGAATCCCTCGCCCAGCTAAAGAAAAACAGAGACCTCGCGCTGAAAAACGGAATAAAGGTCGAGCTCCTAGACAAGAGCGAGCTGCAGGAAAGGTTTCCATTTTACCAGTTTGATGAAATAATAGGAGGGACGCTTTGCATGGAGGACGGGCACGCTTCTACATTTTCAGTCCTCCAAGGGTACGTCTCAAAATCAAGAGAACTGGGAGCCGATTTGAATGAGAACGTTGAGGTTACTGGAATCGAGAGATCTGAAGGGCGATCAATCACACTTCGCACGTCGAGCGGAGAGATCGAAGCGGAGAAGGTCGTCATAGCGGCCGGTGCCTATGCTGGTCTCGTCGGAGATATGGCTAGAGTCAGCATACCAATCAAGCCTTACCCGAGAAAGATTTTGATCACGCACTCCTTCCACAACGGAATACCTGCGGATATTCCACTAATCATTGACGTGGATTCTACTTTGGGTATGGGACGAGAGGGGAATGGAATCCTGATGGCGGACAACGGACCCGTTGAATCAAGTTTCGACCTTTTATTTCCTCAGGATTATGATGAGCGTGTAATGTCGATGGCTTTGAAAAGAATTCCAGCCTTGAAGGAGGCCTCAATCGCGTACGCCGACAAGGGGCTCTACGAAATGACCCCTGATGCGAACCCGATCGTTTCCGAAATACCCGAGTTTCCGGGTCTTTACTGCTGTGCGGGATTCGCCGGACACGGATTCATGCACGCTCCGATAATGGGGGAGCTCATGGCTGAGATTCTCACGGGCTCTGAGCCTCACTTAGACATCTCTAGCTTTAGCATTGAGAGATTTCGCAGAGAGAGTACACAGAGAAATGGAGAGGGCCTCATAATCTAACAAGCTGACTCTTGACTGTGCTTCTCAGCGACTTCGCACCCAGGTTGTGATGGGTTGTGTTAGCCGTTCAGTGAAAAGCTGAACTTGGCTACCAAACGATGTTGTTATGCCTTCTACGAAAGATTCTTGAGCTCATCAATCCACAAGTTTCTCTGATCTAACTCTACTTTGGTGGTGCTAGCCTTTCGCTGAGCCAATCAAGAACCGTCCGACCGCCAAGTTCGTCGCGCTTTCTCTTTAAATTCCACGCGGGTAGAACCGCAAGAATTTCATCTGTTCCTCGGAAGAGGCCAGGACTCTTAATAAACCAATAATGCCTCTCTCCGATTCTGATATCGGAATAGTCGGCCTCCTTTACCTCCAGCAAATTGAATGCTCTGAACTTGTGCTCGTATAATTCTATTCGCCTTGCATTGTATGCGAAGTTCGCTAACAAGTAGGCTACGAAGAATATGAATCCGTCCATAATCCAGAAAGTTACTAGTTCTGCTAGATTATCATAAGAAGATCCGAACGGCAACAAAAGAGAAAGAATGAAGATCGCAAGAAAGTAACCCCGAAACCATGTGGGACGACCGGTGAGGACGAGGATGGGTTTTTCTTCGGGACTAGTCAAGTTCTTGTGCTTCTTGCCTCCTACTATTCCGTGTTGCGATTCGTGCTAGCAAGCAAATCACTTCGGTTGAAGTAAGATTCAGAAACTACGTAGTCTGTTTGCAACCTCGAACGCCATCAATGCGACTGATACTGTTGCGATGGTCGAAAACACAAACGAGAATAAAGATTTCGAGGTTGCGGTAGACAGCTCGCTCTGGAGAACAAGAAAGATAGGAAGGAATACCAAAATGAGTCCGTTTCTCGTCGCGAGAATTGTAAGCTCCGTACTCTCGCTATTGGGCATGGCAGGAGGTGAAAGCAATCTTGATAGATTAGGATTTCTTGCGGTCGAGTCCGTTCGGGACTTCTTGATTCGTAGACCTGCTTTGTTCCAATTCTCCTGGAATATCAGAATGTAATGTTCATCAACGATGAGTATGTCTGCGATATCGAAGCTCCGTCTGCGTTCCAAGCAAACACTGTGACATTATACGATCCACTGTAAATGCCGTAGAGTACAAGATAAGCTGTAACTGTCCCTCCACCGATAATCATGACGGTTGCAGTAGACATGTAAACAATCTGCCCTAGGCTATTCCGAAAAACCGCAAATACAATCCCAGTGATGTTAAAGTTGGCTTGGTTTGTGAAGGTTGCGTTTATCGCAAGGAGATTGATGTTGGCTACCTTCAGTGGCGAAGCGAGTTTCCACGTATCACTCATGAGCGAGCACTGAAGGTATGCATGCGCGGAAGCCGTCTGCGAAATGCCTTGACCTGATGTATCGCTCATGGAAATCAGAGCATCATACCCCGAACATTGTTCAAGGCCATTAATTGCAATTGTCAGTGGCACGGTCGAGTTCCCTTGGAGAAGAATTGCGCTGGTGTTCAGATACTTCACAGTCATTCCATAGCTAGCTAATACGGTCACATGAGCAACAGCATACATGGTTGCGCAAGGATTTCGCACGTTCAGTTGCACTACGAAACTTGTCTGGTTTGGGATGGTTACGTTTGAAACCCAAAGGAGAACAGGGCACACAGATGGCGGCGATCCACCTTGAACTGCATTGCTCGCCGGAGGGACTGAGAAAATTCCAACAGTGAGTATGACGAAAACGAAGATGAAATAGTAGTTAGCTCTGTGTGTTCTGACCACGCGTTGAATACCTCTTTATTCCACCAAGATTAAGAGCGCGAACCTCATGGTAGCCCATGGACTGAGGTCAGTTGAGAGTCGTGGCCCAGATCGACGCGATATAGGTCGCTTCCGGCAGTCCATTCAGGGGAATTACACCGCTTCCGACAATTCTTGACCATTGCAGGATGTAATTAACAGTTGAAAGACAAAATTAGCTTTGCCTATTGGAAGCCAAGGTCCATCTCGCATCTAGAGCCGATGCAAAGCGGGAGGCGCACTGTAAAGAGAGAAGTACCAATCTTTCGCTTCTATGCTTCCCACAGATAGAGAATTACATAGATCGCAGCAATTATCGCATTTGCCACGCTCCACCAGAAGAGAGTGGTGGTGGATGCAAGACCTGCTTGGGCCATGTTACCGAGACCGCTTGCAAATGAGGTCTTGAAAGACAAAATGAAGCTCGCAGGGACTTAGAAGATCGACAGAAGTAGCACCGTAAGCGCAACGTTACTCGGTTTCAATCGCTTCTAAACTAACTCTTTTCAGCTAATGTTCGAGATCATCACTTGTTGCATAAATGAAAAATCTGTTCCATTTTGGAACACCCCGCTTAACGTCAGAGGGTACATCTGACTGCTATCAAATTCTGCGCTGACCAGCGTCCTATAGCTCTGCAGGCTTTGGCCAGGCAAGAGTGGATTCGACGAGTTTAGGTCGAATATGAATGGGTAGGTATTTTGGGATTGCAGTTGAAGGCTCGCGTTCAGCGACACAATCGGCGAACCAGCAGTATTTGTCAATGTTATCCCAAGGTTAGGGCCCGTGGGGTTACTAACTGCGGGAATTGAACTCATTACGGAGACGACGGTCACGGGAGCCAATTGTGGGGTGACCCGGAAGTACGCGCAGACCGTTTGATTCCAAATGTCCTGCGCGACTACTGTATACTGCCCGAGTGGAAGAAGATGAAAGTAGTTGCGATAAAGCGTGTTCATGCCGTTGAGCATGGTTTTATTGGACGTGGAATCAGGGATGAAATATGTACCGTTTTCTGGGATTTCCCAGTAGCCATTGAGTCTGGTTCCATACCCACATGCGAAGGAAAGACTTGTTCCGCTGAATGTAGTGGTAGTCCCATTTGAGTAACTTGAACCATTCTCAGAATACGGGATCGTCGCACAGTGTTCAGTTTCGGCGTTGATTAGCATATTCACCGTCCTTGTGGGAAAGTCGTTGATGAAAGAAGAATTGGCAGAGAAGATTGCGACGTGGCTGGTTGGAAGCATGCTCATGTTCTGGATATAGGCCTGGTCATAGAATGGATTGAAGCAACTTAGGGCGGCGGGTGGAACCAGGCTTAATGGAACACCGGCTTTTGAAATATTGTTGTTCGTATAGTGTCCCTGAAAGATGGCGTACCCAAAAGTGTGCTCTACGAAGCTCCCCCCGCAGAGATAGTCACGCAACTCCCAACTCGTGATATTGGAATCGGCCGACCAATTCAGCGGCAGAGTCAGATTCTGGTTCAATGTGTTGACTAGTGCAACTTGGATCCCGATTGTATCCCCCACACTAACAGAGGCTGAATCGAGAGTGATCTCAAGTTCGAGTCCCTTGTAGATCGACGAAGAGCTTGCAGTGACTGAAGAACTGATTGATTTCGTAAGGAAGGTGGTGCTAGTGACCATGTTTACTTGGGTCAAAGTGGATATTTGCGTTGAAGTCTTTGTCTGGGTCACTTCGCTGACCTGTCGACCTAATGTTGTTGAAGAGAGAAGCGCGACATTCAGTGCTATCGAAAGGATCAGAAGAATGCCAATAACAGAGACTACCAAAGTCAAGCGAGTCAAATTACTTCAACCATCATCCTTGTTCTGTAAGCCAGATTAAAAACCAGCAGGTACGAACAGGGTTCGAGCTTTTGGAGATAGATCCGATCTTGGGCAAATCTCAACTTCTAATTATCCTTGAACTGATTCACAAATTCAGCAAGAAACAACCAAGTCAAAAATCAGAGGTAGCTAGGGGGTTAAACAAAACCACGTAATTGAATTATCACAAGAAATTTGACCGATTAACGTCCCGTTCCAGCCCCAGTAAACAAGCCTCCATGAGCCACTGTAATTAACAGTGATCCAATAGTAGAAGTTTGTAGTGAAAGTAGTATCCAGCGAAGTAGTTTGCTGGGAACTCTCAGAGGCGTTATGTGTTGTATTGCGAGAGTCGCTTCGATAGATCTCGGTAGTAACTGTTGTGGGATAGCATTGAACTGGTGGAATACAACCCGAATATTCTCCAGTCGTCGTAGCGTAAGCAGAACCCCCGAATGATAATGTCGTTCTAGTCACTGTAGTGAAGGTAGTTAACTGTGAGAATAGAGAGAAGGACGAATTACTTGTTGATGTGATAGTATCCGTCTCATCTGCAAAAGTGCTTGCAACATTGTAAGAGGCGTTCAGATAAACTGCGAAGCCGACTATGATGATTAGCGCAATTACACCGAGAGCGGCAATTCCAAGTGAGAGTGTGCTGTTTGCCTTTGCCAATTGTGTACAATCCAAAGAATCGCACTGGTTTTATTTCAAACTATATCATGGCAAGTCTGTTCTACACTCCAGAACACTCTGGAAATCGGATAGAATGAAATATAGCTCCTTGCCTCCACGGATAGTAGTGACACATAGACCGTGGCGATACAGAAAACCTCGGCATTACTTGTCTCGGCGGTTGTCGTGGGGCTCGTCGTGGGTGCCGCGATAGGATTGGTAATATCGCCAGCGGTCATGCCGATCCGCGGAACAGTAGCATCGACTGTCACTAACACCCAAGTCGTAACCGACTGGCAGACAATTGTTGCGCTCCAATCTGTTACGAAGACTATAACCGAAAGTGGCTACAATAAATATTGTTGCAATGATTCTGGTCTGAACAGCTCGACATCGTGCGAAACCGCCCTGTCTCCTGGTTACCTTCCCATGCTCAGGCTGAGATACTTGGTCGAGACGAATCCAAGTTTCATTGCGGCTGAGAACGGCAGCCTGTTCACCTACGAGACGGAGGGTTGCGGCACCTCCCAAACCCAGGTGGAGGTCGACTTTTCATTCTTCCATACTACAGACACATTGTTTCTGACGCCATGCGACAATTACCAGAATTTTACCTACTACTTGTCTGTCTTTATCCCATTGACCAGAAATGGCTACAACCTCACATCGATGACTATCCAGTCAGGGAATTCCTCGGATTACTTAATGGGCTGCACCACGAGCATGTCGGTGACCTCCAACACAACGGGATCATAATGGTTCATCTTCCGGGTTATGAAAGACCTTCTTTGCAATTTCCGCAAAGAAAATCTCCGATAACAGATGTTACGCAAATTAGGATACTCCATACTACGCGTTCCAGAGAGTCTGCCCCTTTCGCTAGGAGCGAATTCAGTGCGTGCTCGCGGTGGTTGTGGGGTACGCTCCCGGCCATTGATCATAGAAGGAAAACGCTGCAGGTTGACAGGTTATTGGTTCGAAATCGGTGAGAACATTCACGCTGGTGTTCACCGCATTTTTCATGTCACTGTAGATGTTGATCTCATACAAGTAGTGTTCGCTCGGATTGATCGGGAGAGTCTGATTTAGAAGGATCTCGCCCTGACTATTGTTGTTTTGCAAAACAGTGGTCTTGGAGTATCCTGAAGTATTTCCATAAGTAATCTGGATTGAAAAATTGTCACTTGACTTGAAGGAACCTACGAAGGTCAAGCTTGTAGCCTGCGTCGACGAAGTGAAGTTGAATTTTGCCCATAAGTCGAGACCAGAGCTGTTGATCGGTGAAATTGTCTGCGAACCAAACACAAAAACGACTATGGGAGAACAAGAGAAAGATTGAGACGTGGTTGATGAGGATGAGACAAGAGTGTTAGAATAAGTAACACATGTTGTTGCGACTTCGGTGTTTGCCAAGCTACCATTAAGAAGATACTGGTTGTTTCCTGCCGGCCCCATTGAGATCTTTTGGATTGAAGAGGCTCCAAGGAGCAGCGCAATGAGAACTAGCGTTACGATTATTGCAGGGCCAATGGTAGCAACGGATCTTCTTGAACCGGTCGAGGCTGTCCTTGTCGTGCTGTTTCTTCTGGAGTAAGGTGTTTCTCTCAAAAAGGAGCTCGCCATCACTTTGATGGTGATGTATTCTCTTCGGCTATTTGTTTGGCTGGTAGCTCGGGTTACAAAGCTATCTTCTAGAGAGAAAGTCCAAGCAGGTTCCGATGACCGGTACATTCTTCTTCTTCGCAGGATCGATTGATTTAGTGGTTCTCGGTGTTGCACTGTATGGGGCTCTGACTGCATATTATCGGTTCCAATATCCCTAATCCCAAAATCCGGGGTCCGCAGCCCGGACACTTTAACTTGTAGAGATATTAGACATCGCCATCAAAGATACGGGCTCTGCGTGCTCTAAACCTTCAGCATCTTGACTTGAGCAAATTGCAGAATGTATAGAAGCAGTCATGCAGAGTTGAACGGAAAGGATGTACCGATGATCAGTTCACGTGTGATGGTAACGTGCGAATGCTCGACCTGGTAAGGTAGAGCGTGCTGCCTTATTTACCTGCAAGTAGCATTGTAGCATGTCGTCTCAAGCATCCTTCCAGCTTCATGAAGGACTTTACACTTGTTATGAAATCCTCGATATTCCGTCGACGCCGTCAAAATCCGAATCAAAAGATACTATTGATTTGATTTTTCTGTCGTACATTATTCTCACTGAGATGGTGTCAGCGAAAGAGAGTCTTTGCCCATACTTCAGGTACAGGTGCAAAGATCTTTCGCACAATCTCTTGTTGAGGAAGACGATCTTCGTATCCGAGCCATAGAACAATGCCTCAAAGACGTTCACACTAGCCTTCCGTCCTAGCCGAGAGGCAACGCCGGTTACACTCTCAGAGATGACGAGGTCGGAAATGACCTTCTCGCCTTCAATATCTTTGACCAAAACGCGGGCGGCATCATGAAACTGGTCATCCTCGTCAGCAAGAGCTATTATGAATGACGAGTCTAGGAAGATACTCAGAGCTCACCCTTCTGGATTTTTTTCTTAAGGTCTACGGCATTTGATTCTTTTCTGCTATGTCCCAGGCCGACAATATCAACAAGGCTTGTCTTCCTTTGAAGTTGAACCGATACTCCTTGTTCTGAGATTTGCCAGAGAACTTCGTCACCCACTTTGACATCGTACCGCTTTCTCAATTTTGAAGGTACTACAACTTGGTACCCCTTCGAGATCCTAGTGCGAATCCTCTCCTCCTCTCCCCCTCTTGTCATTCCTTTCACAGTAATTGTAAGTTCACATCATAAAAGAATTGCTGTGTGGGGCACGCGCGCTGTGCGATTTAGAAATATCAAGTACTTCGCGAAACTGACCGTAGTCATCCGGGACGTCAAAGGTTTGCTCAGAAGCGAAAAAAATGGCGAGGCCGATGCAGTTCTAATGAGATTCTAATCTAACTCACAGCTCTCCTGTCAAGTTAAGCACGATCTAAACCGAAAGGCCCATGACCCAGACTGTCTGAAAACTCTTCCCTAATGTGCGGAATCTGTGAATAGCAGAACGTTTTCGTAACCAAACCTCTCAATTCAAGGCGAGAGGCTGTAGCAATACTCATGGGGCGTCCGTTGGAAGAAAGGGTTGCTGAGTACGTGGATTCTTCCAGGCTGAGCTAACGCCTGAGGATAGACCAACAAATCTCATGTGTAATTGACGGCAATTGCGGGATATACAAGACTCGAGCATCCTTGAAAGAGAAAGGAAACGAAGAGTCATCCTCTTGTTCCGGCCCATCGGAGTACTATCCTTGCAAGCATGTCTTCGCGCTGTTAAAAACGTACAAGAATCATCCTAGATCCTTCCTAGATCTCAACCTTGTCATGAAGAAACTTTCCAAGAAGGAAAAACCAGAGCTTCTTAGTCTGACTCGTAAGAAGGTCCTCGCATCTCCATCGTCGCTATCCAGAGGTCGCCTCACCTACCCGCGCGGCGCTCTGCGATCGTACGACTTAGAAGTTTGAATCCTTGAAGGTCACTTGTCGAGCTTGTCCTGAGAGTCTTCTGTTGCTGGTTTTGCCGCCGAAGAATCTGGGCTTTCTTGTTTGATAAGAAACAACAAGATAATTGAAATTACGAGAATCGCAACTCCTGTATAAGTCTCTACTAGAATTGAAGTACATCGTCCTGCTTGAAACATGCCGAAAGGAGAGTTTTCCAATGTACAGGGAGAAACGTAGCCAATTAGGATGAGAACAATGCCTAGGACGGCAAGCCCCAGAATTGCGGCAGAAACCTTTCGCAAGGTCAGATCGTCTGTCTTGACTATTCGATTCCGTTAGTTCGCATGATAATATACTTAGTCCGAGGGGTGGAATGAGAATTTTCACGCGACAGAGTAGGATTTCTTCTTGGAGGGAGATACTCTCAGTTGCCCGATACTGGAGTCCAGTAGCAGTAAAACCACAGAGCCTGAGAACAGGTTGGCGATGGATTCGACTTGAAATTCAAATTGTTTGACTCGGCAGTGTCAACATGGTTTGTCTTAGTGCTTGGCGAGTATTTTTGAGATTGACCCATCTGGATTTGCGCGCTGACAGTTGTAGGAGAAGTGAACTTAGCAGGCCGCGCATACGCTTACAATTTTGATGATTTATTTGGGATACATTATGACCCCAGCTATGTTCCGTCAAATACAAAGGGTTTGGACCTAAGCTTCTCAATCACGACCACTCATGTCACCTGTTTGAGTTCAAGCGGCTGGGTAGCCGCTGTTGATACACTTACTGTAGCTGGAGGTTCACCGGACGATGCCATCCTTCAGGCTAGTGTAGCATTGAGTTGCACTGGCGCTGGCACTACGCAGTGGAATGTACAATATGGCTAGTACGATGATAACGGGCAAGGACACTTTGGAAATCCTGCTCTTGCAGTAATTTCAACAAGCACATACCCAACCTTAACTGGTTCAATCAAAATATACTATACAGGGTCGGATTGGACAGAACAAACGTATGTTTCTCAAACAGGGAACACATACTCTACCAATTATCCTTCGATACAGGGTAACACCGTATATCCGGGCATTTATTGGGAGGAAACGATCTGCTCTTATCCGGCCTAATTCTATCCACCAACAAAAAAAATAACTGGACAAAATCCCGAAGACTTTTACCTTAAACAATCGACGAATTGACAGAACCTTGTGATGCTTGGGTCTAGAAAATCAGTGATCCATTCGTTGTAGCGCGGCTTCTCGGTAAACATTTCATAGATACGTGCATCAATGTGTCCGATTGAAATCCGCAGAGCTTCCTGAAAGGAAATCCACTCCCGCGGCAACGTACTGCCAGAACTGTGGCACTCCTGCAGGACAGTCCGAGAGGTTCTGCTCGAAATGCGGAACTTGGATTAGGCGCAGGTCCGTGCCGATAGAGCCTGCGCGTGAACAAAATGCAAGAATTAGAGTGGCGCCGCAGATTCTTGAACCCGACACTTCGGACGAGGCACTGCCTCCGTTTGCGTTGCCAAGTTCAGAAGAGAAGCAAACCGATTCAGATGATGCCTCTCTCGTGCGTCCATTGAACGAAATCAAGGAGGAGGTAGAATCAAGCGGGCTCGACTTTGAAACTCTGCCGGCTGCTGCAAAACGGATCCTCGCAAGCAGGGAGCACTACCTCGTGAAGTACAAACTCCTTGAGGGGCAGGAAGCAGATTATGGGAGGACTCTTGACGAAATTGGAATTCACGCAGAGATTGCCTCCCCTCTCGAGCGACTGGGCTCGGAGAGATTGTACAGGTTCCAGGAAGACGCAATGCTTTCAATTCTCAAAGGAGAGAACGCCGTCGTTGCCGCACCGACCGGGAACGGAAAGACGATAGCCTTCGCAGTGCCCATCTTCCACAAGATACTACTCGAAAAGGAAGACCGAGCCCAAGAGCTAGGGGAAAGGCGCGAGGTCCGCGCCCTCTTCATATATCCCACCAAGGCGCTCGCTCGAGACCAGCTGAGGATGCTTGAGAGCCTCCGCGGCAGAATCTCCTTGGGCGTCTTCGACGGCGACACGCCGAGCAACGAGAGGCAAAAGATACTGGACTTGCCTCCCGACGTGATAATATCCAACTTTGACACGGTCGAGTACCACCTCCGGAACAATACTCACTTTGCAGAACTACTCAGAACTGTAAGATACGTTGTCGTAGACGAACTCCACACATACGTCGGGGCCTTCGGCACTCACGTCCACTTTATCCTGAGGAGGCTCAGGCGGATACTCAGAGATCCTGAAAAGCTTCAACTTGTTGGCTCCTCCGCGACAATCAGAAATCCCAAGCAATTTGCTGAGCAGCTGTTCAACTCTACAGTCAGCGAGGTGAGGTGCGAGAACGGTCGTCGCGGGCGGATCCACTTTGTGATGCTCTACCCGACAAAAATCTCGATGACGAGTATGATGGCAAGTTCTGTTAGATACCTGCTCTCATCCGGAATGAAGACGCTCGTCTTCGCAAACACTCACAAGAACGCGGAGGTTCTCAACCTTGCCTTGAGACACTCCGGGATACCGAGCGAGATTCACAGATCTGGCCTTCTGAAGTCTCAGAGAGTCGAGGTCGAAGACTCGTTCAAGAGCGGGCTTCTAAAGTCCCTAGTCGCCACCCCGACTCTGGAGCTTGGGATAGACATAGGCGACCTTGATTCTGTGGTTTCGATGATTACGGGGATAACCAACCTCACTCAGAGGATGGGGCGGGCAGGCAGGAAGGGACAGGAGAGCGTAGTCGTGCTCGCGATGAGGGGCGAGGACCCAATAAGCGCGTACTACAGGAACCACCCCGACACCTACTTTGCCGACATTAGCCCTGCATACGTCGAACCTAGTAATCCAATCATAGCAAGGCTCGAGATACTCGCCGCCTCGATGGACCGACCAATATCACCTTCCAAAGAGTTTCAGGAGTTCTCGCCACTCATACAGAGCCTGGTCGAGCAGAAATTCCTCATCGAAAGGCTAGGAAGACTGTGGCCCACAAATCTAGCGCGTACTACTGTAAACGAGATGAACATCCGTGGGATCGGTGAGTCCGTGACCATACTCGATTCATCGCACGGCTCTAATCGGATTGTCGGAGAGCGCCAGCTCCCGATGGCCCTCCGGGAGCTCTTCCCCCACGCTGTCTATCTGTTGGGAGGGAGAAAGTACCAGTCGGTCTCCTTCGAAAACAGGGGCGGAATCCGTACCGCCAAGGTAAAGCGACTCCCGGACAGCCACCAGTACAAAACGGAAGCGTTGAGATATTCGCTTCCTAAGATAATCGACGTGCTTGAGAAGAAGGGCGTCAAGGGTGTTGAGGCCCAGTACTGCTCTCTCACCATGACCGAAGTCGTTGAAGGATACGTTGCAAAGGAGATCTTCACAGACAAGAGAGTAGGCCCCAACATCATGCTGCCCAAACCTCTATCTTACACCTATCAAACGAAGGGGTTTGTGTTCCACGCCCCGACGCCGGTGAACACACTTTCCTCAAAGAAGGAGGAAAAGGAAGGATCTTCCGGTGATGATGAAGAAGACATACTGGGAGGGAGCTTCCACGCGCTCGAGCACGCCCTAATTGAGGGTAGTGATTCCCTGACAGGAAGCGGGAGCTCGGAGGTCGGCGGCGTTTCCATGGGAGACTCTGGAGTGATTTTTGTCTACGATGGCAGTCCGGGCGGCAGTGGTCTGACGAAGCTCCTCTACGACAGGCTAGACGAGGCCTTTGAAAGAACGCTTTCCATTCTGAAAGAGTGCAAGTGCACATCTAAGGACGGCTGCCCGCTATGCACCTATTCGTATCAATGTGGCAACAATAACGATCCCTTGAACAAAATCGGTGCGATTGAAAGCCTCCAGTTGATCCTTGAAAGCAAGTCGAGGTCTAAGGAGGTCGTCGAGTCAGACTATAAGGAAAAGAAATCGTACTTGTAAGCGGCTAGCGTCTACTTCTGTTGACCGCTGATCGCGTCGGCCTCTATCTCAACAAGAATTTTCGGATCAAGAAAATTGCTGACGAGCATTGTATTTGCCGGGAGTATTGACCCGAAACTCTCTTGATGCGCCCTAGCAATGCCTTTCCAATCAGCATTCGGATGCACGAAGATTCGCGTCCTGACTACTTCTTCGAGCGAGCTGCCGGCCTGTGTTAGCGCGATTTTGATGTTCTCGATTGCTCTCTTTGCTTGATTGTAAGAATCCGCAGGTTCGGATCCGACTCCTGTTGTACCTGAGACGAAGATGAAATCGCCAACTTTGACGGCTCGGGAGTATCCCACGATGCTCTCGTATTTTCCGTTCGATGAGAAATTCTTTCGAGTCAGCATGAAAGATACCGAATTCGAGATGATATTTTAAGCGATTATGCATCTAGTTAGATGTCGTTTCATTCTACATCGGTCCACAGAATCTTTGCTCCCTTGGGATGCAACTGTATCACGAAATACTGATGTGCGCTGGCAGAATCAGAACCTTGACGTGAATTTGGAATGAGGGCAACACAGGTCTTGCGTGTTTTTGACTCTCACACCGCCGGGAATCCAACCAGATTGCTGCTAGAGGGAATTCCAAAGCTGCCTGGGAGTACAATAGCCGAAAAGAGGAGGCATTTCCAAAGAAATTATGATTTCTTGAGGACGACGTTGATGCAGGAGCCCAGAGGCAATGCCGGGATATTGGCTCTGCTTGTTCCGCCCTTAGATCCGAAGGCTGACTATGGCCTGATATTCTGCGACTACCGCGGATACGTGGATATGTGCATCCACGGAACTATCGGAGTCGTGACCACGCTGTTCGAGTGCGGGCTGGTTGATAAAGAAATCCAGCGAAGAGGCGAAATCAAATTCGAAACATCCGCCGGTCTTGTAAGCACTAAAGCCAACTTTTCAAAGGACAGAGTCGAATCTGTATCAATAAATAACGTGACGAGTTTCCTGCTCGACGAAAAGGCCCTCAACGTGTCAGGGTATGGCGAGGTTCTAGTTTCCATCGCGTTCGGGGGAAACTTTTACGGATATGTGAATGCTGATGATGTCGGTCTAAAGATCGAACCGCCCCAACTGCAGAGCATTCTTTCTGCTGGGAGAGTCTTCCTCAAAGAACTAGGAAGGCTGAAGGTCGCGCATCCGGAGACTAAGAAAAGCAGTGAGATTGTTGGAGTTTGTTTTTACGAAGATCTCGGGAAGAACCGCTCTAGGAACATCATGATTGCCGAGAGCGACCTGTTCGATAGATCGCCCTGCGGTACGGGCACATGCGGCAGAATGGCAATTCTCCATGCCAAGGGCAAGTTTCGGGTTGGAGAAACTTTTCGAAATCAGAGCATACTCAGTACAGAATTTCGAGGAACTATTCTAAAGCAAACAAAGGTAGGAAGCATCCCAGCTATCGTACCTCAGGTCACCGGTTCCGCCTACCTTACGGGAATCTCCGATATCATAGTCTCAGACGGCGACAAACTTGGTCGCGGTTTTCTGCTGACTCGCTAAAGCGCCAGTTACTTCTTCCAACTCATTCCCCCATGCAAGCATTAATACCTGAAAACCAGACACAAGAAAAAAGAGTTCTCGGCGTCATCCAAAATTGCAGGATACACCTCTTCCCATCAAATTTCTCAAGAAGAAAATGAATCTTGTCCAGAAAACCATGGGAGAAAAAGGGATAGATCTCTGGATTACGTTCACCCGCGAAGGAAACCCGGATCCGGTGGCCGCAGACCTCGGTCTCGCCGGAGTCGTCTGGAGGTCCGCCGCGATAATCGATGCAAGCGGGGACCATGTTGCCGTAGTGGGCAACCTTGACGCAGAAGCCGTACGACAGAAGGGAATCTACAGCAGGGTGTTTGGCTACGGAAAGGAAGGAGCCTCGGCGAAAATCGGAGAAATCGTCGCAAGGAGAAATCCCAAGAAAATCGCTTTGAACTTTAGCGACGACTACGGAGCGGCCGACGGACTCTCGCCCGGAATGGCGAGATACCTGAGGAAATCGCTTGGCAAACGCGCAAGAAAGAAATTTATTGTCTCATCAGAAGATCTTGTCATAGCGCTTAGGGCGCAGCTCATCCCCGAGGAAATAGAGCTGCTAAAGACTTCGGTGAAAGAGTGCGAGAGAATTTTTGAGGTTGCAGAGCAGGATTTCATCAGGGTTGGAAGGACCGACAGACAAATCCACGAGATGATGAAGAACGAAGTTGAAAAAAGAGAGCTCGAGCTTGCGTGGGAAGAGAGCAGTTGCCCCATAGTCACAATAGCAAACAATCCGTCAGGTCATCTTGGGTACTCCAACGAAACTCTTGAGAAAAATCAACTTCTTCGCATTGATTTTGGCGTCAGGTACAAAGCGTACTGCAGCGACCTCCAGCGAGTGTACTTTGTCGGCAGCTCTTCGCCTCCACCATCTGTGCGAAGGATGTTCGAGGCAAGCAAAACTGCGACGAAAGCGGGCATTGAGGGTCTGAGACAAGGAACCAAGGGATACGTCACTGATGGTATCTGCCGAAAGTCAGTAACCTCGTCGGGATATCCAGAGTATCCGCACGGGACTGGCCACCCCCTTGGTAGAGAAACTCACGAGATAGGTCCGAGGCTTTGCCCAAGGTGGAGGGAGAGGTACGGTCGCTCAATGGAGAAGAAGATGAGGGAGGGCATGGTATTCACGATAGAGCCCTCGGTCCAGGGAAGAGAGGGAATCTGCAACATAGAACAGGACGTTCTTCTAACAGAAAGCGGTGCGAAGCTTCTTTCTACAATGGAAGACGATCTATATAGGCTCTAAAACAGCCACACGCACTCCTCACTGCCATCAGCATGCTACTTTCAGACCCGCTGCAACGACCAGATTATCCAAGGGGAGAGTTACAGTTCAGACTTTTCAAGCGTGTCTCTTGGAGCGCAATGATCTTTTGAGATCCTCCCAAGATAGAACATTTTCCGATCCTAAGTACTTCTTCGCTGTGCTGTCCTCTGTGACCAGCCTTGCACCTGTCGCCTTTGCAGTAGCAAAAATGAAACAGTCAAAAGGATCGTTATGAGTGAGTCTGATTTCAAATGCAGCATTCACGATAATTTCTTCAGTGTGTGGCACCATTCTCAGCCAAGAAGAGTCCCGCGTAACTGCGAGAAAGCCCATCTTAGCTGCCTTCTTCCCCTCTTCATTCTTAGCTTTCTCAGCTAACCTGTACGCCTTGAGAAAACCCTCTAGCGGAGAAAGATCCGAGATGCGAATGGGTGTACTCGAGTCCTTTACAAGCTGTTGAATTGCCAATTCTATCTTCTCAGAAGTGTCAACATCAATTTCAACACCAAAGGCCGGTAATAGGAAGGTTGTATCGAGGACCAGATTAAGCGGATCTCTTCCGTTCATGGAACATTTACTGGATAAGAGTTATATTAGTGGATATATACAGGTTATTCCGCTGGAATGAGGAAATTACGGCGATGCAGAAAGTAGCGGCGAGAGGAAGAGTGGGTCGGAAGGGGGAGCTTTTTCCACCAAGGGAAATAAGGGAGCAGGCTGGCCTGAAACCAGGCGATGAAGTAAGTTACATTGTTGAAAATGGAAGGATTGAAGTTGAAAAGATTCCTTCGCTGAAAGAAGCCTTTAGCCAAAAGAAATTTGCAAAGGTCAGCACTGAACAGTTTGAAGAGATGACCCGAGAGATTCTTTTTGAATCTGATGAATGATAACAAGAGACGTAACCAAGTAGGGAGCAGAAATTTCGATCACAATTAGAGAATATAACAGGTAGCCGATGGAAAACAAAGTGACAATGTTGAGGACTTCACCCTGGTATGCCTGTCCTGCCCCCATCTCATCTAAGTTCCACAGGAATCTTCAAAAAAGTTTCAGTAGTTAACTAGGTCTTGAATGGGGTCTACTTCTGATTGCACTCGTTTGAAAATGAACTCCACTCTCGAGAAAAAAGACTCCAGAAATGGCTATCTCGAAATGAGTATGACGCTGCTGTATTCCTGAAAGAGGAGATTGAGCTTGTAAATGGAGACTATCTGTACTACGGCGGCGCAAAACTATCTGGCGAGTATGCTGCAATAATCATTGAGTCCTCTGGAAACAAGAGTGCGATTGCTCACGAGTATTCCTTCGAGAGGGTAAAGGACTCTGGCAGCTTCTCGAAGGTCTACGAGATCCGCCAGTCAATCAGCGAACTTTTCTCCGTTCTTCGGAGGAACATCCTTCCCGAGTACGGAAAGAACAAAGTTGCCTTTGACTTGGGGACGATTTGTGCATCGAGCTTACGTTACTTGAAGCAGATTGGCAACACAGATAATCAACTGGGGGAGTTCGTCTTTTCCGAGCGCTCAATCAAGAGCGAGTACGAGCTCCAAGAAATGGAGAAGGCAATCGAGATTTCGAGAAAGGCGTTTGAGAAAACACTCGACGGCCTCAAGGCTGGTATCACCATCGACGATATCACGGGGAAACTCCATGCCAGTATGATAGACGAGGGAGGAGCCTCGAACTCTTTCGAGATAGACATCAGGTTCAGAAGGGGACTTGAAGAGACTGAGGAGATTTCGAAATTAGAGCGAGGAGATCTTGTACTCTTTGACTTCGGGACTAGACTTCACTCGACCTACCTCTCGGACGTAGGGAGGACTGTCCCCTTTGGGAGTGTCGGAGAAGAGACCAGGGATTTTATGGAAAGCGTCATTTCAATCAAGAAAGAGGGGTTAAAGCAGATCAAAGCTGGAGTTTCGGGCAACGACGTTCGAAAGAGAATTGATCTTATCATCGGCGAACATGGCTTTGAGTCAACTCACAGACCAGGGCACCAGATAGGTCTGAACGTACATGAGCCCTACGGCCCACACCTCAATTTTGGCAAGGAAAACAGTGTAAGGTTGAGGAAGGGGAACGTGGTGACGTGGGAGCCCGGCATAGGATTTCCGGGCAGGAAGCTCCCGAAGAACCGCTTTGGGATGGCGCATATGGAGGACATGGTCTACGTTAGCTCGAGCGGCCCGCGGGTACTCGGGAAGCTTGCTCTGCGATACTGGTGATCCATCGCGCCGAAGCTCCAGTGATTTCAGGACTGCCGCGTTAACGATGCAAGCGAAAGGTCGCAACCACTCGAGAGTTCGCTCTCCTCTCCGATCACATCCAGCGATGCGAAGGGATTGAACTCCACATAAAGTCGTTTTCCCTTCTTAGGCGCTGCCTCTGCGAGCCTGTTCAAGAGCTACACAACAATTCGCGAGAATGAGTCTCACAGCATTGCTAGACTGGATGCTGGACATGGGTAGAACAATCTCGAAAGCGGCTACAAACTCATTATCATATTTCAACTTTCTCAAAGTTACGTACGCACGTACGTACGTACGTGATCACATTTGGTCAGGGTTAAAAGTGGAGGAAAGCCGTAGAGAATTCAATGGAACAGCTGAGGAGTCAACAATTATTGCATCATCTCGCAGTATCATTAGGCGTTAATCAGTACATTCACCGGTCATCCTGCAAATTCCCGATTCTATCTAAAGGCCCCCTCAATGGTTTTCAAGCAGGCGTGAAGAAGAAGAAGATGCAGAATTTCGCGTTTCATATTGTTCCGTCAATCTTTCAGAACTATTCAGAGGAGAGAATTCCTCTTAGGGCATCTTTGGACTTCTCGATAATTGTCGAGAAAGCGAGGGGGTACCCCCCTAGAGGGGGGTACGTAACGGTGCTACTTTGCTATTTAAAGCGGGAAACCAAAGTAAGCCGTCCATTATCAGCAGGACAGAATTAGGGCAAAACGTCTCGGATTTTCGGATTTTCGAGGATGTTTTGCGAATTCCGCCATGCGCCGCGGCGGGCAAAAACAAAGAGTGGCAACGGCGAATGAACTTTAGTGCGGATTTTTCCGTGTCAAACACGAACAAAATGAGTCGTGTTGTTAGCGGGCAAGACCGTATCGACTTCCGGAATAACACCCCTTGTAGAGATGATGAGATACGAGAGAAGCCGACAGGGAACAAGGAAACTAGCAGAGGATCCTCCTCTCTCTCTTGTGGAGGAGGAAAAGATCTCCCAGGGCAGTGCCAGAAACGCTTGAGAAGAGGAATGAGACGCATCTGCCCGCCCGGAGCGAGTCGAAAGCTCACACAACTCGCCAGGTTAGAACGAGAAAGACGCCCTTTTCGGGTTTGCCGAATTACAAACAAGCTCAACAAAATTTCGGTAAGAAATCAATGGGTATGGATAACGCCTTTATATGAAAGAATGTCATACTCTTACCTTCAGCATTCAGTACGGGGCAGTTTACCATAAAGGTCAAGAGAAGCCTCACGCGAGTCAACCTCTCGCTTCAAAAGAGAGGCCGCAAGCAGTGTTGTGCAATTCTCTAAGATAAACTGCCGCGGATTTTCCCATTTGTAATGGTAAGAGATTCACAGTAACCATGCAGCAGCAGCAAGATCAGCAACAGGAAGAACTACACGAAGAAGTGAGCGAAGAGCAGGCAACGGCTACTTCGGACAATCAAGAGTCTGGGAGCACTTCATCGTCTTCGGATTACAAGAAAAACTACACCTACGAGGACTATCTCAGGGAGCAGCAGGAGGAGGCAAACCGCAAGGCGCAGGCGAGCCGTTCTCCTAACCTCGCCGTTTCCTCGATGCCCGCTTTCGCAAGCCTTGAGGACGTCATACGCTACTTCCTCTATGAAGAGTCGGGCATGATCTTGGATGCAGGTGCGGACAAACTAGAATCCTCGCTGATTTTGCACAATCTTGAAAGCATCGCGATCAACAGATCGATGATCGCTCTCACCACGCGCAAGGCGAACGGCTTTGCCGGAGAGATGGTCGTTGCCTCGATCACGCAGCTCCCTTTCAAGGAGGACGCCTTTGTAAGGTGCGTCTGCTCCAAGGGTTTAGAGTCCCTCTCGAACACCGTCGAGGTGACAAACGCTCTCGTCGAACTCTCAAGAGTCTGCAAGACCACGATCGTCACTCTGAGGAGGTACGGTGACAGCATAGTTCACAGGGTCATCTTCACGAGAATGTTCGTCGACAGGATAGTCAAAGGCGTGGGAATTCACTACGGAATTCTCAGGAGAGAGGACGGTGACTTTGTAATCTACCTGCTTTCGAAGGCCATGCAGAGCGCGCAGTCGCTTGCGATGGAGTACGCAGGTGAATCAGTTTCCCAGAAGCTCGTGGGAAGAGCTAGGGCAAAGCAGCTAGAAAAGCAGCAAAGACAGTAATTTCTGCCTCAAATTTGGTCCTCGGCGATCTTCCTCCGACCACTCTTCCTGAGCAGGTCGGTCGAAGTGACGATCCCAACGAGGCGCCCGCCATCGTCAACCACGGGTAGTTTCGACACGCTATACTTTGACATCAAGGATGTGGCCTCCTCAACGCTCGCGTCGTCGCCGATCTTCACAACGGGCCGGGACATTATCTCGCCCGCGCTCTCCCTCGTTGGATCCGCCTTTTTCATTATCGTCTCGCGAAGTACGTCCCCCTTTGTAACCACACCCACGACCTCGCCTTTGGACAGCACTACGATGCATCCGATATCTCGGTTCAACATCTCCCTCACGACGTCGTACACGCTTGCAGAGGAATCCACGGAAAAAACTGTCTTCGTCATCAACTCGCTTACGCGCAAAAAGCCAATCGCACCAGTCAACTTGGTATACCTCAAAGCAGATGCGTCCACGCATGTAACTGTTGCGAGAGGAGTAAACTCGAGTCTCAAAAATGAGGCAAGAGTATGGGAGCAAGATATTTAACTCCGATTCGCAGCAATGCGTACTTGAAACCTCCAAGAAAAGGAAAGGAAGGTATTACTTTCGCTTTTGAGCAGCAAGAAGGACAAAAACAAGGCTCCAATGCCTGCCTCGAGCGCAGGCCTTTTGCGCTTCTTCGAAGATGAGACTCAGGGAATAAAGATCAGGCCGGAAATCGTGGTAGTGCTCTCGGTTGCTCTAGTGATCGTCACTATACTCCTGCGCTTCATCGTCCCTTCGAGCTAAGAGAAGCGTATAGGTTCACGTTATCTGAAAGTTCTTCGGCAATACGCTGTTTTTCGGTCAAGTATTTTATTCGTAGGACTCAGCGTCCCGCTTGCAAGTTTGCAGGGGATCTCGGATTCTAGGACTTTCAAATATAGAAAGGAAATAACCCTGTGTTTCTAGGAGACTTTTGAGGGCTCGGCACTTGCAAAAGGACACGACCCAGAACATTGCGAGGCGCTACAGGCACCTCTTCAGGCTGCCTTCCTCAGGCCGCGCGATTGTCTACTCTTCAGTTCCGGTCTTCCTCATAGCCCTGATCTCCAGATACGTGTTCTTTGGCGGATTACTTCTTGCCGTACTCTCCATCGTCCTTGCCGAAGTACTTCTCTTTGCCAGCGTTTGGATTGACACGCTCGCTTTAAGAGGGAACCCAGTGGCCACCTTCCGCCGGCTTGAGGCAATCACACTGATCAGCAACGGCATGTGGCTCATTCTCTCCGTCTTAGGGTTGCTCGTATTTGCCCTGACCGGTTCTACCATGAGATATTTTTCGCTGGCTTTGCTCGGAGCCTTCTTCGCAGTCGATTTCAGGGCGTTTGTCTTTGGAACGGTATTTTACAGGTCTCCGCTCAGAGGGCTTCCACTTGCATTCATACAGCCCGCGCTGATCTCCATCCCCGTTTTCATCATCGGCTCAAACATCCAATCCCTCTCTGCCACACTACTCGTCCCGCTTGCTGTCGGATTCGCGACAATCGCAGCAGTCGAGCTGTACATGCGCGCAATCAACGGCACTCTGAAGATTCAAGGCTTCCGTCCTCTTGAGATGCTCCAGGCCTTCATCGGCGCATGGGTCGTCGAGGATCCGCAAAACATGGAGCGAATGCTCGAGATGGTGAGCAGCGACACAAATGTGGAGAGCGAGATACTCGACCTAAAAGCCGGAGGAACTTTTTCTGCGCTTCTCGTGGTTCCGGGGATACATCCGGGCCCCTTCTACCCGATAGGATCGAGCAACCTGCCATCGGACATTTTCAATGCCCTGAGGGATGAAGAGACAGTTCCGCTCACCGTCCACTCAATCTCGGACCACGACCTGAACCTCCCCTCAAAGGCGCAGGTGGCGGGGTACGTTTCCTCATTGAAAGAGAAAAGAAGCCAAAGCGTCGTGGACAGCGGAAATATCGCGTCGCTCCCTGTATTGAGAACCGTGGGCAAGGCCACAGTCAGCGGGCTCGCGTTTGGATCAACACTGGTTATTGCGCTCACGCAGTCTCCGCACGGCATGGAAGACTTTCCCGTCGAGGTCAAGGAAGGAATCCTGCAACACTCCACAAAGGCGGGTTTTCGAGCGACTCTGATCATCGACGCACACAACTCGGAGGGCGCAAAGCCAAACGAGAAGGAAGCCAAAGACGCTGTCGAGGCCTCACGTCAAGTGATCGAGGAACTTCAAAGCGCGCAGCGTTATACATTCAAGCTCGCCTTTGCCCACTCCTCGGAGCTCCAAGACAAGATCAAGGAGAGGGACGTTGGCCCTGCGGGGGTTGGATTGCTTTACTTTGAAATTGACGGGAAGTATCGTTTTTCGCTCGTCGTAGTCGATGCGAACAACTCGCTGATCGGCTTCAGGGAAAAGATATTGTCTAGCTTTGAAAAGCAAACGGGCTCAAGACTCTTGGAGATTTGCACGTCGGACACGCACGTAACGGCGGCGAAGGCGAAGGGCGCGAAGGGATACTTGGCGCTGGGTGACGAGATCTCCTCGGAGCGTTTCAGTTCGATCGTAGTTTCGCTCTATGAGAGGGCAAGGAATAGAATAGAGCAGGGCTCCTACTCAACATCAATTGCGTCGAGCAACGTAAAGACTGCTGGGGGAGCTCTCCTCCACGAGTTTTCGGGATTGCTTGATTCAACGCTACGGGTGGCAAAGGTTGGAGCGGCGGCCCTCGCGCTCGTGGCCGTCGCGTCGATTCTCATTGTCGCGCTTTTTTAGGGCAGCGAAGGATGAGATATTCGTGTTGGAGATGCACCCTAGAACTCGCCGAGGGTCGTCTGTGAAGGCTCAAGAGTCGTCGCCCTTTTCCCCCTCTTTTTGTTAGCTCCAGTAACAGCTTCCTCTTCACCGACGGAAGTGCCTTGGGTTCGCCTCTCCCTTATCCCAAGAAGCTCTTTTTCTTGCGCCGCGCTCGCCGCTCCGAGCTTTTCTAAAAACTCAAGGCTATTCTCGACGGCATTCCCATGAAAGTGGTTGTTGAAGTATCCGTAAATACTCTTGACCTGCGGTGAGATCTCCCTGATCCTATCAACCCAAGGATCGAGCTCCTCGCTCGTGTAGAGATAGTTGTACCACGGCCTGCGCCCTCTACCGTGCCAGCGCACGAAGGCAAAGTCGCTGGTCGCAGTTGTGTCCGCGGGCATCAGCGGCTCGTCGACTATGGTGTTTGCAACGCCGTACTTCTGAAGGAGTGAGTGGAGCTCCGGGTCCTTGAGCCAGGTCTTGTTTCTGAACTCGACTGCGAATGAGTATCCCTTTGGGAGGGCTTCAAAGAACTCTTCGAGCTTCTCCCTGCTGCCCAGCCCGAAGCTCGGCGGTAGCTGTATCAGGAGCGGCCCGAGCTTGTCGACATCCTTTAGCGGGCGGAGAAGGTCGAGAAACTTGACGAGCTCGAGCTCCGTGCCCTCGGAGAGGTCGAGTTTCTTTTCGTGCGTGATTGTTTTTGGAAGTTTTACTGAGAACTTGAAATCCTCAGGCGTGTTCTTAGCCCAACCGTAGACGAGTCCGCGAGCGGGATTTGCGTAGAACGTAGAGTCAATCTCAGACGTGTTGAACAGCGAGGAGTAGTACTTGAGCTTTGGAGTCTTCGAGTCGGGGTAGAAAATCTTCTCCCATTCTTTGTATGACCAGCCAGAAGTTCCGATCCTCACTTCGCTTGTTCGTGCATCTTTCTCGCGAGCGTGCTCTCCTTCCTGAGTCTTCGGCTGCCGCGACTTGTTTTTGTTACCGCTTCTTTTGGAGTTGGACAAAGTAACGTCTGCTACGCCTCACACAAAGCGATCGTAGTGTGCGAGTTGATGAAACCCCAGTCTCGGGTAAAAAGGTCTCTCCCCTTCTTTCTTCTACCTAGGAAAGCATGGTTCTCGGCAAGAAGAACTATTGGGTGCAGCTAACCCGCTACGCCTTGAAATATGACTGAGTCAGCATCCTCGCCGAATAAGCCGGTGTTGGAGCACCGCACGCAATCGTCGCAATCGCAGTCCCTATCACAACAGCTCGGAGAGCAGGAGCGCTGGTCGAAGGCGTCATCTTCGCTCATTTCCTCATCGTCTTCGCTGTCAAACGATACTGGTCTGTCGAAGTAGTGAAACCCGTACTTGTTCTCGGGCTCGCTGTTACTGCTGTCTGCTGTAAAGGAAGAGAAGAAGAAGCAGCAGCTCGGCGGAAATTTGTTGTCAGAGAAAAGGAGGATTGGTGAGCCGAAACTCGGCTGGCGGAGCAGAGGAGGGAAGAGAACACGTGATGTATGGTGAGAGCAAGCAACCAGAGAGACTGGGTGGAAGTGATCATCGTTTCGGTTGGAATGGCCTTTTACTTTTCTTTTCGCTCCGCATACTTTGGTCAAAGAAAAATCTTCCAATTCAAATCGGAAACACGCTGGATTTAACTCCTTTGTATTTTCCCGAGTGCCCCGTTTACTTAACGACCGATCGGCCTAAGGCCGAGTGCCCGCTCTCCTTTCTTTGTGACCAACATTGGAAAGAGAACGAACACCGTTCGAAATCATGTACTACGCTGTATATCTGGTCTTCGA
>Ga0209061_1000296_pt1 | contig 145488 bp, 139 predicted proteins | sample Coa_R1_10_FD_187157 | JGI IMG/M metagenome (GOLD analysis project Ga0209061, IMG submission 187157) | Surface soil microbial communities from Centralia Pennsylvania, which are recovering from an underground coalmine fire - Coalmine... | ecosystem: Environmental > Terrestrial > Soil >... | reverse complement strand
GCCTTGGCTTACGGCAATCCCTCAGCAGAGGTTGCCGATCGAGACCCAAGCTCGGACGAGCAGGCCGCCGGCGCGAGCACCGGCGGCCCAAACGTGAAGAGGTCCCGTGTTGAAACGTGAAGACCTCGCCGATGCCGGAGGCAGGACTCGAACCTGCGACCTTGGGATTATGATTCCCCTGCTCTGACCGACTGAGCTACTCCGGCGGGGAGAGGGTCAACTTAGCGAAAGGCTACCGCGCGATGCAGGACTCAGACATGCTGCTTGCCGTGCCGAACTTCTCCGAGGGCCGCAGGCGGGAGATCATCGGCGCGCTCGCTGCCGCGCTCGCCGGCGGCGAGGGTGTCCGCCTGCTCGACACCCACAGCGACCCCGATCACGATCGCTCGGTGTTCAGCCTGGCCGGGGAGGCGAAGGCGCTGGTCGACGCCGTCGTCGCGGGCGCGCTGCTCGCCTGCGAGCTGATCGAGCTGCGCGCCGCCGGCGAGGCGGGCGTCCATCCCCACATCGGCGTGCTCGACGTCGCGCCGCTCGTCTACCCGCAGCCGAGCGCCCGCGGGCTGGCCTGTGCCGCGGCGCTGGTGCTCGCCGATCGCCTGGGCGAGGAGGCAGGGCTGCCCGCATTCCTCTATGGCGAGCTTGCAGGTGGGCGCAGCCGCGCAGAGCTTCGCAGCGGTGGCGCTACCGGCCTGCGCGAGCGCGTGGCGCGCGCCGAGCTGGCGCCTGACTTCGGTCCCCCGCAGATCGACTCCCGGCGCGGGGCGGTGCTTGTCGGGGCCCGCCCGCCGCTGGTGGCCTTCAACATCGAGCTTGCAGCAGAGGTCTCGCTCGAGCAGGCTCGCGCGCTGGCGCGCAGCCTGCGCGAGGGTGGCGAGCGCGGGCTGCCGGGCGTTCGCGCCCTGGCGCTGAGGCTGCCTGGCCGGGGCCTCATTCAGCTCTCCTTCAATATCGAGGACCCGGTGGGCGTCCCGCTGCTGCGGGTGCTTGAAGCGGTGCGCGAGCAGGCCCAGGTGGCGCGCTGCGAGCTCGTCGGCCTGGCGCCGCAGGGTGCGCTTTCCGGCTTCCCGCTGGAGCTCCTCTCGCCGCCCTTTGACGCCGCCCGCCAGGTGCTCGAGTCGGCGCTCGCAAGCGCGCGCCAGGCGCCATAGCCGATCGAGCGCTCCGCGCATTAGGCTTACGCCATGGCCCAGACCAAGCGCAGACGCCAGACCAAGCATCGCGGCAACGCCGCCGGAATGATCGTCGCGCGCGGGCGCACCGGACGTAGGCTCGCCCCCGAGGAGCGCAGCGAGTCCGCGCGCAAGTCTGCCGCCCAGCGCGCCGCCCGCGCAAACCGCCTCGATCGCCCGCCGACCTGGCAGGGCGCCTTCTCACGCGCGGGCATAGCGGCCGTCGCGGTGCTGCTGGCAAGCGTCTTCCTGCTGCACGCGAAGACCAGCGAGGCGCTGATCGGCTTTCCCCTCGTCCTGCTCGTCTACGTCCCCGCCTCCTACTACATGGACCTGTGGCTCTATCGCCGTCGCATGCGCTCGCGCACGTCAACGAAGGCTAGGGGCTCCAGTTGATCGCCTCGTTGCGCCTGCTGCCGGCTCGCAGGCGGTGGTGGCGGCATTGACCGCGCTTGACGTGAGGGCGTTCGCGCTCGGCCCCCTGCAGACCAACGCCTACCTGCTGCGGGCAGACTCGGCTGCAACTGAAGCGCTGATCGTCGACCCGGGCGAAGAGAGCGAGCGGCTGCTGCGCGCGCTCTCGGATCTGGGCATAGCGCGCCTAGCGGCGATCCTGATCACGCATTGCCACTTCGACCACGTCGGCGCGGTCGCGCCACTTGCGCGCGCAACCGGCGCTCCGGTCTGGTGCCCGGCGGGCGAGCTGGCGGTGCTCGTGGAGCTGCCCCGCTTTGCCCCGCCCGGGTTTGGGCCCTTTGAGGGCTACAAGCCCGAGCATACGCTCAGCGGCGGCGAGGAGCTGACGCTTGCGGGCGTGCGCTTGGAGGTGCTGGCGACGCCCGGCCACAGCCCCGGCCACCTGACCTATGCCGCCTACCCGGCCGCCACCGGGGATGGCGCGCCCGCGCCCGCCCCGGCGCCGGTCCTCTTCTCCGGCGACGTCCTCTTCCAAGGGTCGGTCGGGCGCACCGACCTGCCTGGCGCAGACTGGTCGGTGCTCGAGCGCTCTCTGGCCGAGCTGATCGACCGCTTCCCGCCCGAGACGGTCTTCTACCCCGGGCACATGGGGGCGAGCACGTTGGCGCGCGAGCTTGCGAGCAACCCCTTTCTAGCGGGCATCGCAGCGCAGCGGCGCACGGCGGGGACCTAGGCGCGCGCTGCGGATGAGCGCCACGACGATCAGAGCCCCGCGCGGCACGCTTGACCTGCTCGGCCCTGCCGCCGCAGCGCATGAGCGCGTGCGCGCGCGCGCGGCGGCGCTCTTTGCAAGCGCCGGCTACGAGCAGGTGGAGACGCCCATCTTCGAGGCCACCGAGCTGTTCGTGCGTGGCGTCGGCGAGGCCACGGACATCGTCGAGAAGGAGATGTACACCTTCGAGGACGGGTCGGGACGCTCGCTGACGCTGCGCCCGGAGGGCACCGCGCCGGTCTGCCGCGCCTACATCGAGCACGGCATGCACAAGCGCCCGGCGCCCGTGAAGCTCTGGTACTGGGGGCCGTTCTTCCGCTACGAGCGCGCCCAGTCCGGGCGCTACCGGCAGTTCTTCCAGGTCGGCGCTGAGGCCTTCGGCTCGGCCGACCCCGCCCTCGACGCCGAGCTGATCGCGCTGCTCGTGAGCCTTGCCCAGGAGCTTGACGTGCGCGGGGTCACCCTGCGCATCGCAAGCCTGGGCACCAGCGAGAGCCGCGCCGCCTATCGCGAGGAGCTGCGCGCCTTCCTGCGCGCTCACGAGACCGAGCTTGCGCCGGAGGTGCGCGCGCGCATCGACGCCAACCCGCTGCGCGCCTTCGATGCCAAGGACGCGCGCACCGCGGCGGTGATGGCGCGGGCGCCGCTGCTGCTCGATCGCCTGAGCGCAGCCGACGCGGAGCACTTCGCGGCGGTGCGCGAGCTGCTCGGCGAGGCGCACATCGCCTTCGAGATCGATCCGCGGCTGGTGCGCGGCCTCGACTACTACACGCGCACGGTATTTGAGCTCTCCTCGAGCGAGCTTGGCGCCCAGAGCGGCGTCGGCGGCGGCGGCCGCTACGACCGCCTGATCGAGCAGCTGGGCGGTCCGCCCACGCCGGCGATCGGCTTTGCGGCGGGCATCGAGCGCCTGCTGCTCGCCTCCTCGGCACAGCCCGCCGCCGCGGCGCTCGCGCCCGCCCTCTACATCGCCTTCGGCGCAGGGGAGCCGCAGGGCGCTGAGCGCACGCGCGCCTTCGCGCTCTGGCAGGAGGCGCTGGCCGCTGGCATCGCCGCCCAGATCGAGCTCTGCGGGCGCTCGCTGAAGCGGGCGCTCGCGCACGCCGACCGCCTCGGCGCCCCCTATGTCGCGATTCTCACGGGGCAGCAGCTTGCGCTGCGCGACATGCGCGCCGGCGAGCAGCGGCAGTGCAGCGTCCGCGAGCTGCTCGCAGCGATCAGTGGAGGCGAGCGATGAGGCAGCCGCCGCGCGCAAACGACTACCGCGACTGCTGGTGCGGCGACCTGCTCCCCGCGGATGCTGGGCGCCGGCTGCGCGTCGCCGGCTGGGTGCATCGCCGCCGCGACCACGGCGGCCTCGTCTTCATCGATCTGCGCGATCGCTCCGGGCTGCTGCAGCTTGTCTTTCACCCTGAGAGCAGGGCAGCGCACGAGCTTGCGCACACGCTGCGCCCTGAGCATGTGATAAGCGCCGCCGGAACACTGCGCGAGCGCGACCAGGAGAACGTCAACCCGGAGATGGCCACGGGCGCGCTCGAGCTCGACGTGAGCGAGCTACAGGTGCTCGCGCGCGCGCGCACGCCCCCCTTTGCGATCGACGAGGAGCAGCCGATCGACGAGCTGACGCGGCTGCGCTACCGCCCGCTCGACCTGCGCCGCGCGCCCGCCGCAAGACGGCTTGCCCTGCGCCATGAGCTGATCGCGCTGATCCGCCGGCTGCTGCACGAGCGCGACTTCCTCGAGGTCGAGACGCCGCTGCTCACCCGCTCCACGCCGGAGGGGGCGCGCGACTTCCTTGTGCCCAGCCGGCTTGCGCGCGGCTCCTTCTACGCGCTGCCGCAGTCGCCCCAGCTCTTCAAGCAGCTGCTGATGGTCGGCGGCATCGAACGCTACTTCCAGATCGCCCGCTGCTTCCGCGACGAGGACCTACGCGCCGATCGCCAGCCGGAGTTCACGCAGCTGGACCTGGAGATGGCCTTCGTCGCGGAGGAGGATGTGATCGAGGTGATCGAGGCGGTGATGGCGCCGGTGCTCGAGCTCGGGGGCGTCGCGGTCGCGCCACCGCCCTGGCCACGCCTGACCCACGCTGAGGCGCTCGCGCGCTATGGCAGCGACCGCCCGGACTTACGCTACGGGATGGAGATCGCAGACGTCTCGCAGCTGGTGGCCGCAAGCGAGTTTCGCGTCTTCACAGCCGCGCTGCAGTCTGGCGGCGTGGTGCGAGCGATCAACGTCGGTCAGCGGCAGCTCTCGCGCAGCGCGCTGGAGGGCCTCAACGATGTGGTTGCCGGCAGCGGCGCCAAGGCGGTGGCGCCGATCTATGTGGGCGCGGAGGGAGGTGCTTGGACGGGGAACCTCGCACGCTTCTTCTCCGCCGATCAGGTCGCCGCGGTCAACGACGCGCTCTCAGCGCGCGCGGGCGATCTGCTGCTCTTCGTCGCCGACGAGGCCGCGGCTGCGGCGGCGGCGCTTGCGGTGTTGCGCGCGCACTTCGCCGAGCACTTCTCGCTGATCGATGCAGATGCCCACGCGATCACGTGGGTCACGGGCTTCCCGATGTTCGAGTGGTCTGAAAGCGATCGGCGCTGGGTGAGCCTCCACCATCCCTTCACCGCGCCGGCGCTCGAGGCGCACGAGCGCGCGCTGCTGCGTGAGGATCCTGCGAGCGTGCGCTCGCGCGCATATGACCTCGTGCTTGACGGCGTCGAGATCGGCGGTGGCTCGATCCGCATCAATGACGCGCAGCTGCAGCGGGAGGTCTTTGCGGCGATCGGCATCGACGAGCGTGAGGCCGAGGAGCGCTTTGGCTTCCTGCTTGAGGCGCTTGCCTACGGCGCGCCCCCGCACGGCGGGATCGCGCTCGGCATCGATCGGATCGTCGCGATCTGCTCGGGCAGCGAGTCGATCCGCGAGGTGATCGCCTTCCCGAAGACCGCGTCGGGCCTCGACCCGCTGACGGGCGCGCCTGCGCCTGTGGATGCCGCCCAGCTGCGCGAGCTGGGCCTGCGCCAAGCGGGCGCCTGAGCGCTCCCTGACAGGCGCCGGCGCATCGCTGCGGTCAGGCCGCACCGGGCTGCCCAAGCCTGAGCGTCCAATGGATGCTGCAGCGCTCAACTTCTCCCATACAGCTGCCGAGATGGGGGGCGATGTCGAGCATCTCCCTATCGCGCATCCCCCGGCGCTTCCAGGCTCTACTTGCGGTCGTCCTGCTGCTGGCGGTGCTCTGGGTTGCCGTCGGGCACAAGCTGGTCGGCTCCTCAAGCTCGGAATCCGGGTCGGAAACGATCGCTGCGCGCCATCCCGCTCCAACACGCGTCCACCCGGCCACGCTGAGGGCTCACAGCGCCGCCGGCGCGCGCGCAGGCGCGCTGCGGGCGCCCGCTGCAAAGGCTGGCGCCCGACGCAACCCGTTTTCCCCGGCGCACACGAGCGCACAGCGCGCGCCGTCCAGTCCGAGCGTTGCGAGCCCGGCACACCCGGCGGGCGCAAAGGCACCGATGCGGACGCTGCCCACGGCCAGGACAAGCGTACCGACCGCTCGTGCGCGCAGCCATGCACCGGCTGCCACGCGCAGCGGCGCAGCGGCCCTCTCACCCACGAAGGCCCGCAGCCTGGCGCCCACACGTTCGCGCGTGCAGAGCGCCCGGCCTGGCGCCGCGCCGGGGCGCCCCGCCCTAACGCTGCCAAGCGCAAGCAGGGCGGTCGAAGAAGAGCTTGGCGCCGGCAAGACGGTGCTGCTGCTGTTCTGGACCCCGCAGGCTGTGACCGACCAGTTCGTCAAGGGCGAGGTGCAGGCGGCGGCACGCTCGCTGGGCAGCTCCGTTGTCGTCCACTATGCGACCGCCGCACAGGTTGCCGAATACGGCACCTTCACCGAGCACGTGCTGATCACCGAAACGCCGACGCTGCTGGTTATCGCTCCACCCAAGGAGATCATGGCCCTGGCGGGCTTCACCGAAGCGCAAACGATCAAGCGCACGGTCGCCGCGGCGCGCAGCGCAGCCAGCGCCAAGCCGAGCGGTCGCTAGCCCACCTGCGCCGCTGCGAGCCGGCCGCCTACACTCGCTCTCGATGCCCGATCGGGAGTCCCTTCATGCGCACATGGCCGCGCCGCACGGCTGCGACCAGCTGCCCGCCGGCGCACCGAGCGGCAGCGCGGGTGGCGCTCCCTGCGGCGATCTGATCACGATCGCGCTAGACCTTGCCGATCGCCGGGCGGGCGCCGGCGCGCGCATCGCGCAGATCGGCTTCAGGGCGCACGGGTGCGGCGCGCTGACGGCCGCCGGCAGCGCCGTCGTCGCGCTGGCGCGCAGCGCCTCGCTGCAGCAGGCGGCGCGCATCGATGCGGCAGCGATCGCCGCGGAGCTCGGTGGCCTGAGCGCGGCCAAGGCGCACGTGGCAGCTCTTGCGGAGGAGGCTCTGCACCGTGCGCTCGGAGCTGCCGCGGTGGCGCTTGCGGCGCCCCCGGCCAACGAGCGGCGCGTGCTCGTGGCGATGAGCGGCGGCGTCGACAGCGCTGTTGCGGCGCTGCTGCTCAAGCGCAGGGGCTTTGAGGTGCTGGCGGTGACGCTTGAGCTCTGGCGCGATGCGGAGGGGGAGGGCGAGCGCTCCTGCTGCTCGCCGCAGGCGGTGCGCAGCGCGCGCGCGCTTGCTCACGGGCTTGACATCCCGCACCTCACGCTCGACCTGCGCGCGCGCTTTCGCGCAGGCGTGGTGGAGGGCTGGATTGACGCGCACAGGCGCGGCCTGACGCCCAACCCGTGCATCGCCTGCAACGGCGGCGTGCGCATCGCCGCGATGCTCGAGCTGGCGGAGCGGCTGGGCGCTTGCGCGCTTGCCACCGGCCACTACGCCCGCCTTGCGCCCGCGCCCGACCTCGCCGGTGCAGGCAGGCGCCGGCCGCCAGCGCTGCTGCGCCGCGCGCGCGACACCGGCAAGGATCAGAGCTACGCCCTCGCGGCGCTGCCGCCCGCGCTGATCGCGCGACTGCGTCTGCCGCTCGGTGGGCTGCGCAAGGAGGAGGTGCGGCGGATCGCGGCCGAGGCGGGCCTCGCGGTGGCAGATCGACCCGACTCTCAGGATCTCTGCTTCCTGGCGGGAACGAGCCGCGAGCGTGTGCTCGAGCGCCACGGTGGCCTGCGCGCCCGGCCCGGCCCGATCGTCGATCAGGCGGGCAGGCGCCTGGGCACCCACCGCGGCGTTGCCTCTTACACCATCGGGCAGCGGCGTGGGCTTGGCATAGGCGGGAGCGCGGCGCAGTTCGTCATCGCCCTCGACGCGGATGCCAACAAGCTGGTCGTCGGTCCCCGCGAGGCGTTGCTTGCCGATCTGGTCGCGCTCGAGGATCTGCAGCTGCACACCGAGCCGGCGCTGATCGACGCTGTGCGCATCCGCTCGCGCGGCGGCCTTCTTGCCGGGCGCATGGTCGACCACTGCGGCCCTCGCGCCGCTGCGGCCTTCGTGCTGGCTCAGCCCGCCGAGCGCACCGCGCCGGGACAGCTCGCGGTCCTCTACGCCGGCGACCTGGTCGCGGGCCACGGCGTCATCGTGCGCATGAGCCGCCGCCGCAGCGTCGCTGCGACGTCGAGCCGCGCGGGCGCCGACCGCCGGCGCGCGCCGGCACTGCAGAGCGCGCGCGCCTAAGATCAACAGCGATGAGCAAGCAGGCAGAGGAAGCAGCGCGCCCCCTCGGCGTGCGAGCGATGAGCTCCGATCAGATCCGCGAGAGCTTCCTCTCGTTCTTTGAGGAGCGCGGGCACCTGCGCATCCCCTCGGCCTCGCTGATCCCCTCCGAGCACGATCCATCGGCGCTGCTGACGGTCGCCGGCATGCACCCGCTCAAGCCCTACTTTCTCGGCCGCGAGCAGCCGCCGGCGCCGCGGCTGACCGACTGCCAGAAGTGCTTTCGCACGGTGGACATCGAGCACGTCGGGCGCACCAGCCGTCACCTCACCTTCTTTGAGATGCTCGGCAACTTCTCGATCGGGGACTACTTCAAGCGCGAGGCGATCGCCTTTGCGCTCGAGCTCTCCCAAGAGGTCTTCGGCTTTCCCACCGCTGCGATCTGGGTGACCGTCTTTGCGGGCGATGAGGAGCTTGGCCTGGGCCCCGACGAGGAGGCGATCGCAATCTGGGAAGAGGCGGGCATACCAGCCGAGCGCATCGTGCGCTGCGGGCGCAGCGAGAACTTCTGGCAGGCCGGACCGACCGGGCCCTGCGGGCCCTGCTCGGAGCTCTACCTGGACCGCGGCGCCGAGCACGGCTCGCCCGATGACCTCCCCGGGGGCGAGAACGAGCGCTTCCTGGAGTACTGGAACCTCGTCTTCATGCAGTACGACCAGAGCCGGCCGAACGTGCTCGCGGAGCTGCCGGCGCGCAACATCGACACCGGCCTTGGCCTCAACCGCCTGGCGGCGATCTGCCAGGGCAAGCGCTCGGTGTTTGAAACCGATCAGTTCTGGCCGCTGATCGAGCTGGGCTGCGAGCTCGCGGGCGTGCGCTACGGCGATGCCGAGAGCAGCGACCGCGCGCTGCGCATCCTCGCCGACCACTCCCGCGCGATGACCTTCCTGGTCGCCGACGGGGTTGTCCCCTCCAACGAGGAGCGCGGCTACGTGCTGCGGCGGGTGATGCGCAGGGCGATCCACCAGGGGCGGCTGCTCGAGCTGGCGCCGGGCTTCCTGCTCGCATTCGCAGGTCGCGTGCGCGAGCTGATGGCCGGCGCCTACCCCGAGCTTGAGTCAGAGCGCGAGGCGATCGAGCTGTGGCTCGCCGCCGAGGAGGAGTCCTTCTCGCGGACCCTCGACCAGGGGCTCGCAAGGCTGGCGGAGCTGATCGAGCGCGCGCGCGAGCAGGGATCGGAGCGCATCCCCGCGGAGGAGGCCTTCCGGCTGCATGACACCCACGGCTTCCCGATCGAGCTGACGCGCGAACTGCTCGAGGGCGAGGGCATCGCGGTGGCCCAGGAGCGCTTCGCGGAGCTGATGGAGGCTCAGCGCACACGTGCACGGGCGGCCGCGGGCGGCCGCGCGGCTGCGGCGGCGGGCGAGAGCCTGCGCGAGCGCGCTCGCGCGCTCGCCGCCGCTGCGGGCGCCCCCAGCGAGTTCGTTGGCTACGAGCGCGAGCAGGCACAGACGGTGATCGTCGCCGCCGCTGAGGCCGACGGCGCAGATCATCGCCGCTGGCTCCTGAAGCTTGCCGAGTCGCCCTTCTACCCGGTCGGCGGCGGCCAGGTCGCCGATCGGGGCGTGATCGAGTGCCTGGAGGGCGACTGCCAGGCGGTTGTCGAGGACGTCCTGCGCCTGGGCGACGATCAGGTGATCGCGGTCAGCGTAGAGCGCGGCACGATCTCGCCAGGGGAGCGCGTGCGGGCGCAGGTGGCGCGCAGCGCGCGCTTTGCGACCGAATGCAACCACACAGCCACCCATCTGCTCCACGCGGCGCTGCGCGGCAAGCTCGGAGGCCATGTGCGCCAGGCGGGCTCCTATGTCGGCCCGGACAAGCTGCGCTTCGACTTCAGCCACATGAGCGCCCTCAGCGAGGCGCAGCGGCAGGCGATCGAGGAGCAGGTGAACGCGTGGATCGCGGCCGATGAGCCCGTCAGCGCGATCACCACCACCCTTGCGGAGGCGCAGCGCCTGGGCGCGATGGCGCTCTTTGGCGAGAAGTACGGCGAGGTTGTGCGGATGGTCCAGATCGGCGACGGCAGCTACTCGCGCGAGCTCTGCGGCGGCACGCACGTGCGCTACACCGGCGAGATCGGCGCCTTCGTGATCATCTCCGAGTCCTCCTCGGCGGCCAACGTCCGACGCATCGAGGCGCTCACAGGGCCTGCCGCGGTCGCCCATCTGCGCCGCCGCTCCGCCACGCTGCAGGAGGCTGCAACGCTACTGCGCTGCAAACCTGAGGCGGTGCCCGCGGCGGTCCGCAAGCTGCGCGAGGAGCATGACCGCGCCCGCAGGGAGCGCCGCACGGAGACGGGGACGCCCGACGGCGTAGCGCTTGACATCGCTGCGCTGCGCGCCGGCGCGAAGAGCATCGGCTCAGATGGCGTGCGCTTTCTGGCAGCCGTGGTGCCCGCCGGGGCAAGCGCAAAAGCGCTGATCGGGCCGGCCGAGCAGCTGCGCTCCGAGCTTGGAGAGGCGGTCGTGATCCTCGCCAGCACGCTCGAGGGCAACCCGCAGCTGGTGGTGAGCGTCGCGCCGGCGCTGGCAGATCGCGGCGTCAGCGCCAGCGACCTTGTGCGAGGCGCGGCCGAGGTCATCGGCGGGCGTGGCGGCGGGCGCCCGACGCTCGCCCAGGGCGGTGGGGGGGAGCCGGAGCGTCTGGGAGCGGCGCTTGCCGGCGCGCAGGCGCAGGTCGAGGCGACCCTTGCCGCGCAATGAGGGTGATCGCGCTCGATCACGGCACTGCGCGCTGCGGAGTGGCGGTCTGCGACCCGACCGGAACGCTCGCGCGGCCGCTTGAGGCGATCGAGCGCCCGGACTCCCGCGCGGGCAGGGCCGCGATCGCCCGCCTCGTGCGCGAGCTTGATGCCGAGCAGGTGGTGGTCGGCCTGCCGCTGTCCCTCAGCGGAGCTGAGACCGAGCAGACGCGCGCGGCGCGCCAGTTCGCGCGCCGGCTGGCCAAAGCGCTTGGCTCAAGCGCCCAGGTGCAGCTCTGCGACGAGCGCCTGACCACCCGCCTGGCCGCTGCGCGCGCACGCGAGCGCCCTGGCGAGCGACCGCGCTTCGACGAGGACTCGCGCGCAGCGGCAGCGCTGCTTGAGAGCTGGCTTTCGGCACACGGGCCGGGTCGGGGGCGCTGAGGGCGATGGGAGAGGGCGCCCCGGGAGCGCGTGCGCAGATGGGGCGGAGGGGGCGTCCCGAGCGCCCGCGCCGCCCCCAGCAACCGGCGCGGCCGAGCGGGCCCGGTCGCTTCGTGGCGCTCGCGGTGGCGCTTGCGGGCCTGATCGTCGCGCTGGCGCTGATCGGTCGCTCAGCAAGCGGCTCCGGCAGGGCGCAAAAGCCGCGCGCGATCGTCACGATCACGATCCCCGAGGGGCTCACGCGCACGCAGATCGCTGCGCTGGCGCGCGAAAAGGGCCTGACCGGAAGCTATGTGCAGGCGGCCGCCTCGATGCGCGCCTTCAACCCCGCCCGCTACGGGGCGCCGCGCTCGCTTGCCAACCTCGAAGGCTTTCTCTTCCCGGCCACCTACCAGCTCTATGCGGGCAGCCCCGCCACGGCGCTGGTCGCGCGCCAGCTTGAAGCCTTTGAAGAACGCTTCGGCCCGCAGCTGGCGGCGGCGGCAGGGCACCTCGGCCTCACGCCCTACCAGCTGCTGATCGTCGCCTCGATGGTGCAGCGGGAGGCGGGCGTCCGCGCCGACTTCCCGCGCATCGCGGCGGTCATCTACAACCGCCTGCACGCGGGCATGGACCTGGGCATAGACGCGACGATCCGCTACGCGCTGGGCGATCTCTCCGGCCCTCTGAGCGAAGCGCAGCTGCGCACGCCAAGCCCTTACAACACCCGCCTGCACAAGGGGCTGCCGCCCACCCCGATCGCCAACCCGGGCATGGAAGCGATCGAAGCCGCAGCGCATCCGGCGGCAGTGGGCTACCTCTACTACGTCGCCTCCCCGAGCGGATGCGGCGAATCGGTGTTTGCGAACACCTACGAAGAATTCGAACAAGCCGCGTCCGCCTACCGGCAGGCGGTGGCGGAAAACGGCGGCCGGCCGCCGGTCTGCAGGCGCCGATGAGCGCCCCGGCGCCCGCGCGCTTGGGCGTCATCGGCTGGCCGGTTGCGCACAGCCTCTCCCCGGCGATCCACAACGCTGCGCTGCGGGCGCTCTCGCTGGAGGGCTGGCGCTACCAGCTGCTGCCGGTCGCGCCGGAGCTCTTTGCTGAGGTGCTCGCCGCGCTGCCTGCGCTCGCCTTTTGCGGCATCAACGTGACGATTCCACACAAGGAGGCGGCGCTGGCGGCAGCTCAGAGCGCCGATCGGATGGCGCAGGAGATCGGGGCGGCAAACACGCTCTGGTGGGATCGCCGCGGGGCGCTGCATGCGTCCAACACCGATGCGCCCGGCATCACGGAGGCGATCGGGCGGGTGCTCGGCAGGCAGGCGCTGCATGGGCGCAGGGCGCTCGTGCTAGGCGCGGGCGGGAGCGCCCGCGCCGCCCTCTACGCGCTTCGTCACGCAGGCTACGAGGAGGTCTGCGTGTGGGCGCGGCGCTTCGATCGCGCCAAGGAGCTGACCGACCAGCTGGGCGGCAGGCCGCTGCGCCGGCCGCTGCCCGCGGAGCTGCTGCTCAACTGCACTCCGGTCGGCCTTGAGCGCGGCGCGGTCGCCGGACGAGCTGGCGCAGGCCGCCAGGCGGGGGCTGCGGTGGGCCTAGAACAGTCGGCCAGCGAGGCGGTGGCGCTCAACCAGCTTGCCCTCACGCTCGATCAGCTTCATGAGTACTCGTATGTCGTCGATCTTGCCTATCGCCACGGGGACACCCCGCTCCTGCGCGCCGCCAGGCGGCTCTCGATCCCCGTGCTCGACGGACGCGAGATCCTGGTGGCGCAGGGCGCGCTCAGCTTCGTCGCCTTCACCGGCAGGCAGGCGCCGCTTGACGTCATGCGCCGCGCGGCTGGTCTTTAGCGGCGCTGAAGCTCGCTGTGGCTCGATTGGAGGATGGCCTCGGTGAGCCCACGAGCCCAGAAAGCACAGGCGCGACTGCGCGCCGTGCGCGACGGCGAAGAGGAGCCGGAGGTCGTCCGCGCCCCGCCTGAACCCGAGCCCGAGGAAGAAGCGCCGCGACGCGCGCCCGCACGGCGTGGCGGCCGCGTGCCCCCGCGGCCTGAGCGGCGGGCGCTCAGGCGCACCCCTGAGGATGAAGGAGCCGTGCGCGCGCCGCCCGATCGCGAGCTTGGCCGCGGCGCGCGCGAACGGCCTGCGGCGGGCAAGGCGCCGGCTCAGCGCCGGCGTGAGCCGGTCGTCGAGGTCGAAGCCCCTGGCCTTGTGCGCGCGGTCGACGACGATGAAGATGAGGAGCTGACGCCGCGCGGGCGCGGGCGCTCAGCCGTCTCCGCGCCACCCGCCGAGGAGGAGTCAGAGCGCGAGCTGCCCGAGGCGGATGAGGGCGCCGATGAGGAGGCCGATGCTGCCGAGCCGCTCGCCGAGCCCGATGCTCTGCAGCCGCACGAGCATGAGGAAGGTGAGCGCGAGCGCGAGCCGGAGCCCGTAGAGGACGAGGAGGGCTCCGATGAGGCGGCCACGCAGGCGCCCGACCGGGAGCCGGAGGAGGAGGTGGAGACCGCCGAGGAGGAGCAGCCAGAGCCTGAGGATGAGTCTGAGCTGGCAGCCCAGCGCAGCGAGGAGCTCCCACCGCTCGACCTGGACCTGCTCGGCTCCGACGTCGAGGTTCAGGTCGAGATTGAGCACGATCAGGAGGAGGATGAGGAGGAGGGCGAGGCCGCGGCGCAAGAGACGGAGGGGCACGGCGCACCGCTGCCGATGCTTGAGGAGGAGGGGGACGTCCGCGTTCAGGTTGGCGCGGAGATGCACGAGCTGCCCACGCGGCCCGGCCAGCTGCCCGGCCTGACTCCTCCTGCCGGGCATGGCTCCTCCGCGCGCTTCCTGACCGATGTGATCGTCGAGATGGGGCTCGTGAGCCGGGAGGCGATGGATCAGGCCATCGAGCAGGGCCGCAACAGCGGCATCGCGCCCGAGCGCATCCTCGTCGAAGCGGGCGCGCTCTCCGAGGATGGCCTGGCGCGGGCGCTCGCCGAGCGCTACGGCTTGGAGCACATCGACATCTCTGTCTTCCCGGTCGATCCGGCCGCTGTCAGCCTGATCTCAAATCAGGCGGCCAAGCGCTACCAGGCCGTTCCGGTCGCCTTCGTCGATGACCGCAAGACGCTGATCGTCGCGATGGCCGACCCCGCAAACGTGCTTGCGGTGGACGACATCGCGATCATGACCGGCAACGAGGTCCGCGTCGCAGTCGCGTCGCCACAGGATGTCTCCGACCTGATCGCCCGCATGGACCGCCTCGATGCCGTGGTGGCCGATCAGGGCGAGGAAGCCGAGGAGGAGCTGCGCGGCGCCGAGGTCGTCAACCTGCGCGAGAACGCCGACGACGCGCCGGTCGTCAAGCTCGTCAACCAGATCGTCGCCCAGGCGGTCGAGCTTGGCGCCTCCGACCTGCACCTGGCGCCGACCGATCGCGACCTGCGCGTTCGCTTCCGCATCGACGGCGTGCTGCGCGACATCACGACGGTGCCGCGCCGGCTGGCCGCAGGGGTGGTCTCCCGCGTGAAGATCATGGCTGAGCTTGACATCGCCGAGCGCCGCCTGCCCCAGGATGGCCGCGTGGGCTTGAGCGTCGACGGGCGCCACGTGGACCTGCGCGTGGTCACGCTGCCCTCAGCGAAGGGGGAGGCGGTCGTGATGCGCATCCTCGACAAGGACTCCGTCGTGATGGACCTTGCGAAGCTCGGCATGGGCAAGGACGATCGCGAGCGCTTTGAAACGGCCTTCCATCTCTCGCACGGCGCGGTGCTGGTGACCGGGCCGACCGGCTCGGGAAAGACAACCAGCCTCTATGCGGCGCTGACAAAGCTCAACACGAAGGAGCGCAACATCATCACCGTCGAGGACCCCGTCGAGTACCAGATGGAAGGCGTCACCCAGGTGCAGGTGCAGCCGAAGATCGGGTTGACCTTCGCGGTTGGGCTGCGCACGATGGTGCGCGCCGATCCCGATGTGATCATGGTCGGCGAGATCCGCGACCGCGAGACCGCCCAGATCGCGGTCGAGTCCGCGCTCACCGGGCACCTTGTGCTCTCGACGCTTCACACCAACGACGCTCCCTCCGCAGTGCACCGCCTGATCGAGATGGGCATCGAGCCCTTCCTGGTCTCCTCGGCGATCGAGTGCGTGCTCGCCCAGCGCCTGGCGCGGACGCTCTGCAGCCACTGCAAGAAGCGCGCGATCATCCCCGCGGAGGTGCTGCGCGCCTCCGGCTACAAGGCCTCGGTCGACATCGAGGCCTACGAGCCCGCCGGCTGTCCGCGCTGCGGTGGCAGCGGCTACCGTGGCCGGATCGCGATCTACGAGGTGATGACGATGTCGCGCGAGATCCGGGAGCTCGCGCTCAAGCGCGCCTCCGCGGATGAAATTCGCGACGTCGCGATCACGCAGGGGATGCGCAGGATGCGCGATGACGGTCTCGAGAAGGTGCGCAAGGGCCTGACGGCGATGCCGGAGATCCTGCGCGTGCTCGGCGCGACCGGATAGGCGCCTCATACGTTCGTCCAAGCCGGGGCGCGTGGGGCGGACCACAGGCGCGCGGGCGCCGATGGGCGCGGTGATGGAACTCGATTTTGCCGAGCTGCTCAAGGAAGTGGTGGCGCGCAACGCCTCCGACCTCCACCTCAGCGTGGGCGCCCACCCGATCCTGCGCATTCGCGGACGGCTGATGTCGCTCAACGAATACCCGGTGCTCAACGGCACGATCACGCGCGAGGTCATCTACTCGATCCTCTCCAACGACCAGCGCCAGCGACTTGAGACCGACTGGCAGCTTGACTTCGCCTACTCGGTCCCCGGCCACGGCCGCTTCCGTGTCAACGCCTACTATCAGCGCGGCTCGGTCGGCGCCGCCTTCCGCCTGATCCCCTTCGGGCTGACCAAGATCGACGACCTCGGGCTGCCGCCGGCGGTGCACGAGTTCGCGCGCAAGCCGCGCGGCTTCGTGCTTGTCACCGGACCCACCGGCTCGGGCAAGTCGACCTCCCTTGCCTCGATGATCGACGAGATCAACGAATCGCGCGAAGAGCACATCCTGACGATCGAGGATCCGATCGAGTTTCTGCACACGCACAAGCGCTGCCTGGTCAACCAGCGCGAGCTGGGCGCGGACGCTCAGTCCTTCGCCGATGCCCTGCGCGCGGCCCTGCGCCAGGACCCGGACGTGATCCTGGTCGGGGAGATGCGCGACCTGGAGACGATCTCGACCGCGCTGACCGCCGCTGAGACGGGCCACCTTGTCTTTGCCACCCTGCACACTCAGGACACCGCGCAGACGATCGACCGCGTGATCGACGTCTTCCCGCCCCACCAGCAGGGTCAGGTGCGCGTGCAGCTCTCCGTCGCGCTGCAGGGGATCATCACGCAGCAGCTGCTGCCCACCGCCGATGGCTCCGGGCGCGTCGTTGCCTGCGAGGTGCTCGTGCCCACGCCGGCGGTGCGCAACCTGATCCGCGAGGGCAAGACGCACCAGATCTACTCGGTGCTGCAGACCTCCGCGAACGTCGGCATGCAGACGATGGATGCTGCGCTGGTGAAGCTGGTGCGCGAAGGCAAGATCTCGCGCACGACCGCCGAAGCGCGCTCGACGAACCCCGAGGAGCTGCGGCGCCTTTTGGGCGGCGGGCTGGCGGCGGCTGCCTAGCGGATGAGCACCTACGTCTTCAAGGTCTCGGATCTCGCCGGGGTCAAGTCGAGCGGCGAGGCGGAGGCGGAGTCAAAGCAGGCGCTCGCCAACCAGCTGAAGTCGCGCGGGCTGATCGTCCTCGACATCGGCGAGAAGGGCTCCTCCAAGGAGATTCGCCTCTCCTTCCTCGATCGCGTCAAGGCCCAGGAGCTTGCTGTCTTTGCCCGCCAGCTCTCGACGCTGATCATCTCGGGCGTGTCGATCCTGCGTGCCCTCTATGTCCTTGAGGACCAGACTGAAAATCGCTTCCTCAAGGCGACCATCGTCGACGTGAGGCGCGACGTGGAGGGCGGCGCCTCCTTCGGGGACGCGCTGGAGCGCCACCCGAAGGTCTTCAACCAGCTCTTTGTCGCGATGGTGCGCGCGGGGGAGTCGGGCGGCGTGCTCGAGAGCTCGCTGGTGCGCGTCGCAGACCAGCTTGAGAAGGACGCCTCGCTGCGGCGCCAGATTCGCTCGGCAATGGTCTACCCGATCCTCGTGATGACGTTTGCCTTCGTCGTGCTTGCGGCGCTTGTGACCTTTCTGGTGCCGGTGTTCGAGGGCGTCTTCAAGGAATTCGGCGGCAGCCTGCCGGCGCCGACGAGGATCTCCGTTGCGATTTCTCATGCGTTCACCGGGCTGTGGTTCGGGTTTATTCCGGGGATCTTCGGCATTCTGATCGCAATGGGGGCATGCGCCTTTGCCTTCTTCAAGTGGAAGGGCTCCTCCTTCGGCAAGCCGCAGTGGGACCGGCTAAAGCTCCACGCGCCGATGCGCATCGGCACGATCGTGCAGGAGATCGCTGTGGCGCGCTGGTCGCGCACGCTCGCCTCGCTGACCGCGGCGGGCGTTCCGCTGCTGCAGGCGCTTGAGATCGTCGGCAAGACCGGCGGCAACGTCGTCGTTGAACAGGCGATGGACGGCGTGATCGCCTCCGTCAAGCAGGGGGGCACGCTCTCTGCGCCGCTTGCCAAGACCTCGATCTTCCCCTCGATGGTCACGCACATGGTGGGCGTCGGCGAGGAGACCGGCGAGCTGGACGGGATGCTCGCGAAGGTGGCGGACTTCTATGAGGACCGCGTCGCCGCCTCTGTGAAGGCGCTCACCTCGATCCTTGAGCCGATCATGATCATCGTGATCGGCGCGATCGTCGGCTTCATCGTGATCTCGATGTATCTGCCGCTGTTTGAAGTCTACAACCACATCGAATAGCCGCTCTTGAGCGCTCGGCGAGGCTGCGGCGCGCGAATACGCGCCGCGATCTGCGCAAGGAGGGCTGGTCGAAGACCCCACGGCTACTGCTCCCGCTGCTGCCCGGGTCCGGGCTCGACGCCGCTTTGCCTCCGCAGCGCGCCGAACGTGAAGCGATCCGGCGTCTGGCCGGCGGGCCTGAGCTCGATACGGGCACGACAGCAGAGGGCACCGACGTCGTCGAAGGCATCGGCTGCGGGGAGCTGGCGACCGATCAGCTGATGGCGATGACCCTGCGCAGCGGCGGAACGTATGCAAGCGAGGCCCAAGGTGAGGTCGGCGATGCACAGATCGCGGCGGATGAAGCCAGCAGGACGCCCAGCCTCGCGCGCTCCTCATCGACGAGGCCGCCCGGCCGATTCCAAGCCGCGAGCTCCACCACACCCGGGGTGCGCCACGTCGCTCCAAGGAGCCAGGGCCAGATCAAAACGCAATTCGCCTGTCTGCATCGGAGGTGCCCGCAGATCAACAGTGGCAGCGGCGCCGATTGCAGGACCTCAGGCGATCTATGCCAGCGCCGACTCCAGCTTCGCGCCGAAGGCCTTCGGTTCAATCGCCGGATAGCGATACAGGTCCGGGGCAATTGCCGCAAAGAGCTCACGCAGGCGGGAGGGCTCGACCAAGCCTCGCTCGATCATCTCGCGCACGTCCGCGAGATCCTGCGCGAAGCCACGCTCGACCTTGGATAGGGCCTGCGAGTAGAAATCAAAGTGATGGACGTCAACGTGACCCTCTCGGATCAGATGGGGACTGCGCTCCCTCCATTCAGGAAGCTCCGGGATGAAGTCGATCGGCGAGGCGAGCTCGATGTTGACAGCAAGCCGCTCTTTGAGGGTTGGAAGGGCGCGCAGCAGCTCGTCGGCTTCCGGCTCGAAGCGCAGGTCGACGTCGATCGTCGCCTGACGCCACCCCTCGATCACCGCTGACGATCCGCCGGTCAGATACATGCGCACCGGAGCTCGAGCGATGCGACCCAGCTCGCGGGCAAGCCTTCGAATCGTCTGGTCGTCAACGGGCGGGCGCATGCTCGGCTGCCCGCGCGAAGCTGACCATGCGCCCTACGAGCGCGTTGTAGCGCGTATGGGCGCTCCCGTCACGGGCTGCGAGCATCTCGTAGAGCCGATGAGACGGGCACCGCTCAGCCGTCGCCGGCACAGCCAGCCCGAGAGCTCGCAGTCGCGGCGCCGCCATCGAGACGAGCAGCGAGGCCTCCGTCTCGCGACCGGCGGCAAGATCTTGCAGTCCGGCACTCACGAGCTCGTGCCCCGGTAGGTTGGTGGGGATCGACTCCACCGCTCCATGGTAGATCGAGGCGGGGCGGTCGGTCGCGGCCGAAGTGTCTTCGCCTGGGCGGTGGAATGGCGCAGCCTAGTGCCGTGTCGAGACCACGACGGTCGCCAAATCGCAGCCGCCGCCCTCACCGCGCGCCGCCCTCCTCATCGCTTGGCAGCTCAAGGGCAAACGTCGCGCCCGATGTGCCCTCGGGCTCAGGATTAAGGAGGCTGAGCGAGCCGCCCATGCGCTGCGCAAGCTCGCGGCCGATCGCCAGGCCGAGGCCGAAGCCGCCCCTGCCGCCGGTCTGGCTGCCGCGGCGAAAGCGCGCGAAGATCAGCTCGCGCTCCTCCGCGGGCACGCCGGGCCCTTCATCGCGGACAACCAGGGTCGAGTAGCGATCGCCGCGTCGCACGTAGATATGCACTGCGGAGCCGGCCGAGGAGAAGCGCAGCGCGTTGTCCAGGAGGATGCGCAGGACCCGTGCCAGGGCACCCGGGTCTCCCCGTGCCCAGACCGCCCGATCGGGGCCGTGGACCTCGATGCGCACATCCTGGCCGGCCGCGCGCAGCTCCATTTCCGCGGCGACCGCGCGCGCCAGCTCGGTCAGCTCGATCGCCTCCGAGCGCAGCTCGGTGCGGGAGTCGATGCGGCTGAGGTCAAGCAGGTCGGTTGCAAGGTTGGCAAGGCGACGCGCCTGCTCGCGTGCGCGCGCGGTGCGCTCGCGCGCATCGGCCACGTCAAGGTGCTCCTCCTCGAGGTCGTCTGCGACCAGCTCGAGCAGGCCCTCGAGCGAGGCAAGCGGCGTGCGCAGCTCGTGAGAGGCGGTGGCGATGAAGGAGCGCAGCGCGGCGTCCTGGTCGGCAAGGCGCCTGCGCATCGACTCGAGGCTGCGTGCAAGCTCGCCGATCTCGTCATGCCAGCCGCCAAGCTCGACCGCGACTCCCGGCCCGCGCTGTTCAAGCTCTCGGGCTGCGTCGCGCACGCGGCGCAGCCGCGCCACCAGGCGCCCGGAGAGCGCGATGCCCAGCAGCAGCGCCGTTGCCAGCCCGGCGCCGGCTGCGACCACGAACGCGCTTTCGACGCTCGAGACTGCGCTTGCGACGTAGTCAAGGTGCTTGATGACGACCAGGACATAGGGGGCGCGGCCGATGCGAACGGGCCGCACGACGATGTAGATGTCGCCGCGCAGCAGCTGGGCGTTGCGATGGGTGCGCAGCACCTGCTCGGCGATCGGGTAGAAGACCGGGATGTCGAAGTCGCTCGGCCCGCTGCGGCTCACTATCTGCAGCCGGGAATCAAGCAGCCACGGCTGCGCGGACTGGCCACGGCGCAGCCGATCGAGCGTCGCGCGCAGTTCGGCTGCTTCGGGCAGGCCGGTCGCGGGGTCGACGTGCTGCTCGGAGAGCTCGGTGCGGGTGTTTGCGACCGCCGCGCGCAGCGCCGACTCCGCGCTGTCGCGCAGTCGCGTCTCCAGCGGCGAGAGCAGCGCCAGCGCAGCCACCGCCAGCGTCACCGCGCTGGTCAGAACGAGCGCGATCAGCACGCGCGGGCGAAGCCCGAGCGCGAGGACGCCGAGCAGGCGCCGTGCGCGCTCAAGCGCTCTGCTCACACGCCGGCTGCCCCTGCGGGCGGGTTGTAGAAGCGGTAGCCGGCGCCGCGGACGGTCAGTATCAGCCTCGGCTCCTCCGGGTGCTGCTCGAGCTTTTCGCGCAGATGGCGGATGTGCACATCGATCGCGCGCGGGTCGCGATAGGCGGAGTCGCCCCAGATCGCGCGCAGCAGCTCCTGGCGGTTGAAGAGGCGACCGGGCTCGGAGAGCAGCTGCGCCAACAGCTCGAACTCGGAGAAGGTGAGCTTTACGTCCCTGCCGTATGCGCGCACCACGTGGCGGGAGCGGTTGAGCATGATCGGGCCGACTTCGAGCACGTCCGACTCGGCGCCGCGTGTCGCTGAGCGGCGCAGCACCGCGCGAATCCGGCTGCGCAGCTCCGCCAGCCCGAAGGGCTTGGTTACGTAGTCATCGGCGCCCGCCTCAAGGCCCTGAACGGCGTCGGCCTCCGAGTCGAGCGCCGTCAGCATGATGATCGGGACCATGTTGCGCCGCGATCGCAGGATGCGACAGACTTCATAGCCCGAGGGCGCTGAGCCCAGCGCCACATCGAGCAGGATCACGTCGTAGAGGGAGCGCATCACCTCCTCGATCGCCTCCGTCCCGGAGGCCACGGCGTGCACGCTGTGCCCCTCGCGCGTGAAGGAGCGCGTCAGCGTCTCGCGAAGCTCCGCCTCGTCATCGACAACCAGGATGTTCAGGGGCCCGTCCTTCTGCATCTGCGCGTAGGCAGGCTAGCGCTGCCGCGGGCGCGATGGGCTGACAGCGGGCAGCTCGTAGATCGTGCCGGGCGGCACCCCTGCCGCGGCGGAGACGTCGCGCCCGTGAGCGCGCAGCCAGCGCACCGGCGCTGAGCAGTCGCCGTTGGTGGTTTCTGTAGGCTTGGGGCAGGGGCCGCTGAGGACCGCGTAGCGCACGCTGCCTGCGGCGGCCAGGCGCGCCAGCTTCCCGGCGCTGACGATCACGTGCCCTTCGTCGGTTGTCAGGGGCAGCACCGGTCGTCCGTCGGCAAGCACCAGCGCTCCCATCTGCGTCGCCGAGTCATAGGCGGTCTCAAAGCGCGCGCTGCCCTGATGGCGCTCCAGGTAGGCGCTCAGGTGCGCAAGCTCCGTCGCCGGCAGCGAGCCCAGGATATTGCCGTCGGAGGCGTTTTCTGACACCGCCTGCAGCGACGCAGAAAGCGGGATCGCAAGCACGCCGATCGCAAGCGCAAGTGAGGAGAGCGCGGCCAGGCCGCCCGCAAGCGGCCGGTCGGCGAGCAGCGCCGCAAGCAGAGAGAGGGCAAGCGCTGCCAAGCCCAGGCAGAGGACGACGACAAAGAGCGCGGTGGTGCCGTAGAGGAGATGGTGGGCGTAGGGGAGGAGGATCGCAAGGGCGCCGCCAAGCAGGGCGAGGCGGCCCCAGCGGCCCACGCCGCTCCTTGCGGGCCGAGCGCCGATCGCCGCCACGCCGATGCCAAGCAGCGCCGCGACCGCCGGCGTGAAGGCTTCGGTGTAGCGGGGGTGCAGGCGTGCCATCGCGCTGAAGAGGACGGCCCCCTCCGCCAGCCAGAGCGCGAGCGCCGCAAGCAGCGCCCGGCGCACGCGCTCCCGGCGATCGCGCGGAGCGCCGCGGGCAAGCGCCGCCAGCGCGATCGGCACTCCCAGCAGCGCCGCGACCAGCACCTCGAGCCCCAGGCGTTCGCCCGAGAGCGGGCCGATGCGCGAGAGCAGCCGGCCAGCTGAGGGAGGGGCGATGGGAATCGCAGCGCGCTCGGCGACCGTCGCCTGCGGATAGTGGCGGTGGGGGTCATAGACGCCGGGTGCGCCTTCGATCGTCTGCACCCCCTTCAGCCGGTCGATGGTGTTGAAGACGAAGGCCGCATTCCAGGGGCTGCCGTTGGTCGAGCCGACGGCATAGGGCTGGTCGTGGGCGGGCACGATCAAGGTGAAGGTGAGCCAGGAGAGGGCCGCCGCCACATAGAGGCAGCCGGTGGCGGCGATGATGCGCAGGCGCGGCCGCGTCGGGGCGAGGCCAAGGTAGGCGGCAAGGGCCAGCGGCGGCAGCGCGGGGAAGCTCTCCGAGAGCTTCACGTTGAAGGCCAGCGCAAGCAGGATCGCAGCGGCGGCCAGGTAGCGCAGGCGGTCGCGCTCGATCGCGCGCGCGACCATCGCCAGCGCCAGCGCGCAGAGCGAGGCCATGATCGCGTCGGTCGTGTCGCTGCGCGCGGTGATCACCGCGATCGGTGCCAGCGCATATGCGGCGGCGGCCAATAGCGCCGCGCGCGCGCCAAAGGCGCGCCGCAGCGCAAGGAAGAGGAAGCCGCAGGTGGCGCTGCCCGCTAGCGCCTGTGGCAGCCGCGCTGTGAGCGCCGAGAAGCCGAAGACCTTGGTCATGAGCACCGCCGGCCAGAGATCGAGCGGGGGCTTGTCGAGCGATACGGTGCCGCCCGGCTCAAGCGCGCCGAAGAGGAAGTCGTGCAGCGAGGTACCCATCGAGCGCACCGCAGAGTCGTAGTAGGGGTCGAGCGGGACGCCTGTGAGGTGCGCGAGGCGCAGCGCGCCGGCGCCGGCGACGATCGCGCCCAGCACCAGCAGCTGGATCGCGTCCCGTCCACGAGCATTGCGGGAGCCGGGCGCCGGAGGCTGTGCGCGGCGGTGCTCGTCGGCAGGGGTCAAGCCCGCCGGGGCGGCGGCGCTCAGCAGGGCCTCTTCGCTCATCGCCGCAAACGGTAGCCGCCGGTCACCGCGCGAGCATGCGGTGCGCGCCTGCCATGAGAGCAGTCTCATCGGATCGCTGCCGCTGCGGCGCGCTCCCGCGCCCGGTTATGCTGGGCGCGATGAGCGACCAGTCAAGCGCTACCGGCAAGGTGGCTCCTGCCGAGTCCTGCATGCCCTGCGGCGGGCGCGGATATGTGATCGCAAGCGAGGGCGGCGAGCAGCGCCAGGTCACCTGCCCGTGGTGTGAGGGCAGCGGGCAGCGGGTCGGCGGCGTCGACGCGCAGGCGCGCTGGACGCAGGGGCAGGAGTCGACGGCGGCCGGCTCGGAGCCGTCGAACACCTCGCCAAGCTCCCCGGCGGCGGTCGCTGCGAGCACCGATTAGCGGCGCCTGAGGCCCGGTCGCGCGCTCGGGCAGGCGCCGATGCAGGTGCTTCCAGGGGCCACCGCGGCGCTGCCAATGCGTCCAGGGGAGGAACACCGGCTTGAGCGCTTCGGCTCGACAACCGATGTGCCTCTCGGTCAATGACAAACACCGCCAGCACCGCGGTGCCCGGGCAGCTTACCACTTGGTAGATGACAAAGCCCACGGCCCGACGGTGGGGCGCTGGGGGAGAGCATCTGCGCTTGACGCGGGAGCACTCCCGACGCACGCCACCGGAGGGGCCGCTTCGCCGACTGGGGCGAGGTGACGCGGAGCGGGCAGATCGAAAAGGAGAACATCAGACATGCTCAACCGACTCCGCCAGCGCGCAGGCGATGAGGGAGGCTTCACGCTCATCGAACTGCTGGTCGTGATCCTGATCATCGGCATCCTCGCCGGCATCGCGATCCCGGCCTTCCTCGCGCAGAAGAACAAGGCCGTCTCGGCCTCGGCCAAGTCGATGGTCGCAAGCGCCGAGACAGCAGCCGAGACCTACGGGACCGACAACAACGGCTCGTTTACAGGCCTCTCCCCGGCCGTGATCAACGAATATGAACACACCATCCCGACCGCGGAACAGACCGGAGAAGGCAAGCCTTGGGTCTCCGCGGCAGCAGCCACAGAAGGTGGCGGGTATAAGGTCACGGTCTCTGTGAAGGTCGCCGGAACGACCGTCAAGTTCAGCGCGGAACGAAACGGTGAAGGCATCATCTCAAAGACCTGCGAACCGAAGAACCCAACCTACGGCTGCCCGAAGAGCGGCGAATGGTAGGCGCCAGGCGCCTGATCTGAGCGCGGCCGACTTCCGGCCGCACGAGCCGAGGCGACCCACGTGGTCGCCTCGGCTTTTCTTCATCCTGCGGGCCTCAAGTTCGCTCCCATCGCGCCCGATAGTTTGCTCATGGAGGCACGGGATCTCAGGTCCGCAGCGCTCGGCGATCAGCGCGGCTTCACGCTGATCGAACTGCTGGTCGTGATCCTGATCATCGGCATCCTTGCCGGCGCGGCGCTGGCGGCGTTCATCGGCCAGACGCACAAGGCCTATGACGCCTCTGCCAAGCAGCTTGCCTCCTCGGCGCAGATCGCCGCTGAAACCTATGGCATCGACAACAAGGGCTCATACAAGGAACTGAGCCCCAGCGTGATCCACGAATACGAGGTGACGATTCCAACCTCCGCTGAACATATGAGCGCCGGCGCGTGGCTGCTGGTGGCTGCGCCGATCGAAGAAGGCGCGGGCTACGAAGTCGCGACGGTGGCGCCTGAAGTGGAATATGAGCGCTTCACGATCGTGCGCCACGGCGACGGCTCCACCGAAAAGAAGTGCGCACCGGTGATCGCCGCGCGCGGCTGCGCGAGCGGCACCTGGTAGCGCAGGCTGCGGCTGCGCCGCTCAAGAGAGCTGGAGCTGGCGCCGATGAGGCTCCCATGCAGGCCGTCTTCTCCGGCGTCCTCGGCGCGATCGTCGGCTCCTTCCTGAACGTGGTCGCCTTCCGGCTGCCGCGGCGCGAATCGCTCGTGCGCCCGCGCTCGCGCTGCCCGCACTGCGGCGCACAGATCAAGCCCTACGACAACATCCCGATCCTCTCCTACCTGATCCTGCGCGGGCGCTGCCGCTCCTGCGCTGCTCGCATCTCGCCGCGCTACCCGTTGATCGAGGCGCTCAGCGCGGCGCTGTGCGTGGCTGTGGTGCTGAGCCGCTCCTCCGCCGCTGCGATCGCGCTGGGTATCGCGCTGGTGCTGATCGTGATCCCGGTCGCCGTGATCGATGCGACGCACCTGGTCATCCCCAACCGCATCGTCCTTCCCGGGGCGCTGCTTGCGCTGGCGCTCGGGTCGGCGCTCGATCCCGGTGGCGAGCTCAGACGCCTTGCCGCCGGCGCGGGCGCGGGCGCGCTGCTGCTTGCGATCGCGCTCGCCTACCCGCGCGGGATGGGAATGGGGGACGTGAAGCTGATCGCGATGATCGGGCTCTACCTGGGCACGGGCGTGGTGCCTGCGTTTGCCATCGCGCTGATCTCCGGGACGCTCGTGGGGGCGCTGATCGTGGCGCGCAAGGGCGTTGCCGCCGGCCGCAAGACGGCCGTGCCCTTCGGCCTCTTCCTTGCCCTCGGGGCGATTGTCGCCCTGTTTGCCGGCGGCCCCCTGATCCACTGGTACACCCACGACCTGACCGGCGCCGGCTGAGCGCAACTGGACAAATAGGCAATAGCGCTCCCAGGACTTCAAGCACACCGATTCTTCGTCGATGCCTCCCCAGCAGATGCCTTCCTTCCTGAAAGCAAACGTCTCCCTCGGCGATCTGCGGCTCTCCGGCCTTGCGCCCAAGCTGCCTGCTCTCGGCGCCCTGCGCGGTGCCCGCCGCAAGAGCGGGAGCGTCGTCGGCTTGGACATCCAGCCCGGCTACGTCGCCGCCGCCAAGGCGAAGATGAACGGCTCGCTCGTGATCGAGCAGGCGGCGAGCGCCCCGCTTGACGCCGAGACCGTGCGCGAGGGAGAAGTGATGAACGAGGAGGCGCTTGCATCTGCGCTGCGCGAGCTCTTTGGCCGCTCCGGCCTCGACCGGCGCGTTCGCATCGGCGTCGCCAACCAGCGCACGGTGATGCGCATGCTGGAGGTGCCGCCCTTCAGCGACGAGAAGGACCTTGCTGCAGCGGTCCGCTCGCAGGCCGAGGACCAGATGCCGATGCCGCTGGCAAGCGCTGCGATCGACTTTCGCCCGCTGGGGATCATCGACACGCCCGCCGGCGCGCGCCAGCGCGTGCTGCTGGTCGCAGCCCAGCTTGACACCGTCCAGCGGCTGATGGGCGCGGTCCGCGCGGCCGGTCTGCAGCCGGAGGGGATCGACCTCTCCGCCTTTGCGCTGATCCGCTCCCTCTACGGGCATCTGCGCCCGCAGGCGGAGGGCGAGAGCGCCCCGCGCATGCTGCACCTGAACATCGGCGGTCTCACCAACATGGTGATCGCCGAGGGGCTGGAGTGCCGCTTCACGCGCGTGCTCGGCCGCGGCCTTGAGGCGATCGCCGCCGAAGTCGCCGAGCGGCGCTCGATCCCGATCGTGCAGGCGCGTGAGCTCGTGCAGAGCGTCGGCGCCACAAGCGCCGTCAAGGCGGCGCCCGCAAGCCCTCAGGGCGGATCGACGTTGACGATGATGGGAAGCCACGGCGACGGCTCCGGAGCCGAAGCGCTGGCGCTGCAGATGGAGCGCCAGCGCCAGGAAAACGAAGCTGCGGCGCTCGCAGCCCAGCAGGGGATTGCCAACGAGCAGGTCGGGGCAAGCGAGAGCGCCGCTTCAAGCGAGCCGCCTGCTGCCTTCCAACCGATGGACCTCTCCGTCGCGAGCGAGCCGCCCGCTGCTGGCGGGGCGCCGGGCGCCCCGGTGGCGGGCTTTCAGGAGCTGCCCGAGGGAGGCGATCAGGGCTCGGCTGGCGCTCTCGGGGCGGTCGAGTTGGGCTACGGCGCCGAGCAGCATGCCCCCTATCAGGGCGCGCCCGAGGCTCAGCCGCCGGCTGCGACCTCAGCGTCGCAGCAGGGCTCGGGCTTCGAGCAGGGCTACACGCAACCGGCGCCGGAATCGGCACTCGAGTCGCCGCTTGGCGCAGGCGATCCGGCGATCGCTGGCGCGGGGCAGCCCGAGCCGCCGCTGCCGGCAGCAGCGCCGAGCCAGCCGCTCGCGGACGGGATCGGCCTGGGTGGGCAGCTGCGCGTCAGCGAGCCGCCGCCGCTCTCGCCTGAGCAGGCGGAAGTGCGCCTGATCCTGGAAGCCGGCGTGCGCTCGATCGCCGTCGATGTCCGCAACTCGCTTGACTTCGTGATCGCCCAGGAACAGGGCGCTCCCGTCGAGCTGGTCGTCCTCTCGGGGCCCGCGCTCGACATCCCCGGCTTTGCGGAGCTGCTTGAGACGCACATCGGCCTGCCCGTTCGCGCCGAGAGCGTTGATGGCGCCTCCGCGGACGCATTTGGCGAGGTCTCGCCGCAGTACTTTGCAATCGCGGCCGGTCTCTCCGTCGAGGAGGTGCGGGCGTGAAGGCCGTAAACCTGATTCCCGTAGAGCAGCGCGCGCAGCGCGGTGGCGTCGCAAATCGCAGCCACGGTGTGGCATATGTGCTTGCTGCGGTGCCCGTCGCGGTCGGCGCGCTCGGCGGTCTCTATGGCCTTGCCAAGCATGAACTTGCCAGCAAGGAAACGGAAGCCGCACGCGTTGAAAAGCTCGCGGAACGCACCCAGCGCGAAGCCGCCGGGCTCGCCCCCTACAAGAGCTTCATCGCGCTGCGTCAGTCGCGCGAATCGCAGATACTGGGGCTGATCAACTCGCGCTTTGACTGGGCGCACCTGCTTGCCGAGCTTGGCGCCGTGCTGCCGCAGGGGACCACGGTCAGCACCTTCCAGGGTGCGATCGGCACCTCCGCGGGCGCCAGCACCACGACCACCAAGGCAAGCAGCGGCGGCGCGGTCGCCTCCGCGACGCCCGCCGGCTCGCTGCCCACCGTCATCCTCTCCGGCTGCGCGACCAGCGGCACCACCGTTGCGCTCCTGCTCTCCAGGTTGAAGCTGATCGACGGCGTGAGCAACGTTGAAATGCACAGCCTCCAGCGCAACGGCGCAGGTAGCAGCGCCGGCAGCTCGAGCGGGGCCTGCCCTGCCGGCACGCAGTCATACAACGTGACGATCACCTTTGAAGCGCTGCCTACGCCTCCGACCTCGGCGCCGGCGCCCGCAACCTCAAGCGCTACCGCGCCGGCAACATCGCACCGCACCTCAGCGCGCCCGGCGAGCGGCCACGCGCTCCCTGCTGCTGAGAACCGAAAGGTGCTCCCGCGATGAGCGCGCGCGACCGCCTCGTGCTTGCGCTTGTTGCGCTTGTCGTGATCATCGCCTTCGGCTGGATCGAGGTCGTCTCGCCCGAGCGCTCGAAGGTCTCGAGCGCGCAGTCGAAGATCGCAAGCGCCGAATCGCAGCTGCAGAGCGCAAGGTCCGCGCTCTCAGAAGCGCGCGATGCCCAGAAGCGCTACAGCGAAGCATACGCTGCGATCATCGCGCTGGGCAAAGCCGTGCCCGCCCAGTATGAAGTGCCCGCGATCGTCTATGAAATCGAACACGCCGCGAATGGGCAGCATGTGCAGCTGGTCTCGGTGTCGGCGAGCAGCAGCCCCTCCGCATCCTCCGCCTCGGGCAGTGTCGGCGCATCGTCAAAGAGCGCTGCCACTGCCGGCGGCAAGGCGACGACCTTCACCCAGATGCCCTTCACCTTCACCTTCAACGGCACCTTCGCCGATCTCTACGCGCTGCTCAGCAAGCTTCAGGGCCTTGACACCTACTCGAGCAGCACCGGGGTCACCGTGACGGGCAGGCTGTTCACGATTCAAAGCATCGCGCTCCTGCCGAGCACCCAGAGCGGCGGCGCAAGCGGCGCCGAAACTGCGAAGTCGAAGTCCGGCTCGAGCTCGGCAAACGCCGGCGAAGAACTCTCGGGCACGATCACCGCAACCGCTTATGTCCTGCCCAGCTCGCAGAGCGCAAGCGCAGGCGCCGGCACGAGCGCACCCTCGACGGGGGCGGGCTCGCCCGCCGGCTCCGGATCCGGCTCCGGGGCTGCAGCCGCGGGCACTCCGGCAACGGTGAGGGCGCTGCCATGAGCGACTTCCTGAAGCTGCTCAAGGACGATCTGCTTGACCGGCGCATGCGCCCGCTGCTGATCGTCTGCGTTGTCGTGCTGGTCGCGGGCGTCGGCTATGCGGTGACGAGCGGCTCGGGCTCTGCTGGCGGCGGCGAAAGCGCAGGCGGCGCTCCGGCTGGCGCAAGCGCTGTGGTTCCGACGGCCGCAAGCGCAGGCTCGGGAGTCAGCGCAAACGGCGCAGCAGCAGAGACGACCTTCGGCGCAGTCAAGCAGAGCGGCAGGGTTGCAGACCCCTTCAAGACGCTCGCCGGCGCGACCGGGGCGACGGGCAAGAGTGCCGGCGGCTCAGGCAAGGGCGCGAGCAGCAAAGCCTCCGCCAAGGGCCCCGCCACGCAGTCCCCCAGCAAGTCCTCCTCCACAACCACGACCACGAGCACGCAGCAGAGTGGCTCCACCAAGACGGAACATAATGAAGGCTCGAAGCATCGCTCAGGTGCTCATCCGAAAAGTCCCTACCGTGTGACGATCGAATTCGGCCGCGCGCCGGCGAGCGCCACCGAAGCGCCGCACCTCGTCTCCTTTGCGGGCCTGCCGATCGGCGCGGCGCTGCCGAGCAAGAATGACCCGCTGGTGAGGGTCAAGGCGATCAGCGCGAGCGGGACCTCCGGCACAGCAACGATTGCGCTGGCGACCTCGCGCGCTCCGATCGTGAGCGGCGTGGGGATCTGTCTGCCAAGCTCGACGGAATGCGAAGCCGTGAAGCTCTCCGTCGGACAGAGCGAGGAACTCGACTACCTGGAACCGGACGGCCAGACCGTCACCTACGTGGTCAAGCTGAGCGCGATCAGCAAGGTCGGATGAGCGCGCGCCTGTCGGCTTGAGCCGAGGGGTCGGACGCGCGCGGAGTCGGCTCCTGCCGCTCCTCGCCGCGCTCGCCGCGAGAGCCTCCCGGGTAAGCTGGGCGCGATGAGCTTCCGACTGACAACCGCCGGGGAGTCGCACGGGCCGGGCCTCACCTGCATCCTCGAGGGGGTGCCCGCCGGGCTCAGGATCGACCGCGCCGACATCGACAACGACCTCGCGCGGCGCCAGCTCGGTCACGGGCGCGGGGGACGGATGAAGATCGAGCGCGACCGCGTCGAGGTCAGCGGCGGCCTGCGCCACGGTCTCACGCTCGGCTCGCCGCTTGCGCTGCAGGTGCGCAATCGCGACTTCGAGAACTGGCAGCTTCGCATGAGCCCGTGGCGCCTCGATGACGCAGAGGGCCCCGCGGCGGCGCAGGAGCGCGTCGAGGAGGTGCATCTGCCCCGCCCCGGCCACGCCGATCTGGTGGGCGTCCAGAAGCAGGGCTTCACGGACGTGCGCAACGTGCTGGAGCGCGCCTCCGCGCGCGAGACCGCCGCGCGCGTGGCGGGCGGGGCGGTCTGCAAAGCCTTCCTGCGCGCGCTGGGCGTGGAGATCCGCTCGCATGTGATACAGATCGCCTCGGTGCGCGTGCCCGAGCGCGCTGGGCCGCTCGCGCTTGCCGACTTCGAGCGGGTCGACGAGTCGCCCGTGCGCTGCCTGGACCCGGCAAGCGAGGCGGCGATGGTCGCGGAGATAGATGCGCTGCGCAAGGCCAACGAGTCCCTCGGCGGCATCTTCGAGGTGCGCGCCTTCGGTCTGACCCCGGGCCTCGGGTCATACGTCTCCTGGGAGGGGCGGCTCGACGGCCAGCTGGCGATGGCGCTCTGCTCGATCCAGGCGGTCAAGGGCGTAGCGATCGGCGACGCCTTCACCGTTGCCGCGCTGCCGGGCTCGCAGGCGCACGATGAGATCTTCCACACGCCCGAGCGCGGCTACTACCGCACCACCAATCGCGCGGGCGGCCTCGAGGGCGGGATGAGCAACGGCGAGGATCTGATTGTGCAGGGCGCGATGAAGCCGCTGCCGACGCTCACCCAGCCGCTGCGCTCGGTGGACATCCTCACGCACGAGCCGGCGCAGGCGCTGCGCGAGCGCACCGACTCATGCACCGTTCCCGCCGCGGCGGTGGTCGCCGAGGCGATGGTCGCCTTCGTGCTCGCGCGCGCCTACCGGGAGAAGTTCGGCGGCGACCACATCGATGATGTGCGTGGCGCGCTGGCCGCATATGAGGAGCGAATCGATTGGCGCCGTCCGCGCTAGCGCGCCGGCCGGGACGGGCGCTCGTCTTCATCGGCTTCATGGGAGCGGGCAAGAGCCGCGCGGCCCGCGAGGTCGCCGCCCTGCTGGGCGTCCCGGCGATCGACAGCGACGCCCTGCTCGAGGAGCGCCTCGGACGGCCGATCGAGCAGGTGGTGGCCGAGGAGGGCGAGGGCTGGTTTCGGGCGCGCGAGGAGGAGCTTGTGCTCGAGCTGCTCGGCCGTGCGGGCGCCGACGCGGTGATCGCGCTGGGCGGCGGCGCGATCCTCTCCGAGCGCGTGCGCACCGCGCTTGACCGACACCTTGCCGTCTACCTGGAGAGCGACGCGGCAGCCGCATGGGAGCGCCTGGGAGCCGGGCGTGCACGGCGCCCGCTCGCCTCCGACCCGGAGCGCTTTGCAGCGCTGCTTGAGGCTCGGCGCCCCCTCTATGAGCAGCTCGCCGATGCGACGCTGCCTGCGGGCGCGCCGCCGCCGGGGGCGCGCCCAGTCGAGGGCGAGGGCGCGCAGGCGGAGGCGCCGGTGGCGGCACGCGCGCTGGCAAGCCTGATCGCGCTCAGCCGCGCCCCGGTGGGGACGCGCCTGATCTGGGCCTGGAGCAAGGCTGCGGAGTACCCCGTCTTCATCGGTCGCTCGCTCTATGTCGCCCGCCACAGCGCGAGAGCCGGCGCCGGTGACCCCGACTGGCACCTGCGCGAGCTCTGGCCGCCCGAGCACGCCGGGGCGCGCTCATTTCTGGTCAGCGACAGCAACGTCGCGGGGCGTTTTGCGCCCCTGATAGGCGAGGTGGCCGCCCGCTGCGTGATCGAGCCAGGCGAGGAGCACAAGAGCCTTGAGAGCGCCAGACGCATCTGGCAGGAGCTGGTCCAGGCGCAGATCACCCGCGCCGAGCACGTGCTCGCGCTTGGCGGCGGCGTGGTGGGCGACCTTGCCGGCTTCTGCGCCGCCACCTACCAGCGCGGCATCGCGATCATCCACGTGCCCACGACGATCGTCGCGCAGGTCGACTCCGCCTACGGCGGCAAGACCGGCATCGACCTGCCGGCGGCCAAGAACTATGTCGGCGCCTACCACCAGCCTGCCGCGGTGATCGCGGACGCGGCGGCGCTCTCAAGCCTCCCGGAGCGCGAGCATGCAGCCGGCTGGGTCGAGGTCCTGAAGAGCGCGATGATCGCCGGCGGCGAGCTATGGGCGGCCGTCGCCGGCTCCGCGCCCGTCGATGAGCGGGTCATCCTCGGCTGCGCAAAGCTGAAGATCTCGATCGTCGCAGATGACGAACGCGACAGCGGGCTTCGCCAGGTGCTAAATCTCGGTCACACCGTCGGCCATGCTATAGAGGCGGTGACGGGCTATCGGCGCTTCCGCCACGGCGAGGCGGTTGCGCTGGGTCTGCTTGCGGCGTTGCGCCTCTCCTCCCAGGGCGCGCTGCGCGAGCAGGTGCGCGAGCTGCTTGCCGCGCGCGGGCTGCCGGTAAGGCTGGCTGGCGTGGATCCCGACGCGGTGCTTGCGGCGGTGCATCTGGACAAGAAGCGCAGAGGCGATCAGGTGCCCTTCGTCTTGGTCCATGGGCCCGGGCGCGTCGAGCACGGCTGCGCGGTCTCCACGCGCGAGCTGCGCAGCGCGGTAGCGGAGCTATGCGCCGGCGACCGAGAGCATCCCCGGCAGGCGCGCGCCGCCGAGGGGGCGCATTGATGGGAGCGCCGCTGATCGAGGTCATCCACGGCGTCAACTTCGACGTGCTCGAGCTGCGCGACCCTCGCCACTACGGCGGGCTGACGCTGGATGCGCTGCAGGATCAGATCGCAGCCTACGCCGGCGAGCTGGGCATGGCCGCTGTCTTTCTGCAGACAAACCGCGAGCACGAGCTGCTCGAGCGCCTGCACGAGATCGCGCGCGCTGAGCGCCGCTCTGCTCGCCGGGAACCGGCCGGGCTGATCATCAACCCCGGCGCCTGGACTCATTACGCCTGGTCGCTGCATGACGCGCTCGAGCTGGTGCACGCGCCGGCAGTCGAGGTGCACCTCTCCGACATCGGCGCCCGCGAGGGCTGGCGCGCGCGCTCGGTGATCAGCGACGTCTGCATCGCGACGGTTGCGGGCGAGGGCGTCAGCGGATATCGCCGCGCGCTGATGCTTCTGCGCGCTGCCATCGGCCGAGCGGACGCGGGAGCCGCTAGCGCGGAGGGGGAGCGCTGATGCGCTGCGCAGAGCGCGCGCAGGCGCTCGCACGGAGCCTGGCCGAGGCCGATGTCGACTGCCTGCTGATCAGCGCGCCCGCCAACCTGCGCTACCTGACCGGCTTCAGCGGCTCCTCGGCGATCGCGCTGATCTGGTCGGCGGAGCGCGCAGCGGCGGGCGAGCACCTCTTCATCAGCGACTTCCGCTACGAAGAGCAGGCGGCGGCGGAGGTGCCACCGGGCTACGAGCAGCTGTTCCTGAGCGCCGCGGGGCCGCGCCGCGAGGCCTTCGGGCTGCTCTGCGAGCGTCTGCCCGCGGGGGGCGGGCGCCTTGCCTTCGAGGCCGCGCACCTGACCGTCGCGGCGCTGCGGCGGCTGGAGGCCCATCTGCCCGAGCGCTGGTCGGCCCGGCCGCTGGAGGGTGACCTGATCGAGCGCATGCGCGAAGTCAAGGATCGTGAGGAGATCGAGCGGATCGCCGCCGCCAGCAAGCTTGCCGACGCCGCTCTGGCGGCGGAGCTTGAAGTCGGCATCGAGGGGCGCAGCGAGCGCGAGCTGGCGGCATCCCTCGAGCATCGGATGCGGCTGTTGGGAGCCTCTGCGGCGAGCTTCCCGACGATCGTCGCCTCAGGCGCGCACGGCGCGCTCCCTCACGCCCAGCCGCGCGAGGCCGCGATCGCGCGCGGCTGCCTGGTGACGATCGACTGGGGCGCGCTACATGAGGGCTACTGCTCAGACTGCACGCGCACCGTTGCGGTGGGGCGCCCGAGCGAGCACGCGCGGGAGGTCTACGAGATCGTCCTCGCCGCCCAGCAGGCGGCGCTCGAGGGCCTGCACAGCGGACTGTGCGGCTACGAGGTCGATGAGCTCGCGCGCTCGCTGATCGCCGCAGCGGGCTACGGCGATCGCTTCGGCCATGGCCTTGGCCACGGCGTCGGGCTGGAGGTCCACGAGGCGCCGCGGCTGGGGCCGCGCCGCGCCCCAGCACAGGGCGAGCGGGCGCCGAGCGGCGAGGAGCGCGACGGCGAGCGGGGTCGGGGCGATGAGGCAGCGCGGGCGCTGCGCGCGGGAACCGTCGTGACGATCGAGCCCGGCATCTACATCGCCGGCGAGCTGGGCGTGAGGATCGAGGAGCTGGTGGTCCTCGAGGATCAGGGGATCCGCACCCTGACCTCGCTGCCCCGTCAGCTGATCGAGCTCTGAGGGGCGCGCCCGCGCCCGGCGCCCAGCGCCGCGGCGAGGACCCTCGACGTCGGGCCCCTGTGCCAGGCGCGTGTGGGGGCGTAGAGCCTGATGGCTAGATAGAGCGCGAGCGGAAGCGACCAGGCGAGGAAGAAGAGCGATTGCAGGTCCGGGGCGATCAGCGGCGGCAGCCAGCTGAAGCTCGCCGCGCCCAGCGCTGCGATCACGCCGGCAAGGAGCGGTGGGCGGCGGGGGTGACTGTGCGCATCCAGCGCCAGCAGCGCCAGCAGGCAGGGCAGCGGGTAGTAGAGGTTGTCCCAGGTGTCCAGCAGGCAGCGCACGAGCATCAGCAGCGCTAGCAGGGTGAGCGCGAGCGCAAGTCGATCGCGCCTGCCGGCGGCGGCGGCCTGAGCGCCTCCGCGCACCCCCGCTGCGCCGCGCACCGATGCGCCGGCGCTGCTGCGCCGCTGCTGCCACAGCGCTGCGGCGCCGAGGGCCGCCCCTGCGATCAGGATCGAGGGATGGCTGATTGACGCAACCCAGGCGGGCGCCACGCGGTAGCCGGGGGCGATGTAGCCGACCGGGTGATGACCCACGACGACGAAGCGACCGAAGGCGCTGGGGAAGGGGACGCCGCCGGGCGAGCCCAGAAACCACCACAGCGACCAGGGCATGAAGACATAGACGCTTGCAGGGCTTGCCGCTGCGGAGGCCTGGGCGTAGAAGGAGCCGCCCGGCACCAGCAGCAGCGGCGCAAGCACGAGCGCTGCGCCCAGCGCGCAGGTGAGGAGCAGCGCAGCGTGGCTGCGCATCGGCCGCGGGGGCAGCGCCAGCAGCGCCGCGGGGACGGCCAGCAGCGCCCACTCCTTGTTGGCGATCGCCAGCCCGAGCAGAGCGCCCGCCATGACGCTGCGGCCTGAGGCAGCCAGCAGCACCGCTCCGACACAGAGCGCCCCGCCCACCAGCTCCTCGGGGTGTCCGGTGCGCAGCGCCTGCAGGGCGAAGGGATTGGCGATGCAGAGGGCAAGCACGAGCAGGCGTGCGAAGCTCCCGGCGGCGTCCGCTCCGCCGCTCGCGGCACCGCGGCGCATGCGTGCGACCAGCCAGAGCCCAAGCGCAGCGCTCGCGAGCAGGCCCGGCAGCGCGACGGCTTCATAGAGCGCTTCGGGTCCCCGCCCGAAGAGGCCCCTGAGCAGGGCGAACGGTGCGCGCTCCACCAGCGAGCCGCCATAGGCCGGCGCCAGGCGCAGGAAGGCGAGGGGGTGACCGTGCAGCAGCGCGCTGAAGGACGCTAGCGCTTCAAGGCGAAAGTCGCGCGGCAGCCGCGACTGGGCGCCGATTGCGCTCATCAGAAGCAGCGCGAGCAGCGCACCGCACAGTGGCAGGGCGTTTTCGCGGATCAGGCGCCGCACATGGTCGCATCGGCTGCCACGCCGGCGGCCTTGAGCCCTGCGACCTCGCCTCAGCCCTTGATCGTCGCCGAGTGGCCGATGATCACACCGGCCCAGTCAAGCGCCTGAACCTGGACGTAAGGGGCGGCGGGAACGGAGATCGCGGTCTCAAAGCCCGCGCGCGCCGCCTGCCCGATCGGATGAAGCGCCTGCGGCGAGGAGCCGCCGAGCACCAGCCAGCGCGCCACTTCGGTCGCGCCGTTCCAGGATGCGTAGACGGCCAGCCCGCCGCCCTGTGCTTCGGCGGCGATCGAGGGCGGGTAGGAGGGGGTGCCGGTCCATTCGAACTTATAGCCGCGATAGGAGGCGAGGTGTTCGCCGTGCTCGGAGGAGATCGGCTGCAGGGAGAGGTGGGCGTCGTAGATCATCTGGCCGGAGGAGTTGAACTCCGTGAAGTACGGTTCTGACCCCCAGCCCATGAACCAGTTGCCGCCCGCCAGTTCCTGCACGTCGCCCTGGCTGCCGGACTGAAGCGGCCTTGGGTGCAGAAGTTCAAACACCCTCTTGACGGTGTTTGTCTGCTGGTCATATTCGATGAAGAGGCCACGCGTCTGGGGGTGCACGAACGGCGTCCCGCCGTTGTCGAAGATCGAGATGACGCCGTCGGGAAGCGTGGCGGCGTCGTGCTGGTAGGCGGTCATCGTGCCTTCTTCCATCTTCACCGAGGGGTCCTTGCCGCCGATCGTCGTCGTCACCTGGCCGGTCCTGTCGTCGATCAGGTACAGCTGCCAGGTGTTGCGCGCCGAGAGCAGCGTGGTGCCGTCGGCTCGCGGGTCGACCGAGTTGAGGTGGAAGAAGTCAAACGGCCATTCGGCGTCCGCCTGTTCGGCCTTGGCGTAGGAGGCCGACAGCGGCACATGGTCGACCGATGTCCATTCACGGCGCACCATCCCGGTCCTCAGGTCGACTTCCTGGAAGAGGAAGTCGGTCAGGTCTCCGTCGCGCGGGCCGTTGTCGGAGGTCAGGTTGCAGTGGATCGTCGCGGCGACCGTGAACACCGCGGTGTGGTCGGGCTCGAGGTGGAAGTCATGCAGGTCGACGAGATAGCCGTTGCCGGCATGGATGTGAAGGATCGGCTGGTAGGCGCTGTTGGCGACGATCTCTTCGCCCAAGCCGAAGCCGTTCTGGGGGATGAAGCCCTGCCACCACGTGAGCACCTTTTCGCCTTCGTATTCCTCGACCTGCAGGTTGGTGGCAAAGACGTGTTCAGGGAGCGGGTCCATCCAGACCAGCTGCCCGTTCGGTTCGAAGATCATCGGCCCGGTGTTGCCGGGCCCGGAGTAGGGAGCGCCGAAGATGTCCCCGCCGCCGTCCAGCGAGGGGTTGTAGTAGGTGACGGCGATGCTCGGAGGGTGGATTTCCGGCGCGGAGTGGTAGCTGGTGTATTCACCGGGTGTGAGCTGCAGCTTCTCTGTCGGCGCTTCGATCGCGATCGGGTCGGCGTAGGCGATCGCGAAATGGAAGGAGAAGGGGCGCTCGCCCCCGCCGACCCGGACCTCGCCGCGCACGGTCACGGTCTCGCCGGGGTCAAAGGGCCGCTCGGGGAGGAAGCTTGCCCCGTCGCCCTGCGAGTAGGCGATCAGCCGACCGCGGTGAGCGCCGGTGAAGGTGCCGCTGACATGGATGTTCGAGAGCGCCTGCGCGGGCGCCCCGAGCAGGCTGATCTGCTGATCGCGCGAGGCATCGCGGGCGCCTGGCATCGGCGAGACGGTGAGCGGCGTTCCCGGCAGCAGGGCGGACGCGTTCAGGCGTTCGGGTTCGCAGAGCGCCGCCGCAGGCCCCGAGTAAGCGGCCTCCTCGTGGCTGATGCGAACGCTCGCGAGCGCGAGCGTGCCGCCGGTCGCGATCACGATCAGCGCCGCGCTCCAGGGCAGGACGCGCACGAGCCGCAGCGAGCCGCCGTCTGCTGCGCGCTCGCTGTTGGCGCGCCCCTGCTGCGTGCGCCTATGCGCTCTGCGGTCCCCGTCCATTGCTCGCGTTCAGTCGGTAAACACGCGCTGGGGCGGGGAGTCGCGCCTCACCTCGGCGCAGATCGGCGCTCTGCGCACAGCAGGCACCGGCGCCTCCGCAGCTGGCGCCGCACCGGCGAGAGCGTCCGCTCAAGCGTGGCCGGCAGCGGCTTCGCCCAGCGCGTCCGCCGCCTCGGAGCGGTTGAGGACGTTCACGAAGACCGCGGCGAAGGCGATGCCGAAGACCAGGAACTCCAGGAAGCACATCGATGCCCCCGCGAGGCTCTGGTCGCCGAGCGCCGAGAGGCCATAGGCGCGCGGCGCTGCGGCGTAGAGGGGGTACTCGACGCGCGTCAGGAAGGTGAGCGGCAGGCAGACTGTCGCGGTCGCCAGGCGCGAGATGCCGAGCACGGCAAGGCGGATCCCGTTCGGCCGCACGCTGCCGCGGGGCAGCGGGTCGACGACGACCCACCACAGCCCCAGGCCGGTGTAGAAGAGCGAGAGGTGCTCCAGGTCGTGGACGAGCGGGTGGGTTGCCGCAAAGTCGAATGCCGCCGGCGCCGCCCAGCCGACCGTCGCCGCCATCCACAGCGGCAGCGCGACCCAGGGCGAGGTCAGGACTGCCAGCGGGCGCCCCAGGCGCCCGCCCGGTGCGACGAGGCGCAGCGCACGGCGCGGGAGGCCGAGCGGCAGCAGCGGCGAGCGCAGGCCGAGCAGCAGCAGCGCCGGTGCGACGTCGGAGAGCAGCACGTGCTGGAGCACGTGCGCGGAGAGCAGGTAGGAGTCGCCGATCGGGTCAAGCGGCGAGAAGAGCGCGAGCGCGACGCTCAGGATCCCCGCGAAGTAAGGGATCCAGTGGCCGGCGCCGACACGCTCCGAGCGCTTGCGCGCGCGCCGGTAAGCGTCGACATACAGCGCGGAGAAGGCGACCAGCACGATCGCTGCAACCGGTTCGATCGACAATGCGCCCCAGCCCGGGGGCGAGCCGCCATGCGTGGCCGCGGCGGCGATGTGGTGGCCATGCTCCGCGGCAAGCATGCTCGCAAGCTGTCTGGACGCCTTCATCATCGGCGCACCGAAGCCTAGCGCACGCTGCGGGCGAAGGTGGCGTGGGCCTGCCGAGCGCGCTTGCCGGAGCTCTGGTTGAAGCTCGGCATGCGCCCAGCTTTAAGGGATTCTCCAGGTTCGCAACGTCCCCGAGGCGCTGCATCGCGTGCTCAAGGTGAGGGCTGCGGCCACCGGCATGAGCATCTCCGGCTACCTGCTTGCGGGAGCCTCAGGCCCTGGCTGTGCGCCCAACGATGCGGGGGTGGCGCCCACAGCGAAGCCTGGGCGCCCGTGCACGGCAGCGAGAGCCCTGAGGTCGTGGTTGCCGCAGCGCGCGCTGTCCTCTCTGATCGACGCCGATGCCAGCGCCATCGTGAAGGTGTTCCTCGCCATGCCGCGCGCCGGGGCGGGGCGCGCGGCCTTTGCGGAGCACTCGGCGCCGCATGTGCCCGAGCACCTCGCCGTCGAGCTGCTCACGGGGCTGCGACGCTTTGAGAATCGCGGCGCGCTCAGCCAGGTCAGAGCCGCAGCGGCGCTGCGCGCACTGCGTGATCTTTGCATGCTCTCTTACCCCGTGATCGAGCTTGCCGAGGAGATCTGGGGGCTGCGAGCCGCGCTCAGCGCTTGCGACACCGCGTACCTCCTCTGGCGCGCCGCCCGCTCATTGGGCTCGTGAGGCTCGATGCAGGCCTGGCGAGGGCCGCGGCAGACGAGGGACGCCTTGCGGCACTCTGGAGCACGGTTGCGCAGCCGGCTATCTTGTTCAAGCCCAGGCAACATAATCGAGCAAGAGCACTCATGGCCATAAGCACCAACCAGTTCAAGAACGGCAACCACATCGAGGTAGAGGGCACGGTCTTCAAGATCCTCGAGTTCCAGCATGTCAAGCCCGGCAAGGGCGGCGCGTTCGTGCGCACGAAGCTGCGGCGCGCCTCCGACGGCGCGGTGATCGACCGCACCTTCCGCGCCGGCGAGAAGTTCCGCGCCGTCCATGCCGAGACGCGCAAGATGCAGTTCCTCTACGCCGACGGCAGCGAGGCGCACTTCATGGACAGCGAGACCTACGAGCAGATCGCGATCCCGGAGTCCGCTGTCGCGGAGGCGCTGCGCTGGATCCCGCCCTCAAGCGAGGTCGAGATCCTCTACATCGACGGGCAGCCCGCCGACATCCAGCTTCCCGGCTCCGTCGAGCTTGAGGTCGCCCAGACCGACCCGGGTCTGCGCGGCGACACCGCATCCGGGGGCGGCTCCAAGCCGGCGACGCTGGAGACGGGCGCCACGATCCAGGTGCCGCTGTTCGTCGAGGTCGGCGATCGCTTGCGCGTCGACCCGCGCTCGGGCGAGTACATCTCGCGGGCGTGAGCGGCGGCGACGCTGCAGCTGAGGAGATGGAGTGGCCCGGGCGCAGGAACGCAGAGCGGCGATCTTCGCGCTCTACCAGCAGGAGAGCAGCGGTCGGGAGCTGGAGGCGGTGCTCGCGGAGGTGCCAAGCGCCTTCGCGCGCTCGCTTGCCCGCGCCGTAAACGAGCGCCAGGCGGAGCTTGACGCGCTGATCGAGCGCCACGCGCGCGGCTGGGCGCTGCAGCGGCTGCACCCGCTCGAGCGGGCGATCCTGCGCGTCGCGCTGCTTGAGATCACCGCCCCCGAGCTTCCCGGCGCGCGTGAGCCGATCCCGCCCGAGGGCGCGATCGAGGAAGCGGTTCGCTGCGCGAAGACCTACTGCGAGGCCAAGGCGCCCGCCTTCATCAACGGCATTCTTGACGCGGCCTGGAGCGAAGTGCGCGAGAATAGGGCCGTGCAGGAGAGCGGCGCCGAGCAATGAGCCAAGCGGCGGAGGTCGAGGAGCTGATCGCGCAGCTGCGCAGCGCAGCAGAGCGCCTGCGGGCGCCCGAGCTGCAGCTTGGCGACGCTGCGGAGCTGATCGCGCAGTGCGCGCAGACCGCCTCCGAGCTCACTGGCAGCCTGGAGCAGCTTGTGCGCGGAGCTGCGCGCCCGGCGACTGGCGGGCCGACGGCGGCGCAGGGGCGCTTGACCGGCCCCACGCAGGAGCCCCTGCTGTGATCGCAGAAGGTGCGCTCGTGGCTGCCGCTCGCTATCCCGAGGCGCTGCGCGCCGAGGTCGACGACTACCTGAGCTCGCTCCACTTCAGCGAGGAGGCGCGCACGCGCGGGCTGGAGGAGGCGATGCGCTATTCACTGCTTGCCGGCGGCAAGCGCATCCGGCCGGTGCTCGCCCTTGCGACCGCTCGCGCGATCGGCGTCGAGCATCGGGCGATGCTGCCGCTGGCCGGAGCGATCGAGCTGATCCACACCTACTCGCTGATTCACGACGACCTCCCGGCGATGGATGACGACGATCTTCGGCGCGGGCGCCCGACCTGTCATCGCGTCTACGGCGAGGATGTTGCGATCCTGGCCGGCGACGCCCTCTATGCCGAGGCCTTCCGTCACCTCCTCTCCTGCCAGCAGGCGCAGCCGGAGCGGCTGCTCGCCGCGGCGATCGAGCTGGCCTACGCGACGGGCGTCAACGGGATGGTCGGCGGGCAGTATCTGGATGTCCGCGCGGGCAGCGGCCCCGGGGCGGAGGCGGACTCCGAGGCGCTGCGCCAGGTGCACGAGCTCAAGACCGGCCGGCTGATCCGTGCCGCGGTAAGCTGTGTGCTGCTCCTTGCCGGTGCCGACGAGCGTGTCAAAATGGCCTTTGGCCGCTTTGCGACTGAGCTTGGCGTGCTATTTCAAATCGTTGACGACATCCTCGACGTGACCGGGACCGACAAAGCGCTGGGAAAGCCTCAGGGAAGCGATCAACGCGTGGGCCGGCACACTTACGTGACCATGCACGGGATCGGTGGCGCCCGCGCGCTGGCCGCGCAGTCGCACGCCGCCGCGCGCGCAGCGCTCGAGCAGGGCGCGAGCCTGCTTGCCGCCGGTGGCGTCCGCGAGCGCCCGGGCGAGCTGGAGGAGGTCACCGACTTCATCTACCGGAGGACGTCGTGATCTGGCGGTCGGCCTCATGAGCATCCTTGAGCGGATCGCAGGCCCGCAGGACCTCCATCGCCTCAGCGAGGAGGAGCTTGCGGCGCTCGCGCAGGAGGTGCGCAGCCACATCATCGACACGGTCGGGGAGATCGGCGGTCACTTCGGCGCCAACCTCGGCACCTGCGAGCTTGCGGTCGCGCTGCACTCGCTGCTTGACTCACCCCGCGACAAGATCCTCTGGGACGTCGGCCATCAGGCCTACCCGCACAAGGTGCTCACCGGGCGCGCTCAGCAGCTGCACACGATCCGGCAGTACGGCGGGCTGGCCCCGTTCTGCGCGATTCATGAGTCCGAGCACGACATCATGGGGGCCGGGCACGCGTCGACCTCGATCGGATACGCGGTCGGGATCAAGGAGGGGATGCGCCTGGGTGGCCAGGAGGGTCGGGTGGTCGCGGTGATCGGCGACGGCGGCATGACCGGCGGTGTGGCCTTTGAGGCGATCAGCCAGGCGGGCGGCCTGGGCACGCCGATCGTGGTGGTGCTCAACGACAACGGGATGTCGATCGCGCCCAACGTCGGCGCGCTCTCGCGCTACTTCAACCGCGTGCGCCTGAACCCGAAGCTCTGGCACGCGCGCGAGGAGGTCGAAGGCGGCCTGACGCGCCTGCCCGGCGGCATCGGCGCCGCGTTTGAAAGGCTCGGGCCGCAGCTGAAAGAGTCGATCAAGGCCTTCTGGGCTCCCGGCCTGTGGTGGGAGGAGCTCGACTTCGCCTACATGGGCGTGATCAACGGCCATGACGTAAAGGCGCTGCGGCGCGCGCTGCGCGAGGCGCTGGCGGCGGAGCGGCCGGTCGTCGTGCACATCGCGACCGTCAAGGGCAAGGGCTTCGCTCCCGCCGAGGAGGGTGGCCTGGAGGGGATGGAGAAATGGCACGCGGCCAAGCCCAAGTCGATTCGCAATGGCGCGCCTGTCGCCGCTGCGGCAAACGGCAACGGCGCAAGCAGCCTGCGCAAGCCGCCCCCCGCCTACACCGAGGTGTTCGGCAAGGCGCTCGTGCGCGAGGCCGAACGCGATCGGCGGGTGGTCGGGATCACCGCGGCGATGAACTCCGGGACGGGCCTGAGCTTCCTGCAGAAGGCGCTGCCGGAGCGCTACTTCGACGTGGGCATCGCCGAGCAGCAGGCGGTGCTGTTTGCGGCTGGCCTCGCGCTGCAGGGCATCAAGCCGGTCGCGGCGATCTACTCGACCTTCCTGCAGCGCGCCTTCGACCAGATCGTCCACGACGTCTGCCTGCAGAAGCTGAACGTGGTCTTTGCGATGGACCGCGCGGGGCTTGTCGGCGACGATGGCCCGACCCATCATGGCGCCTTCGACATCGCATATCTGCGCTGCCTGCCGAACATCGTGCTGATGGCGCCGCGGGACGAGGCGATGCTCGTGCACATGCTGCGCACCGCCCTCACCTATGACGCGGGCCCGATCGCGCTGCGCTATCCGCGCGGCGAGGGCGTGGGCGTTGAGCTGCCGGCGGAGCCGCGCGCGATCGCGATCGGCAGCGGCGAGATCCTGCGCGAAGCAGCGCCCCGCTCGGAGCCCGGCGGCCCGATACTCGGCGCCCGTGAAGGCCCCGTGCGCGTCGCCCTGCTGGGCTACGGCTCGGGCGTGGGCAAGGCGCTTGAGGCGGCGGACATCCTCGCCGAGCGCGGAGTCCCGGTGACGGTTGCCGATGCGCGCTTTGCCAAGCCGATCGACACGGGCTTGCTGATCCAGCTTGCAAGCGAGCATGAGCTGCTGGTGACGATCGAGGAGGGGGTGCTTGCGGGTGGCTTCGGCACCGCCGTCTGGGAGGCGCTCAACGAGTCGACGCTCGCGGGCGTTGACACGCTCGGGCGTCTGCCGCGGATGATTCGCGTCGGGCTGCCCGACCGCTATGTGACCCACGGCAAGCCGGCGCTGCTGCACGAGGAGGTCGGCTTCACCGGCCCGCGCATCGCCGAGCGCGTGCTGAGCGCGCTCGGCGCACACGAGGAAGCGCCGGTCGGCGCCTGAGCGGCGACCGCGCCGTCAATGTCGCGCTCGCCGGTCCGCTTGCAGCGGCGGCTGGGCGTGCGCCTGCGCAGCCTCGCGCGGCGCCCGCGGGCAGGCTCCTCGCTCAAACGGAAACGGCCCGCCGGAGGCGGGCCGTTTCGAGGGGAGGAGGGATGCTGCTGTGTTTCGGGTCGAGGAGAATAATGAACCCTCAGGGCGCACTTTTGTGTGAGCTTGCGCACACTTGGACAAAGTCCCCCGCGCGCCGGCGCGCGGGGGTGGAGAGCGCCGCCTGACCTGTGCTCGCGCGGCTAACGTTGCAGCCGATGCACGCGAGCAGACAGGAGGCTGGGCAAGGTCGCGCCTCTGCGCATGGCCTGCGCACCTACGTCTCGCGTGGCGGCGAGAAGCTCGCGGGCGCCCTTGCCGCGAGCCGCCTGCGTGTGGCCGGGCGCAAGGCGCTTGACATCGGAGCCTCGACGGGCGGCTTTACAGACTGCCTGCTGCAGCTCGGAGCCGTCTCGGTCATCGCGGTTGATGTCGGCTACGGGCAGCTTGACTGGCGCCTGCGCAATGATCCCCGCGTCCATGTCCTGGAGCGCACCAACGCTCGCTATCTGGAGCCGGCGCAGCTGCCGCATGCGCCCGACCTCGCCGTCATCGACGTCTCCTTCATCTCGCTTGCGAAGGTGCTGCCCGCGATCCTCTCCTGCCTGCCGGAGAGCCACGACGTGCTGGCGCTGATCAAGCCCCAGTTCGAGGTCGGTCGCGAGCGCGTCGGCAAGGGCGGCGTCGTGCGCAGCGTCGCCGACCGGCGCGGCGCGATCGCGGCCGTCGCCGCCGCTGCCAAGGGCTGCGGAGAGTCGCTGCTGGGCATCTATCCCGCGGCCCTGCGCGGGCCCAAGGGCAATCGCGAAACGTTCATCTGGCTCGCGGAGAGCGCACGCGACGGGGCGATCCACACAGCGGAGCAGCTCTCCGCGCTGATCGCGAGCGTCGAGCCCGATGAGCAGCCCGACGACCGCGGGGGCGCAGCGCAGCGGGAGGCGGCGAGGCTGGAGCGACGCGGTGGGCGCTGAGGGCGGGCGCGAGATGACCGTGCTCACGCACGCCTTCCCTGCGCAGACCGACCGTGCCCTCGAGCATCTGATCGAGGCCGCGCAGGCGCATCAGGTGCGCTTGCGCTTCGATCCCGAGGAGACAGCGCGCCACCGCCTGGCGGCGCGCCCGGGGGTGAGCGTCGATGCGCCATTGGCGCGCGCAGTGGAGCTGTGCATCGTGCTTGGGGGCGATGGCACGATCCTGCGCGCGCTGCATGCCTACGCCTGCACGCAGGTGCCTGTGTTCGCCGTCAACTTCGGCGAGGTAGGCTTTCTGGCGACGATCGAGCGCGAGCAGCTGCCCGGCGCCCTCGAGCGCGCATTCGATCGCGATTACCGGCTGCTCGAGCTGCCCGCGATCGAGCTTGAGGTGGACGGAGCGCCGCAGCGCGCCTTCAACGACGTCGCGGTCCACCGCAAGGCGGGGGAGCGTGTTGCGCGCCTGGCCTACTCGCTCGGCGGCGAAGAGCTCGGCAGCGTGCGCTGCGACGGCCTCGTAGTCGCTACGCCCGCAGGCTCGACCGGCTACAACCTCGCCAATGGCGGGCCCGTGATGGCCTGGGGCGTGGAGGGCTTTGCGATCTCCTTCATCGCGCCGCATTCGCTCACGGCCCGCGCGCTCGTGGCCGCGCCCGCCGATCAGCTCTCGATCTGCAATCGCTCGCGCAGCGCGCTCGAGATCGCGCTGGACGGGCGCCCGGTCGGGGAGCTTGCCCCAGAGGCGGAGCTGAGGCTGCGCTTTCGCGATCGCGCAGGGCTGATAGCGCAGCTTCCCGGCTATTCCTTCTACGGCCGCTTGCGCGAGAAGTTCGGGCTGCTCGCGCGCTAGGTCGCCTGCGCCTACGCCGCCCGGCGTGCGACCGCTGCGGTGGCGGCGCCATCCGCGCTGCCGCCCTCGGGCTGATGCATGGAGGCCATGAAGCGGTCGAGCTGCTCGCGCGAGAAGCGCCGCTGGCCACCCGGCGTTCGGTAGTAGGCGAGGTGGCCTGCGTCAGACCAGCGCCGAACGGTGGCAAGGGAGATGCCGAGGTATCGCGCTGCCTGTGAGCTGGTGAAAACGAGCCGGTCTGATGCCATCTTCTGTTGCCTTAGATCGATTTTCTCTGCGCAGCGCCCTGCCGCGCGAGGCTGCGCTTTGGTCAGCTTTGCCATTTATCGGCACCGCGGCGGGCGAGCTTTAGTGCTTTCCACGCCCGGCTGCAATCGACCTTCCCTGCAGCAAACCTTGCGGGGCGGGCTCGGAGGCGCGATCAGGACAGCGGAGCGCGCCGAGCTGGCCGGCACGCTCCGCCTGCGATGGTTATCGCTGGAGAGGGGATCTATGGATGCTGATGATGGGAGAAGCTTGCTTGCTGCCAGGCAGCGGAAGCATGAGCGTGAGCAGCGCGGCGCGGCTCGAAGGCGGCGACCTGCCGATGGTCGTCGGATCCTTCGAGCCGCGCCCACAGGCGCGCAGGAGAGTGTGAGTCCCCGCGCGCAGCTGCTCTACCCAGGGCCGCTGTGACGACGACGCTGAAGGCCGTCAGGATGAGCCAGACCAGCGCCACTTCCACGATGATCATCTCAGCCGCACCCGGGTTGTCCTGGTTGCTCTTGCCACTGCAGACATGGTGGCGCATTCGCGCCAGCTTGCCTGACGGCTTGGGGGGGCCGATCGTGTCGCCCTTTTGGGGCCGATTTTCCGCACAATGCGAGCTTGCGGAGCCAAGCCGCTAACGTGGCACGGCATGGAGACAGACGCCTCCTCCATGCGACCTCGAAGCGAGGGCCGGGCTGGCATCGACCGTCCGATCGAGGTGGTGATAGCCGACGACCACGCTGTTGTGCGCGACGGCTTGCGCGCGGTGCTGCAGCGCGAGCCGGAGGCCTTTCGAGTGGTCGGCGAAGCGGCAAGCGTGCCGGAGGTGATCCGCGCGGTCAAGGAGCTGCGCCCGGACCTGCTGACCCTTGACCTTACGATGCCCGGAGGCTCGAGCCTGGGGGCGCTGCCACAGTGCTTCGTCGTGCACCCGGAGCTTGCGGTCGTGGTCGTGACGATGCGCGACGACCCCGGCTATGCGCGCCAAGCGCTGCGCGCCGGAGCGCGCGGCTTCGTGCTCAAGGAGGCCGAGCCAGAAGAGCTGCTGCACGCCTTCCGCGTGGTCGTCGACGGGGGGCAGTACCTGCACCCCGAGCTTGGCGCCGCGATGATCGCCCGCCCGAGCGCGCCCCGCGACGACAGCGAGCTCTCCGAGCGCGAGCGCGAGGTGGTGCGACTTGCGGCGCTCGGATACACGAACGTCGAGATCGGCGAGCGCCTGCACATCGGCGAGCGCACCGTCAAGACCTATCGCGCCAGGGCGCTTGAAAAGCTTGGGATCTCACGCCGCTCGGAGCTGATCGCCTACGCGCGCCGCGAGGGGCTGATGGAGGACCCGATCGGGATCTCCGCTCGCCGGCGCCTGCGCACAGAGGGAAGCTGACCTGCGCACGGGCGCCTCTGCGCAGGTGCCCGCGCGCGCCGCTGCGCGGCGTCGCTGTGACCGTCGCTGCCACGCGGCGGCCCGATGGCGCTCTGCGGGCACGCTCTGGGCGCCATCTGCGGTGGCTGCAATTTTATTCCTAGATCTGTTCGCCGCCCGCTCGAAGGTGTTATAAATACGCAGAGCGCGACATCTGGCCCGTTGGCCCGGAGACGACTCCAGCCGTCCTCCCGGAGTGAGTCGCTCCCGCCGGCGGCCAGCCGGCAGCCCACGGGCAGGTCGCGTCTCCTCCAGTAGGCGGGCCGGGCGCCAGGGCGCTCGGCCCGCCGTCGCGGTTGTCCTGCCTCCGGCCGCTTTGGGCGCACGGGCGCGCGCGCCGTGAGCTTCAACGCGGCCCGTCCGCTCGAACCGCTACCGTGAGCGCATGAGCTGCAGCTTCGGCACGAACCTCCCAGGCGCCTCAGCTTTGGGCCGCCGGGCCCGGGGGCGGGCACCGGCGGTGGCGCCGCGCAAGGCTCCGGAGGCGCTCCGGCGTGGCGGGAGGCGGCGTTGAGGCCGCCTGCGGGCGAGCAGCGCGCGCGGGTGCCCGAGCGGGCGCACTTCATCTTCGTCACCGGCGGCGTCGTCTCCTCGCTGGGGAAGGGCATCGCTGCGGCCTCGATCGGACGACTGCTCGTAGCGCGCGGCCTCTCGGTGGCGTTGCAGAAGTTCGACCCCTACATCAACGTCGACCCGGGCACGATGTCCCCCTACCAGCACGGCGAGGTCTTCGTCACCGAGGACGGGGCGGAGACCGACCTGGACCTCGGTCACTACGAGCGCTTCACCGACGTCAACACGAGCCGCATCGCAAATGTCACAGCGGGCGGCATCTACGACACCGTCATCCGCCGCGAGCGCCGCGGCGACTACCTGGGCTCGACCGTGCAGGTGGTTCCGCACATCACCGATGAGATCAAGCAGCGAGTCGCGCTGATTGCCGAGTCCAGCGACGCCGAGGTGATCATCACCGAGATCGGCGGCACCGTCGGCGACATCGAGTCGCTTCCCTTCCTGGAGGCGATCCGCCAGTTCCCGGTGGAGACGGGGCGCAGGCGCTGCATGTTCATCCACCTGACGCTTGTTCCCTATGTCGAGCACGCCGGTGAGCTGAAGACCAAGCCGACCCAGCACTCCGTCAACGAGCTGCGCCGCATCGGGATCGCTCCGGACATGCTGATGTGCCGCTCCAAGGACCCGCTCTCCGAGGAGATCAGGCGCAAGATCGCGCTCTTTGCAAGCCTTCCGGAGCAGGCGATCATCTCGGCCGCGGACGTCCCGAACATCTACGAAGTGCCGCTGCGCTTCCGCGACCAGGGGGTCGATCGCTTCATCCTCGAGCATTTCGGCATCGATGCGCCGCCGGCGGACCTGGCGCGCTATGAGGCCTCCCTGGAGCGGGCCAAGCGTGCCCGCCGTGAGGTGCGCATCGCGCTTGTGGGCAAGTACGTCCAGCTCGAGGACGCTTATCTCTCGGTCTGCGAAGCGCTGCGCCACGCCGGCTACGCCCAGGACGCGCGCGTTGAGATCGTCTGGGTCGACGCCGAGCGCCTGGAAGCGGGCGGGGGCGAGCCGAGCGGCCAGGAGGGCGACGCTGCGGCGCAGATCCTCGCCGGCGTCGATGGCGTTCTGATACCGGGAGGATTCGGCGGTCGCGGCGTGGAGGGCAAGATCAGGGCCGCGCAGGTGGCGCGCGAGGCCCGCATACCCTTCCTTGGCATCTGCCTGGGGATGCATGTGGCGGTGGCGGAGTTTGCCCGCAATGTGGCGGGCATGGAGGGCGCCAACTCGACGGAGCTTGACCACGAGACCCCCTATCCGGTGATCGACCTGCTGCCGGAGCAGAAGGAGGTTGCGGGGATGGGCGGGACGATGCGCCTGGGGGCAGAACCGGTGAAGCTGCACGAGGGCACCCGCGTGCGCGCCGCCTACGGCGGCGAAGCCGTCGTCTACGAGCGCCACCGTCACCGCTACGAGGTCAACAACCGTCTGCGCCAGCGGCTGACGCGGCCGCAGAACGGAGAGCGCGGCCTGCGCATCTCTGCGACCACCCCCGACGAGCGGCTGGTCGAGGCCGTCGAGGTGCTCGACCATCCCTACTTCGTCGCCTGCCAGTTTCACCCGGAGCTGAAGTCGCGGCCCGAGCGGCCTGCGCCCCTCTTTGCGGGATTGATCGCCGCGGCGCTCGAGCGCGCGTCCGAGCGTGGCGCCGCCATGCAGCCGGGCGGCGCGGAGGATCGCGTGCGGGCGAAGGCGGCGGCGTTGGCGCATGCTCATGCGCCGGGCGCGATCGCTGGCTCCACTGGTGGCGTGCTCGAATGAGCGCCCCGCATCTGCACGCCTGCTTCCGGCTGCCGGCAGGAGACGAGCGGGCGCAGTGCGACCATCTCCAGCTCCTGATCGATCGCCTTCAGGAGCTTGCGAGCCTCCTGCAGCCACCCTGCGAGCTTGAGATCAAGATCGACCATGGCCACCTCCGCGAGCACCCGGCCCCGCTCGGCGTCTAGTGGCAGGACGCTCGATCAGCATGGCGAGGCGGGCTCCCGCTCCGAGCTCCTGATCCTCGACTTCCTCGCCCATCTCGAGCTCGAGCGAAGCCTCTCGCGCAACACCCTGATCGCATATCGGACCGACCTGCTACAGCTGCTCTCCCACCTGCGCGCGCGTGGCGTCTCGCTTGAGGCGGCCGGGCCGGAGCACATCCGCAGCTACCTGGATGCGCAGTCCGCAGGCGTGCAGGGGGTCGCTGGCGGCGCGCAGCGGACGCTCGCACGCAAGCTCTCTGCGGTGCGCAGTTTCTACCGCTACGCGCGCCGCGAGGAGCTGATCGCACACGATCCCACGGCGGGCGTCAAGGGGCCGAGGGCGACGCGCCGCCTGCCCGCCGTGCTCACCCACGAGCAGGTCGCACGCCTGCTCGGCGCGCCGCGCGGCGAGGATGCGCTGGCGTTGCGCGACCGTGCCGTGCTGGAGCTGATGTATGCGTGCGGGCTGCGCGCCTCGGAGCTGTGCGCGCTCACGCTCGGCGCGCTGCATGCCGGCGAGCAGCTGTTGCGCGTGCGCGGCAAGGGGTCGAAGGAGCGCGTCATCCCGATCGGCACAGCGGCGCTATCGGCGCTGGGCCGCTACGTGCAGCGTGGTCGACCGCAGCTGATCGAGCGAGGGGCGCGCGCAGGGGCGCCCGCAGAGCTCTTCCTGAGCGCGCGCGGGGCGGCGCTCAGCCGTCAGGGCCTCTACCTGATCGTGCGTCGGCACGCCCGCGCGGCAGGGCTGACGGGAGCCTTGAGCCCGCACACGCTGCGGCATACCTTCGCCACGCATCTGCTTGCGGGGGGCTGTGACCTGCGCTCGCTGCAGGAGATGCTCGGCCACGCCGACCTGGCCACTACCGAGCTATACACGCATCTCTCCGCGGAGGCGCTCAAGGAGAGCTACTTCGCCGCCCACCCGCGCGCGCGCCGGCGCACGCGCACAGGAGAGGGCCATGCCTGAGCTGCCCGAGGTCGAGACGCTGGTGCGCCAGCTGCGGCCGCTGGTGCGCGGCGCGCGTATCGAGCGCGCCTCGATCATCGATCCGCGCTGGTGTGCGCCGCAGCAGCCCGCAGCTGTGGCGGCGGCGCTCACCGGTCTGCGCATCGAGGAGCTCTCGCGGCGCGGGAAGTACCTGATCTGGCGCCTGGAGGGTGGGCGCTGCCTGCTTCAGCACCTGCGCATGACCGGCGTGATCCTCTATGACCCCCCGCAGCTGCCCGCGCATCTGGTCGCGGTGCTTGAGCTCTCTTGGCCTGATGCGCGCGGCGCCGGCGCGCGTCGCCGCCTGAGGCTTGCCGTCAGCGACGCGCGACGCTTTGGGACCGCAGAGATCTTCGATGACCCGCGTGCGCTCGAGCGCCATCTCGCCTGGCGCCTTGGCCCGGAGCCGCTCGAGGGCTCCTTCAGCGCAGCGGGGCTCAAAGCTGCGCTGCGCGGACGCCGGGCGCCGGTGAAGGCACTGCTGCTCGATCAGCGGCTGGTCGCGGGCGTCGGCAACATCTATGCCGATGAGGCGCTCTTTCGTGCTGGCATCCACCCGGCGCGAGCGGCTGGGTCGCTGACGCTCGCGCAGTGCGAGGCGCTGCTGCAGGCGCTGCGGGAGGCGTTGCTCGCGGGGGTCTCCGCGCGCGGCGCCTCGATCGATGACTTCCGGCACATCGACGGCGTGCGCGGATCCTTTCAGGATCGCTTTCTGGTGCATCGGCGCGCCGGGCAGCCCTGCCCGGCCTGTGGCGGGCAGATCGAGAAGCTGCGCGTGGCCGGGCGGGGCACCTATGTCTGCGCGCGCTGCCAGCCGCCGCCGCGCCGGCGCAGCGCCGGTGCGCGTGCGGCGAGACCGGCGCCTGAGCGCTAGTCGCCGAGCAGCGCCGCCAAGCGGCCGTCCGCAAGCGCGGCGCGCGTCTCTTCAAAGCCGCCGATCAGCGTGTCGTCGATCAACACCTGGGGGAAGGTCAACATGCCGGTTCTGCTCGCAAGCTCCGCTCTGCCCTGCGCGTCGCGGGCGATGTTGATCTCCTTGAAGGTCAGCCCACGCTGGCCCAGAAGCGTCTTGACCGCGCTGCAGTAGCGGCAGGGCTCGGTGGTGTAGACGGTGATCCGCGCCATTGCTTCAGAAAGTATAGCGAGCGCGCAGGCGCCGGGAGCGCCACTGGCTGCCGCATGCGAGCGCCGTAGACTCGCAGCTGGTGGGCCCACTCAGCACAGAGGCGATAATCCTGCGGTCGATCCGCTACAGCGAGGCGGATCGCATTCTGCACCTCTACAGCGTCGACCGCGGTCGGCTGGCAGCGATCGCCAAGGGGGCGCGCAAGACCACCAGCCGCTTCGGTGGTCGCCTCGAGCCCTTCGTGCGGGTGCGGATCGACCTCCACGAAGGACGCTCGGAGCTGCTGACGGTGACCGGGGTGGCGGTGGTCGCAGCCCACGCGCACCTGCGCCGCAGCGCACGTGCGCTTGACTTTGCCGCCCGCGCATGCGATGCGGTGGGGCGCCTCTTCGACACCGGCGAGGCGCATCCGGCGGTCTTCAACCTGCTCTGCAACGCGCTGGCGCTGCTGCACCGCGAGCCCGCGGGCGCGACGCTCGAGCGCGCGCTCTCCTTCCGGCTCAAGCTGCTGCACGCGGCCGGGCTGGCGCCGCGGCTGGCCGCCTGCGCCAACTGCTCGGAGCGTGCGGCGCTGGTGCGCTTCTCTGGCGCCGCCGGCGGCGTGCTCTGTGCCCGCTGCGCTACACGCGCCGGCGGGGAGGGATTTGCGCTGGCGCCCGCTGCGCGCGAGTTCATGGTGGGCGCGCTCGCCCGCCCGCTCGCCCTTGCGCCCGCAGCGGAGGAGCGGGCGCTCGCGCAGGCGGAGCGCGCCCTTGGCGCGATCCTTGCCCATCATGCCCATCTGCGCCTGCTGCCTGCGCTGGGCGAGCAGCGAGCGCCGGCAGCACGCCTGGCGGTCGCGGCGGAGGTCGCCTGATGGGCCGTCGGCAGGATCTGGCAGAGGGCGGCGGGCGTTCCGCGGGCGCCCGCGCCGAGGCGCCCGCCGGGGCCGTCGCGCAGCGCTTTGCGGAGCGCATCGCCGAGGCAGAGGAGCGCCTGCTCTCCCCGCTTGCCGCCCGCTCCTATCCGGCGCGGCGCAGCCGGGCTGAGGATGACTGCAGCCTGCGCACGCCCTTCCAGCGCGACCGCGACCGGATCGTGCACTCCAAGGCCTTCCGCCGCCTGGTGCACAAGACGCAGGTCTTCATCGCGCCCGCGGGCGACCACTACCGCACGCGCATGACCCACACCCTCGAGGTGACCGCGATCTCGCGCACCGTCGCGCGCGCGCTGCGCCTGAACGAGGATCTGACGGAGGCGATCGGGGTTGGGCACGACATCGGCCACCCGCCCTTCGCGCACATCGGCGAGGAGGTCCTCGACGCTTGCCTGCGCGAGCGCTTCGGCGAGCGCTACCACTTTCACCACAACGAGCACTCGCTGCGCGTGCTCGAGCACCTGGAGCGCGACGGGGCGGGGCTGAACCTCACCGAGCAGGTGCGCGACGGCATCATCGGCCACTCCAGCCGCGCGCCGCTGCCGGCGACGCTCGAGGGGCGGATCGTGCGCATCATCGACCGCGTCGCCTACATCAACCATGACATCGACGACGCGCTGCGAGCAGGAATTCTGAGCGAGGCCGATCTGCCCGCCGAGCCGATCGCGATCTTAGGCACAAGCGGGTCGGAGCGCATCGACGCGCTGGTGCATGACATGGTCGAGCATTCCGAGCGCGCCGGAGACATCGTCCAGGGCCAGCGCGCCGGGCAGGCGATGGCGGCGCTGCGCGCGTTCATGTTCGAGCGCGTCTACCACGGGCCGGTCGTGACGGGCGAGCGCGCGCGCATCGAGCGTGTGCTGCGGCGCCTCTTCGCCCACTACGTCGAGCACCCTGAGCAGATCGGCGCTCGCTGGGGTGATCCGCCGCGCGAGAGCGCTGAGCTTGCCCAGGCGGTGATCGACTATGTGGCTGGCATGACAGACCGCTTCTGCATCGCGACCTTCGAGGAGCTCGAGATTCCGCGCGCGTTCGCTCGCCAGCCCTAGCTGCTCCGGTCCGCTGCCCTCCGGCCGGCGGCGAGCGCCGGCGCTTGGGGCATGATGCGCGAGGCGCGATATCGGCGCATATTGCAGAGGTCGGCGGAGCGCTGCCGCCGCCTCTGTCTCTAGCGTTTGCGCAGATGGCGATCTACACATCCGAGTCGCGCGAGCGCGTGCGCGAGGCAGCTGACTTCGTGGAGCTTGTCTCATCGCACACGGACCTGCGCCGCGCGGGCCCGACCCGCTACGAGGGGCTCTGCCCCTTCCATGAGGAGCGCACCCCCTCCTTTGGGATCGACCCCCAGCGCAAGCTCTACCACTGCTTTGGCTGCGGCGCCTCGGGCGACCTCTTCACCTTCGTTCAGGAGACCGAGAAGATCGGCTTCAGGGAGGCGCTCGAGCTGCTTGCCGAGCGCTACGGGATCGACCTCGAGCGCGAGGCCGACGATCCGCGCGCGCTCGAGCTCCGCCGCCGCCGCGAGCGCCTCTACGCGCTGCTTGAGCGCGCGTGCGCCTTCTATGAGCGCTGCCTGCGCCATCCGCAGGTCGGCGCGAGCGCGCGCGCCTACCTGCGCGAGCGCGGGCTGGGGGAGGAGATCCTCGCAAGCTTCCGGGTGGGGCTTGCGCCTGAGGGCGGCGATGCGATCGTGCGCGCGGCAAGCCGGGAGGGCTTCAGCGCTCAGGAGCTGCGTGCGGTCGGGCTTGCGAGCGCCGGGCCGGGCGGGGCGCTGCAGGACCGCTTCCGGGCGCGCATCACCTTCCCGCTGGCGGATGAGCGTGGGCGCGTGATCGGCTTCGGCGCGCGCATCCTGCCGGGCGGTCAGGGGCCGAAGTACCTCAACAGCTCAGAGAGCGAGATCTACCACAAGGGCGCTCACCTCTACGGCGCGCACTTGGCGCGCGTTGCCGCTGCTCGTGAGGGCAGCGTCATCCTCTGCGAGGGCTACACGGACGTGATCGCCATGCATCAGGCCGGCTTTGCGAACACGGTCGGGCTGATGGGGACGGCGCTGACCGAGCCCCAGGTGCGCGCCCTGGGGCGCCTGGCGCCGCGGGTGCTGATGGCGCTGGACGCCGACAGCGCCGGTCAGGGCGCGATGCTGCGCGCCGCCAAGGTCGCGGGCGCGGCGCGGCTGCAGCTTGACGTCATCCGCCTCGGGGGCGGCGGGCAGGAGGCCTCGGAGGACCCCGCGGATGTGCTGAGGAGCGGCGGTGCGCAGGCGATGAGCCAGGCGCTCGCCGCCGCGATCCCCTTCATGCGCTTTCGCGTCGAGACGGTGCTCGAGCGCGGGGACCTGAGCAGCGCATCCGGACGCGACCGGGTGCTCGAGGCGCTGCGGCCGCTGATCGCAGCGCTCCCCGCCAGCGCGCTGCGCATCGAGCTGGTCGGGTTGATCGCAAGCCGGCTGCAGCTCAGCGGCGCGCTCGTCGAGCACCTGCTCGCGGGGGAGCGCGGCGGCGACCGGGCGGCGCGGGCTCGGCGTGCGCAGGCGCCTGCGGGCAGCGGTGCCGGCCGCCGGGAGCCCGCGGGCACCGAGGCCGGCGGGCGGGCGCCCCTGCCGGCTGCGCGCAGGGCCGAGCGCGCTGAGCGCGCCTTTCTGGCGCTCTGCCTGGCGCTGCCGCCGGAGGGCGGCGAGGCACTGCGCTCGCTGGCGGTCGAGGAGGCGTTCACGGATGCTGATCTGCGTGCGGCGGCGCGGCGGCTGCAGGCCGCCGACCTCGCCGATCCCCTGCACATGAGCCCGCCGCTCGATCGTGAGCAGGAGGCGCTGATCGCGGCGCTGCTTGCCGAGGGCTCAGCGCTGGCGGCGGCGGCGGGGTGCGCGCAGCAGGAGGCCTCCAGCGGGCGCACGCTGCTCTGCGCCCAGCTCGAGGTCCAGCGACTGCAGCTCGAGCTGGCGGCGCTCGACCGCGCGATCCACGCTGCGCGCTCTCATCGCGCCGGGATCGCGCAGCTGGCGGCGCGCCGCCTTGAGCTAAAGCGCGCCTTCGACGAGGCGCAGGAGCGAGCGCTCGAGGGCGACCTCGCGCTGTCGGTGTAGGGGCGTGGCGGCGGCGCGCGCCCACAGTGCGCGCATCCTTGGCGTTATGCTGTGGCAGGCTCTCTGCTCGCAGCGAGCGTGCCGGCCCGCCCGCGGGCGCAGCACCTCGCCTGCGGCGGAGGCGCACCTTCCGGGGTAGCTCAATTGGTAGACGCGCTCGGCTGTTAACCGAGAGGTTGTGGGTTCGAGTCCCACCCCCGGAGCTTCCTGAGCTGTCGGGACGGGGTGGCGATGGCCTGAGTCCCGCCGTGTGCTTGCAGCATGCTTGCGCGTCAAGCCTCGCCGATCGGCGCGCCGATCGCAAGGCGCTCGAGCGCGAGCGCCGCCCGCAGCGGCGGGTCGGCCTGCTGCTGCCAGCGGGCGAAGGCAAGGGCGCGCTCATGGATGCGATGGTTGCCTAGCGCCAGCGCGACCGCCGCGCGCAGGGAGCGCGCGCAGAGCAGGCGCCTGGGCAGGCGCACGCCCGCGCCCGACCAGTCAAGGCGTGCGGCGTTCTCGTACATGTCGCCGGCAACCGGGCAGGCGAGCACGGGCACGCCCAGAGAGAGCGCGCGCACGAGCGTGCCGTGACCGCCGTGGCATATGACCAGCGCGCAGCGTGGCATCGTGCGGGCGTATGAGAGCCAGGGCACGACGTGGGCGTTTGAGGCAGCGGGCAGCGGGCGCTGGGGGCGCTGGTCGTTCCAGGTGGCGATCACGCGCACCGGCGCATGCTCGAGGCCGCGCAGCGCGGCGCGCAGGAGCACGTGGTCGCGGTCCTGGGAGGTCGAGGGGGCCACGAGCACAAGCGGGCGCTCGCCGGGGGGCGGCTCGACATCCGCGCTCGGGGGCTCCCACAGCAGCGGGCCGACGACATGCACGCTCGCCGGCCATGCGCGGGGGTACTCAAGCGCGGGAAAGGTTGCCACGAGCACGAGCTGCTCGCTGAGGCCGCCATGTTGGCGTGCGGTCGGCGGCAGGCCGAGCGAGATGCGCACCGCGTTTAGATCCTCGCGTCCTTGCTCCAGACCGGCGCGCATCGGCCCCTTGAGCGCATCCCACAGGAGCCGGCCAGCGCGCGTCCTGGGCGCCCGCGCGCCGATCGAGTAGATCGGCAGCCCGGGCGCGTCGGGCGGGTAGACGTGGGGGATCAGCGTTCCGAAGGGGAGACCCGCGACCTCGGCGGCAAGCGCGGGGCCGAGCGTGAGGATGTCCGCAAGCACCGCGTGCGGGGCGCTCTCCTCGATCTGGGGAATGGTGTCACGGGCCGCGCGCTGAGCGGCGGCATAGAAGCCAAGCGCCAGCGGGGCGCCCGCAAGGTCGGCGTACTCGGGGGCGGGAAGAAAGCGCAGGCCCTCCGCGCGCACCACGCGCTCCCAGCGCCGCCAGGTCTGCAGGAAGACGGTGTGCCCGCGTGCGCGCAGCGCGCGCGCCAAGGCGATCATCGGGAAGGTGTGGCCCGCGTCGCCGAAGGCGCCGAGGAAGAGGCGCAGCGAGCGGTGAGGGGGCGCTTCGGCGCCGGGGGAGGGGGGGCGCTCTCCCACCTTGGCGCAGGTGCCGACCGCGCCCTCTCCCATCGCTAGAGGGCTTGCTCGGCCAGCTGCGCCAGCGCGCGCAGCTGGCTGACGCGCTCCTCGCGGGTGAAGGCAAGGGGCGTGACGCCGAGCGTGCCCACGCCCGCCTCACGGTAGGCGGCAAGGCGCTCGCGCACCCGCTCAGGCGAGCCGCAGAGCGAGACCATGTCGATCAGCTCAGTCGGGATCGCGGCCATCGCCTGCTCGCGCTTGCCCGCCAAGAAGAGGTCCTGGATCTCCGCTGCCGCCTGCTCGAAGCCGTAGCGGCAGACGAGGGCGTTGTAGAAGTTGCGCTCGCGTGAGCCCATGCCGCCGACGTAGAGGGCGATGAACGGTCGGGCCAGGTCGCGCGCGCGATCCTCGTCTGCGTCGATGCAGACGTTGACGGTCGGAGCGATGTCGAAATGCTCGAGCGAGCGGCCCGAGCGCGCCGCGCCCTCCTCGAGCGCCGAGCGCAGCTGCTTGGCGTGCTCAGGCGAGAAGAGGGTCGGCATCCAGCCGTCTGCGATCTCGCCGGCAAGCGCCGTGTTCTTGGGGCCAATCGCCGCCAGGTAGATCGGGATGCGCTCCTGGAGGGGCGCGATCGTCAGCTTCAGCGCCTTGCCCTGGCCTCCGGGCAGGGGCAGGGTGAGGGTCTCGCCCTCGTACTGCACCCGTTCGCGGGCGAGCGCCATGCGCACCACCGCGATGTACTCGCGCGTGCGCTGCAGCTGGCGGGCGAAGGGCTGTCCGTGCCAGCCTTCTGCTACCTGCGGGCCGGAGGAGCCGATGCCCAGCAGCATGCGTCCGCCTGAGAGCTGGTCGATCGTGGCTGCCGTCATCGCGGTCATCGCAGGGCTGCGCGCTGGCATCTGGAAGATCCCCGAGCCCAAGCGGATCCTGCTCGTCTGCCCGGCAAGCCAGCCGAGGACGGTTGCAGCGTCCGAGCCGTAGGCCTCGGCGCTCCAAACCGAGTCATATCCCAGTCGCTCGGCTTCCTGGACGATCTCAAGCTGGTCTGCCGAGCTGAGGCCGAGGCCCCAGTAGCCGATGTGCACGCCAAGCTTCATCCCGTGCCCCTAGAAGGTCTCGTCGGGCCGCGCGAAGATGATCTCCGGCACGACGCAGTTGGGAGAGGTTCGAAGCAGGAAGCGCACCGACTCGGCGATGTCCTGGGGGCGGATCATCTTCTCCGGCGGCACCGAGCCCTTGACGAAGTCGGTCATCGCGGTGTCCACGAAGGCCGGGCAGAGCGCGGTCGACTTGATGCCGAGTGTCCCCAGCTCCTTGTTCATCGCTTCGGTGAAGCCGACAACGCCGTGCTTGGTGGCCGAGTAGACCGAGAGCCAGGGCTGGCCGCGCTTGCCGGAGATCGAGGAGGTGTTGACGACGAGCGCCTGCCCGTGCTCGGCGCCTGCTGCCTTCAGCAGCTCCAGGCACTCGCGGTAGAAGATGATCACCGAGCGCAGGTTGACCTCAAGCTGGAGGTCCAGGCGCTTGGTCTCGATCTCGCCGACCGGGGCGCCGACGCCGACGCCGGCGTTGTTCACGAGCACGTCAAGGCGCACGAAGCGCTCGCGGTGCTCGGCAACGACGCGCTTGATGTCCTCCTCGAGCGCCATGTTGCCGGCGACGGTGTGAACCTGATGGCCGCGCTCGCGCAGCGGCGCCGCCGCCTGCTCGAGCTTCTCGGGGCGGCGCGAGGACATCGTGATCGCATAGCCCTCCGAGCAGAGCATCTCGGCGATCGCAAGCCCGATCCCGCTCGATGCGCCGGTGATGAGTGCTGCGCGTTCTGCCATCGCTGACCTCCTGCCGATCGTTTGCAAGCAGGCGCTCGCCTGCGCCCTGGGGCGTATCAAATCATCCCGCGCCGATCGGCGCTCGGCCCCCGGAGGTCGGGCGCGCCATCATATGAGCCTCCGGCGCGCCGAATGGCTGCTCGCCGGTCCGGGCCCGTAGCTCAGTTGGTCAGAGCTGCCGACTCATAATCGGTAGGTCGCTGGTTCGAGTCCAGCCGGGCCCAATGCGCAAGACACCTCCTGGGCAATGCCCGCAAGCGAGCCAAGACACGCCTTCACCTCCGATCCGCGAGGAGCCAGCTGCGGCAGACGCCAGTCTCAGCTCCTGCAAACTCCGTGGAGCAGCAGTCGACCTCGGCGAGCGGCGCTGCTACGTCGACCGCGAGCCGCTCCTTTGGGACTTATCTGATCTGATAATATGTCGGTGCGGTAGATCCCTCGCTCGAAGATGTCCTGAGCAAGGCGGCTGAGCTCCAGGAGCTGGTCCCCGGGGCGGTGCTCGTAGGTGGAACCGCAGCGGCAGTCCATGCAGGCCACAGGGAATCGGTCGACAATGACCACGTGCTGGCCGATCTGGCTGAGCGCTTCGACTCGATCCTCGAGAACCTGGAGGCGCTGGGGGACTGGTCGATGAGCAGAGCGCAGCCGGGGAAGATCATCCTCGGTGAGCTTGGCGGGATCGAGACCGGAATTCGTCAGCTGCAGCGCAGTCGAGCGCTTGAGACGACCAATGTCGAGGTCCGCGGACGCAAGCTGGCAGTGCCGACGCCAGAGGAGATCCTCCGCATCAAGGCCTGGCTGGCGCTCACGCGCAACCAGACGCGCGACTACCTCGCCATCGCGGCTCTCGCCGATCGCCTGGGAGTCGACCATGCGGCGGCAGTCCTGCGGGGCATGGACGACTATTACGCGGACATCAACCAGCGGCCGGAGGCTGTCGTCACGCAGCTCGTCCGACAGCTGGCTGATCCACGTCCACGCGACGGGCGCGTGACGAGGGAGCTTGGAAGCTACAAGGGGCTGGCCGAGCGCTGGCATGACTGGTCGGCGGTCTGCGGGGTGCTGGCGGAACTGGCGGAGGCGATCGTCTCGTGACGGCTCAGTTTCGGCATCTCGCCTTCGATCCGGCCGCGCCGCTCGACCGCTGGCTGGCCGAGGCGATAGAGACAATCATTGATCGAGGCACCATCTCCGACTGGCGCCGCCTCGCCGACGCCATTCGACGAAACCCGTGGGGCCCGGCGGCACGTACCGCCGAGGAGGTGGCGCAGTGGGGGGATCACTACGGAGTCGATGCGCTCATCGCGCGCATCGTCAGAGGCGCGCGTGTGCGGGTGACGCAGCGGGGCCGCGAGGAATATGCCGCGCAGATCCGCTCGTGGCGAGCTCAAGCAGGGATGACGCTGCGCGAGCTCGCTGCGGCCGCCGGCACCTCGGCCTCGCGCCTCTCTGCGTACGAGAACGCGAGGGTCGCTCCGACCACCGATGTGCTCAGCCGTCTTCGCCACGCCGCCGGTGCCACGGGCACAGCGGTCAGCGCGGCGGCTCGGAGGCGCCACGAGGCCGGTCACCGAGCGGATGATTGAGCCTCTCGATGCCCGGATTCTCGATCGGCGAGCGCTGCGCTGCGCAGGCGAATGCGCGTGGAGTGAGCCGGACATCCGCCGCTGGGGCGAGCGGTCGGAGCCGACGGCCTCGATTTGACCTCCCCCGGGGCCGCGGCCTTGAAAGGTCCTCAGGCTCCGACGCGCTCAATCACCGAAGCGCAGCCACCGGCGATGATGACTGGTGGCGATTCACTGCTGCCTTGCCACGTGGCCACGGCTGCCGTGCGAGCAAGACGGCGATCCGGGTGCGGGCAGATCGGCGGGGCTGCTCGCGAGGCCCTTGCCGATGAGATCGCGAGCGTCGCAGCTGACGAGCCTTGCGCCGGCCTTCAAGGATGCGGCAGCGTATGCTGCGTGGTAGACGGAGATCGCGTGCTGTTCGGCCAGCTCCGCAGCGCGTGTGAGCAGAGTGCTCGTGCAGAGCGTGATGCCACCGTCGTCTGCGATGCGGTCGATCGCTTCGAGCAGTGGCAGGAGCCGGTCAGGACTCCGCCATGCGCGCACCGCCACGTTTGCGACCTCGTAGCGGGCGAGGTCGAGCGTGGCGAGGGTGACGTCCGGATTGGCGAGGAGGGCCTTCGCCGCCTCGTGGAGCTCGTCGTCCAAGTCGAGTGCAGCCAGAATTGCGCTCGCGTCCAGGAACAGCGTCGCCACGCTACGGCCTGGTCGCCTTCACGCGCTCGGCGGATCGGCCCCCGTGTCGGCCCGTGTGGTGAAGGAGCGCTCCCATGGCTGCGGCGCGATCTGAGCGGCGTCGGCGCAGCGCCGCATCGGCGAAGTCCCGTAGAACCGCGCTGCGGGAGGCGCCCATGCGGTTTGCCTGCGCGTCGACCTCGCCGAGAAGATCATCCGGGAGAGACACCATCACCTTTGCCACGAAGCAGCGTAGACCAAGGCATACGGTGCCGCCGCCGCTCAGCGCGCCCCTGCCGGTCAGCGGCAGAACGCCGGGATGACCTGCCTCACCGCCAGTTGCGGCCGCCTCCTTGCCTGGGCGAGCACGGCCCCTGCGGTCATCGCCTGACGTCGCGGCGAGATCAGGTTGAAGCCACTGCTCGAAGCCAGCCGCAAGCCCGTGTCCTCCGCTGGCGCGCTCAAAAGCCCAGGCGCAGCCAGCGAGGCCGGCGTCTGGTGGCCGGCGCAGCGGCCTGCTCACGCGTCCATGGATCTGCTGAGGGCCCCGGCGGAGCGGGTGCCCAGCGCTGCAAGCCGGCCAGCTCGACCTCTGCGCTCCAGATCTGCGCGCCATAGCGCTGCCCCATGTAATGGAGCAGCTTGGCGGTGGCGGTGGCGTCTCCGAGCGCATGGTGTGCGCCCTCGATGCGGATTCCCGCCATCCGGCAGCAGTCCTGAAGCCTCCAGCCCCGCTGGTAGCGACTCTGGCCGCCAAGCATGTATGCGCGCGCAAGCTCGCCGGTGCAGAGCACCGCCTCAGTTGGCAGCATTGCGCCGCAGCGGCGAAGCTCGCTGGCGAGGAAGGGGATGTCGAAGCTCGCCGGGTGCGCCACCAGGACGCGGCCGCGCAGCAGCTCCCACAGCTGCGGCGCCACCTCGGCGAAGTTGGGTGCACCGCGCACGTCCTCGGGGCGGATCCCGTGGATGTCGGTGCGGCCCACCTCGCCGCCGGGGTTGACAAGCGTTGCGTAGCTGCGCTCGAGCACCGCTTGGGCGTCCAGCTGGCAGACGGCAACCTCCACTATGCGGTCGCTTCTGGGTCGAAGCCCATTGGTCTCGAGATCGACTACAGCGAACATCGCGATCGGCCTTTGCGCCTGCTCGGCGCCCAGCTCAGTGACCGAGACCCGAGGGCGACGTAGCTTCTGCTTGTGTCAGAGCATAGTCAGCGGCGCGGCGGCCGATCGCGGTGATCGTCTCAGATCCCTGACCCTACGCGTGCGCGACCCTCTGCGGCTCGCGCAGCGACCCGTCGGCGGGGTTAAAGACGAGCCCCCGGATCTGATCGCGGTGGGTCAGCTCCGGTGCGCTGCGCAGCCGCGCAAGGCTTGCTGCAAGCGCCTGCTCGACGCTCTCAAAGGCGCCGAGGCGCCAGGGTGGCAGCGCGTTGTCGGCCGCCAGCGCCATGGCGAACTGATCCTCCGAGGCGCCGCAGAGCCCGCATTGGTCGTGCATGAGCACGATCACCTCCTCGGTCCCGAGCAGGCGCTGTGAGGCCGCAAGCGAGCGGATCGCATCCTCGCTTGCCAGGCCGCCGGCGTTGCGGATGAAGTGGGCGTCGCCGCGCTTGAGGCCGAGGATCGCGTAGAGGTCAAGGCGCGTGTCCATGCACGCGAGCACCGCGAGGCGGCGCCGGGGCTTTGAGCTCATCTCCGGCGCCGCCAGCTCGCTGGCGCTGGCCCCAGCATGTGCGAGGGCTCTCTCGGTCTCTGACACGGGTGGGATGCTACCCGCCCGCTCCCCGCTCAGGCGGCCTCGGTGAGCTGCTGCTCCTGGGCGAGCGCGAGGGGGGCGGCGTAGGGGAGCACGACCACCGGCACGCGCGCGCTCTGCAGCGCCCGCTGCGGCGCCCCGGCGAGCTGGAGGAGGCCGTGGATGCCCTTTGGGCGCGAGCCCAGAAGAAGCAGGTCGGCGTCCTCCGCGACGGTGCTCGTGCCCGCGCGCGCTGCCAGTGCCTCGGCGCTGCGCTGCGCGCTCCGCTCCTCGTCGTCTTCGGCGAAGGCGACCGTGGCGATGCGCGCAGGGGCGTGGACGCGGTAGCCGGCCGGCGCGAACGCGATCGGGCATGGCGCGCTCTGCAGCAGGCGGCGCGCCGCGCTGCCCGGATGCACGTGGCCGGGAGTTGCGTTGTACGCCGAGCCGAAGACGATCATCAGCGGTCGCATCCGCTCCGCAAGCTCGCGCAGGGCGCTTGCGGTGGTGGCACCCGCAAGGGCGTGGATCGTCACGCCCTCTACGCCGAGGCTCTGCTGGGCGTGGGCGAGCAGGCGCAGGGACTCACGGCGCAGAAACTCCTCGCGGCCGTGGACGGCTGCGCTGGGCCTGCTGACCCGAGGGTCGGCGCGGTGCACGGTCGCAAGCGCGAGCGGGGCGCCGGTGCGCTCGTGCAGCAGGCGCGCGAGCGCCAGTGCGTCCTGTGCGTTGGGGCTTGCGTCGTAGGCGATCAGTATCGGTTGCATCTCGGACTTCCTTCGGTTGGCGGTGGTGAACTCTTGATGCCGATTATCGCGCCCGATGGCGATAATCTCGATTCATAATCGCGATATGCACAATAAGTTGGACTTATACCTGTGTGGCCTGCGCTCGTGCGCGCGCCGCGCCTGTGGCGGGTCGCCGGCGTCAGGCCAGAGGGCGCGATCGCACTTGGCAGGCTGCTCGCAGGACCGGACCCCGTCGGCGCGCCTGCGGCGAGCCTCGCGCGGGGCTTCTCAGGAGCCGCAGTGCAGGGTCGAGAGAGCGCGCTTGGCGGCGCTTTCAAGGGCAGCGCCGGCTTCGCTCACTTCGCCTGCCGGCGGCGGCGTGACAGGCGGCTGTGGCCCAAAGTCATAGAATTCAACTGTGCTCGTGGCGCTCAGGCGACCGCTCGGCGTGCAGATTGGAAGCGTCATCTGGAGGCGTCGCGCGCGCCCCTGCTGGTCGATCCAGACTTCCATGTTGATCGCGCTGAGCCCGGTGATCGCTTCCAGCAGCTTTGCCGATGCCTGTGCGCCTGCGCGCTGGCTCGGCGGCGAAACTTCAACCAGCCTGTGCAGCTGGATTGTTGCCGCATAGCGCGTCGTCGGCGTGCCGCGCAGCGTCTGGCTGCCGAGCGCCTTGACGCTTCCGGCCGCCTTGAGCAGCGAAAGCTGTTCGGTCGGGTCAGATGCCGAGGCGCCGCTGGAAGGGATGCCCAGCGAGGAGATGAGGCTGCCCGCATTCAGCCTCACCCAGCGCTTGCCGCCGGGCAGCTGCTCGGGCAGCCGAGCGTAGACGTCGGGGAGCTCGATGATCTCTTCGACGCTCGTGCCGGCCGCGCTGATCGTGATGCGGCCGGATCTCGAGGCTGAGACCACGTAGCCGCTGCCCGTCGCGGTGATCGTGCGACCGGCGACCTGCACGGTCGAGCTCAGCGAGAGCCTCAGCCCTTCGCTTGCCTGCGTGGCGTAGGCGGCGCGCTGGATCGCCAGCAGCGTCGCACCGGCGCCGTTGGCGGCGGCGGCCCGGTGGGTCGATGCTGGCGGGGTATGGCCGGAGGAGCCGCAGCCGCCGAGGGCCGCAAGCGCCGCCAGCAGACCCGCGCCTGCGCCTAACCTTGGGGATGCGATGGACACAGCGCCAACCCTAGCGGAACTTGCGATCGGAACTCTGAGGCTGCGCGTCTCAGACCTGGAGCGGTCGCTTGCCTTCTACACCCAGCGAATCGGCTTGATGCTGATCGAGCGCGAAGGAGAGGGGGCCCCTGGCCGTGCGCGGCTTGGCAGCTCAGAGCGCGTGCTGCTCGAGCTGGAGGGAGCGCCCGAAGCGCCACGCGCCGCGCGCGGCAGCACGGGGCTCTATCACTTTGCGATCCTGCTGCCGACGCGCGCGGACCTCGCGCGCTTTCTGTCGCGCTCCTTGCGCGCGCGCCTGCCGTTCGTCGGCTTCGCCGATCACTTTGTCAGCGAGGCGCTCTATCTGACAGATCCCGACGGTCACGGGATCGAGATCTACGCCGACCGCCCGCGCGCCCTCTGGGAGGGCGCGGTCGCACGACGCATGACCACGCAGCCGCTTGACTTTGAGTCGCTCCTGGGCGAGCTTGCAGATCACCAGGCAGCGAGCTTCGACCGCCTGCCGGCAGGCACGGTGATCGGCCACGTGCACCTCAAGGTCGCCGACATCGCCGCCACGGTCGCCTTCTATCGCGATGTGCTCGGCCTCGAGCTGACCGCGCAGCTCGGCTCCCAGGCGGCCTTCTTCTCAGCGGGCGGCTACCACCACCACATCGGCGCCAACACCTGGGAGAGCGCCGGCGGCGCGCCTCCGGCGCCCGAGTCGATCAGGCTGCTGGAGACGACTCTGCTGGTGGCGGAGGAGCGCGAGCTTGCGGATATGATCGGCGCCGTGGAGGACGCCGGAGGTTCGCTCAGCGGCGATCCGCGCCAGCCGCGCGTGATCGACCCCGCGGGCAACCTGCTGCGCCTGGCGCTCGCGGGCGCGTAGCGAGGCTCGCGGGAGCGCTTCGGCGCGAGCACTGACGCGCGCGGGCGGCAAACGCAAAATCGAACGGAGGTAGCAGATGCAGACGCGCAAGCTTGGCAGCCAGGGGCTTGAGGTATCGGCTCAGGGCCTCGGCTGCATGGGGATGTCGGAGTTCTACGGCCGCGCGGACGAGGCGGAGGCGATTGCCACGATCCATCGTGCGCTTGAGCTCGGCGTGGACTTCCTCGACACCGCCGACATGTACGGGCCCTTCACCAACGAGCGACTGGTGGGGAGGGCGATCGCACATCGGCGCGAGCAGGTGGTGCTGGCGACGAAGTTCGGCAACGAGCGCCGCGAGGACGGCTCCTGGGTGGGCATCAACGGCAGGCCCGAGTACGTGCGCAGCGCCTGCGAGGCATCGCTCAAGCGCCTCGGCGTCGAGCACATCGACCTCTACTACCAGCACCGCGTCGACACCTCGGTGCCGATCGAGGAGACCGTCGGCGCGATGGCCGAGCTGGTGGCCGAGGGCAAGGTCCGCTACCTTGGCCTGTCGGAGGCCGCTGCGCCGACGATACGCCGCGCGCACTCAACCCACCCGATCTCCGCGCTGCAGACCGAGTACTCGCTGTGGGCGCGCGAAGTCGAGGAGGAGATCCTGCCGACCGTGCGCGAGCTGGAGATCGGCTTCGTCGCCTACTCGCCGCTGGGGCGCGGGTTTCTGTCCGGGCGCTTCCGGCGCGCTGAGGACATCCCTGAGGATGACTTCCGCCGCCACCAGCCGCGCTTTCAGCCGCAGAACATAGAGCGCAACCTTGGGATCCTCGAGCGCGTCGAGGAGGTCGCAAAGGAGAAGGGCGTCAAGCCCGGGCAGATCGCGCTAGCGTGGGTGCTCCAGCGCGGCGAGGACATTGTCCCGATCCCGGGCACCAAGCGCGTCTCCTACCTCGAGGAGAACGTCGCAGCCGCCGAGATCGAGCTCAGCGAGGAGGAGATCGCGCGGCTCGATCAGGCGGCGCCGATCGGCGCGACCGCAGGGGAGCGCTACGCGGACATGTCGCGCGTCAATGTCTGAATGGCGGCAGCGGTGCGCGAGCGTGCGTCGCAGCGCGGGTCAGCGCCGTCAGTCGGCAAGCGCTGAGAGCGTCGCAGGCACCGACTCGGCCAGCGCCTGGAGGTCGTAGCCGCCCTCGAGCACCGCGCCGATCGGCGCGCCCGTGCGCTCGCCTAAAGCGCGCAGCGCTTTTGCCATCGCCGCGTAGTCGGAGCTCTCAAGCAGGCAGCCGCCAAGCGGGTCGCGTGCGTGCGCGTCGTACCCCGCCGAGATCAGGATCAGGCCGGGCGCGAAGGCCTCCGCGGCCGGGATCGCGCGGCGCTCGATCAGATCCAGCCAGAGGCAGCCGTCGGAGCCGGCGGGAACGGGCAGGTTGAGCGTGCAGCCCGCTCCCGCGCCGGCGCCCGCCTCCTCGGCGGCGCCAGTGCCCGGGTAGAAGGGCCGGCGGTGGATCGAGATGTAGAGGACATCTGCGCGCTCGTAGAAGATCTCCTGCGTCCCGTTGCCGTGGTGCACGTCCCAGTCGATGATCGCCACACGCCGGCACCCAAGCTCGCGGATCGCGTGCTCGGCGGCGATCGCGATGTTGTTGAAGAGGCAAAACCCCATCGCGCGGGCCCGCTCGGCGTGGTGGCCGGGAGGGCGGCAGAGCGAAAAGCCAAATTCGGCCTCGCCCGCAAGCAGCGCGCGCACAAGCTCGCAGGCGCCGCCGGCCGCGTGCAGCGCGGCGGGGAGAGAGCCCTCGCTGAGGGCGGTGTCAGGGTCGATCAGGCCGCCTCCCGCGCGCTGCAGGCGCTCGATCTGCGCGATCAGCTCTCGCGAGTGAACGAGCTCAAGCTGCGCATGGGTGGCCGCGGGCGCCTGCATCCGCCGACAGCCGAGCCAGGAGCGCGCCGTAAGCGCCTGCTCGATCGCCCTCAGCCGCTGCGGGCGCTCGGGGTGCCCTGGGATCAGTGCTCCCGGGTCGTGCGCCAGAGAGCTCGGATGCGTGAGGATCAAGCCCCGGCCGGCCATCGCCGATGAGCCTAACGGGAGAGGCGCCGAGAGCCGATCTAGCCTTTGATGAGGATGAAAGACGGTGCGCGCACTGCGGTGATCGACCTCGGCTCGGGCAGCTTCCGGCTGGTCGTATACGCGCTCGAGCGCTCGGGGGCGGGGATGAGCTTCTGGCACCGCACCGACGAGATCTACGAGCCGGTGCGGATCGCCGAAGGGATGAGCAAGACCGGCGAGCTGCAGGAGCGGCCGATCGATCGGGCGCTGGCCGCGCTTGACGTCTTTGCGCACTTCTGCGCCGCCAGCGGGCTGGAGGGCGGAGAGATCGATGCGGTGGCGACCGCAGCGATCCGCGAGGCGTCAAACCGCGAGCGCTTCCTGGCCCTCGCAAGCGAGCGCGCGGGCCTGTCGGTGCGCGTGCTCTCAGGCGCTGAGGAGGCCCGCTACGGCTACCTCGCGGCGGTGAACACGACGACGCTTGCCGATGGCTGCGTGCTTGAGCTGGGCGGCGGCTCGATGCAGGTGGCACGGGTCAGCGGGCGGCGACTGGAGCGTGTGCGCTCGTGGCCGCTTGGCACGGTCAACCTGACAGAACGCTTCCTGGCGGATCGCGGGCCGGCGGCAGCCGGTGACCTGGAGCGGCTGCGGGGCATGCTGCGCAGCGAGCTTGGCGGCGAGCTTGGCGGGTGCGGCGGCGGGCGCATGGTCGGGCTGGGGGGAACGGTCAGAAACATCGCCGATGCGCTCTCGCGCCGTGCGCAGGCTGCGATCGGCTCGGTGCAGGGGGCGCCGATCGGCCGCGAGGCGCTTGCTGCGCTGATCGATGACCTTGCCGGGCTGCCGGCGTCTGAGCGCTCGCTGCCGGGCATCAAGCCCGCGCGCGGCGATGTGATCCTCGCCGGCGCGATCGCGCTGGAGGTCGCGCTGGAGTGCTCGCAGGCAGATGCGATCGAAGCCACCGAGGCGGGCCTGCGCGAGGGGATCTTCTTTGAGCGCATGCTGGCGGGCGGCGAGCCGCTGCTTGAGGATGTGCGCCGCAGCGCGGTCCTGAACCTGGCGGCGCGCTACGGCGCCGATGGTCGCCATGCGGAGCACGTGGCGCGCCTGGCGCTCTCGGCGCTCGAGCAGCTGCGCGCGCTGGGCGTGCACGCCGCAGATGCGCAGGAGGGGGAGCTGCTGTGGGCGGCGGCGATGCTCCACGACATCGGCATGGCTGTCGACTACGACGACCACCATCGCCACTCGCGCTATCTGATCCTGCACGCAGGGCTGCCCGGCTTTGATCAGCGTGAGCTCGCGCTGATCGCGCAGTGCGTGCGCTACCACCGCAAGGACATTCCCACGCCGGGGCCCTTCCGCTCGCTGCTCGGCAAGCGTGAGCGCGCTCTGCTGCTGCGTCTGGTCGCGCTGCTTCGGCTTGCAGAGGATCTCGAGCGCGCGCGCGACCAGGCCGTTGGGGAGCTGACGCTCCGCTCATCGTCCGAGGGAATCGTGCTCGAGCTGCACGGGGAGGGGACGCTGGCGCTGCAGCGCTGGGCTGCCGCGCGCGAGAGCAGGCTCTTTGCGCGCGCGTTCGGCCAGAAGCTGATCGTCGCAAGCGCGCCCTCCCGTGCGCTCGAGCGCGCCTGAGCACGACTATGCGGCCGCCAGCGCCGCGGCCTTTCCGCTGCAGTCGTAGAGGGTGAAGCTGTAGGGGGTCAGCGCAGGGCCGCCCCAGGCGCTCTGCGGCAGCAGCCGGCAGGCTGCGAGGACCGCCTTGGAGGCGCCGTTGCCGCCGCGTTCGGAGTAGGGGCCGCCGAGCAGCACGTAGCGAGCCTCGTCGTGGGCGACAAGCCAAGCGAGCTGCCGGCCGTCAAGCGCCCGGTCGACGCCCGAGTAGCCGCCCAGAGCGGCGGCGTGGATGCCCATCAGGATCAGCGGCGCGGCGGCAACCGAGGAGACCGTCAGCAGGGCAAAGCGCTCGTGCGCGGCGTGGAGAGCGATGTAGCGCGCAAGGCGCGGGTAGATGCGGCGGTCTTCGCCTTCCAGCCCCACTCCGCCAGGGCCGGCGGCGGCGTGCGGTCCGGCGGCGGGAAAGGTTCCCTGCACTGGCGCAAGCCATGTCGTTGCGGCATATGCCGCCGGTGCGATCAGCAGCGTGAGCAGCAGCGCGCCCAGCGGCACGGGCGCCCGCGGGCGCCCGCTGAGGGGCCCCCACAGGGGCGCTCGGAGGCCGGGCAGCGCCAGCAGGCAGAGGATCGCAGCCATCAGCGCCACCGGGGCGATCAGCCAGGGCAGGTAGTCGGCACGTGCGAGCAGGTAGCCCTGCACAGCAAGCGTCAGGGCGCTTGCGAGGGCGAGCGCCAGCCAGCCTGTGCGCTCGGCGGCTCGCTCGCGGGCGAGCGCTGCCCCCATTCCGATCAGCGCCGCGGTGGGCGGACCGAGCGCGGAGGTGTAGTAGGGGTGGACGATCCCCTTGGCCGCCGAGAGGATGAGCGCCTCGGTCAGAAACCAGCCGCCGAAGATGATCAGTGCCGCCCGGCGCCCACGGCTGCGGGCGGCACGCTGCTGCCTGGCGCCCCCTCGCCATGCGAGCGCCAGCGCAATCAGGGCGATCAGCGCGGGTGCCAGCAGCCATCCATCCTGGCCGCCCAGCTCGCTGTCAAAGAGGCGCAGCGGCCCAGCGGCGCCAGGTTCGCTTCTGATCGCCACCAGATGACCTGAGTCAAGCGCTCGGTAGATGTCGAGCTTGGGCGGCTTGGCGGGCGCGTGGGCAAGGCTGAGCGTGGCTGCGCCGGCGCGGTAGGGGATCTGCCCAGGGCCGCCTTCCTGGCCATCGATGCGGCCAAAGCCGTTGTAGTCGAAGGTCAGACCAAGCTCGGAGTTGCTGCGAGAGCCGCCGACATATGGGCGCTCGTGGGCCGGCGTCAGATCCACAAATGAGAGCCAGGCGAGCGATGCTGCCGCCAGCAGCAGCCCCGCGGCAAGCAGCTGCAGCAGCCGCCTGCCCAGGGGCAGCGGCGCAGAGAGAAGATAGGCGAGCGCAAGGGCGGGAAGCACGACGTAGGCGGCAAGCGTCTTGGTGTTGAAGGCAAGGCCGACCAGCAGCGCCGCGGAGAGCAGCGCCCCCAGGCGCCCGTGGAGGCAGGCGCGGAGGGTGAGTGCGCACGCGCCGCTCAGCAGCAGGAGCATCAGCGGGTCGGGGAGGTTGTCACGGCTGACCGCGACAAAAGCTGGAAAGGGAGCAAGCGCAAGCGCGCCCGCAAGGGCGCCGAAGCGCCCGACGACGCCGCGCAGGGCGAGGTAGACGAGAAGCACCGTCAGCGCGCCTGCAAGCGCCTCCGGCAGCAGCAGCGCCAGCGGCGTGAAGCCGAAGAGCCTTGCGCTTATGGCCTGCAGCCAGAGCGCAAGCGGCGGCTTGTCGACCGTGATCAGCCCGCCTGGGTCAAAGGAGACGAAGAGGAAGTTGTGCAGCGATCCGAGCATCGAGCGCACCGCCGCCGAGTAGAAGGTGTTCGCATAGCCGTTCTGTCCCAGCGCGTAGGCGTTGAAGAGGAGGGAGAGGGCAACCGGGGCAAGCACGGGCAGGTCGTCCCGATCCAGGCGGCGGCCGGTCGGCGCGCCCTCGGGCGCAGGAGCGCCGGCCCGCCATCGCCCGCTGCGCTCTGGCGGCGTGCGCAGGGTCGGATGGCTTGCCGCGCTCAGCGTTCTACCTTCACCGCTCGTGTCGTCGTGCCGCGCGCCCCTTCGCCTTCGACGATGACCTCGAGCGTGAGCGGGTAGCCGAGCGCCTGAGCGGGGAATTCGAGCTGATCGTGGTAGACGCCGCCGCTCATGTGGCCGCCGGGCCTGCGCGCAACCACAGCGCCGCCGAAGAGGAAGGCGTAGGAGACGGTCCCGTTGACCGGCTTGCCCGAGGCGCTGGTTGCGCTGACCGTGATCGGCCACTTGCCGCTCGCCTTCGGTTCGCTTTTCGGTGCCTGCAGGCGCACAGCGATGCTCGCGGTGGGGCGCGCTGTCGATCTTGACGCCGACGTGCGTGTCGTGGCGGGTGCGGTGGCCGAGCTGGAGGTGGTGGCAGCCCGCTTTGCCGAGGAGCCGCATGCTGCAAGCGCGAGGCAGAGCAGGGGGGCTCCAAGCGCCGGAAGCGCTCTGCGCAGGAGGGGTGTGCTTGCGGCGGCCGGGCGCCGGGTACGTCTCTCTTGCGATCTCATCTCATCTCACCTCCGTAGGTTTGGACGACAGCCTGCTCGCGCTGGGTGCGCTCGATATCAAGCGCAGCGCGCCGTGCGCGGCGCCCGAGCGTCGCTGCCGCTGGCGGTAGCAGCTCAGAGCAGCGCCCCCAAGAGCCGCTCGATGTCGGCAGGATTGTTCCACGCCCCGACCGATGCGCGCAGCAGCTCATGGCCTGGGATCTCGCGCACGATCACCCCTGCATCGGCAAGGCGCTCGCGCTCGGCGGCCGCATCTTGGCTTGGAAAGGAGACCAGCGTTCCTGCGTGGCGGGCGGCAGGCTCGCGCCCGCGCTGCGCCAGCGCCTCGGCAAGCTCTCCTGCAAGGGCGATCGCGCTCGCCTGGGCAGCGCTCAGGTCGCCCTGCTCGAGCACATCCAGCGCGGCGATCGCGCCGGCGAGCAGCGGCGCCGAGAGCGCGAAGGAGTCAAAGCGCCTTGCGTCCTCGTGCAGGGTGGCATGCAGGCCGAGGTCTGCATCGCTGAAGTTCGTGTAGCCGCGGCGCAGCACCGCAAGGCGCTCGCGCAGGTCCTCCCGTACGTAGAGCATGCCGATCCCGTCCGGGCCGCACAGCCACTTCTGCCCGGCGCCTGCGTAGGCGGCCGCCTGCAGCTCCTGCACGTCGGTCGCCACCGCTCCGATCCCCTGCGCGCCGTCTAAGACCAGCGGCAGGCGCGCTCCGACCTCCGCAAGCTCTCTCGGCGCAAGCTCGCCGGTGATCCAGCTGACGTGCGAGCAGGCCACCGCGCGCGTCTTTGCGTCAACTGCCTCGGCGAGGTGCGCGAAGGGCGCTGTTCGGATCCTGACGTCGCGCAGATCGCGCAGCGCCTGCAGCGCACCGAGCAGCCCAGGGTGCTCTTGATCGGAGGTCAGGATCTCATCGCCCGCCCGCAGCTCGAGCCCGCTGAGCACGATGAAGAGACCGTCGCTGGTGCACGTTGTCAGCGCGACGTCGGCGGCGGCGCAGCCGAGCAGCTCGCCATAGCGGGCCCGCAGCTGCTGCGCAAGCTCGCTGCGACGCGCAAATCCCCCCGCAGTGCGACCTTCAGAGAGCTCGCGCTCCAGCTCTTGGCTCATCGCCGCCACGGTCGCGTCTGCGAGCGGGCCGTTGGTGCCGGCGTTCAGATAGGCATGCTCCGCGCAGACCGGAAAGTGGGCACGGAGCAGTGCCTGCGCAACGCTCCGGTCTGCCTGCGCGCCTGCCATCTGCACGAGCGAGGATAATGAATGTGCGTGCTGGGCCGCTCGCGGCGCTGTGAGCGGCCTGGCGGCGAGCATGGCAGGAGCCGATATGAGCGAGGCATTGCAGGGCACGCAGACGGGTCCAGGCGCAAGCGGCGCAGAGGGAAAGCTGCTCTGGGCGCCTTCGGAGCAGTGGTGTCAGGCAACCCACCTGCACGCGTACATGCGCTACATGGAGGGGCGCGAGGGCATTGAGCTTCCCGACTACGATGCGCTCTGGCGCTTCTCGGTGCAGGAGCCCGAGCGCTTCTGGGCCTCGATCTGGGATCGCTACGAGGTGCGGTCGTCAGCCCCTTACGAGCGTGTGTGCAGCGGCGGGCAGATGCCCGGCGTGCGCTGGTTCGAGGGGGCGCGGCTGAACTTTGCGGAGAACCTGCTGGCGCATCGCCCGCGCGAGCCCCGTGCCGACGCGCGTGGATTTGCGGCGGAGGCGCTGCAGGCCGGCTCCGCCGCGGCGCTTGCGCCCTCGCGCTTCGAGCAGGAGATCGCAGTGCTGCATCGCTCAGAGCTGCGCCCTCTGGAGAGCCTCTCGCGCAGCGAGCTGCTCGCCTGGAGCGCGCAGATTGCCGCAGCGCTGCGTGCGCTCGGCGTCACCCGCGGCGATCGCGTCTGCGCGTACATGCCGAACATCGCCGAGACCCTGGTGGCCTTCCTGGCCTGCGCGTCGATCGGCGCGGTGTGGTCCTCGGCGGCTCCCGAGTTTGGCAGCCAGGCGGTGATCGACCGCTTCTCCCAGATCGAGCCCAAGGTGCTGCTGGCGGTCGACGGCTACCGCTACGGTGCTCGCGACTTCGATCGGCGCTCTCAGCTGCAGGAGATCGCATCCGCGCTCCCCTCGCTGCAGGCGCTTGTGCTGCTGCCCTACCTTGACGCCTCCGCCCGCCCGCATCAGCTCGCAGGCGAGGGCGTCCGCGCGCTCAGTTGGGCGGAGCTTGAGCGGCTTGGCGGCGGCGCCGCGCCGGAGTTCGAGCAGCTGCCCGCCGACCATCCGCTCTGGGTGCTCTACTCCTCCGGGACCACCGGACTGCCCAAGGCGATCGTCCATGGTCACGGCGGGATCCTGGTGGAGGGGCTCAAGAAGAGCCATCTGCACCTTGATCTGCATCGCGGCGAGCGGATGTTCTGGCACACGACCACAGGCTGGATGATGTGGAACTTCCTGATCGGCTGCCTGCTCTCCGATGCTGCGATCGTCCTCTATGACGGTGCGCCCGCCAACCCGCGCGCGGAGACGCTCTTCGAGCTGGCGGCAGAGACGCGCCTGAGCACTCTGGGCACCAGCGCGGGCTTCATCGCCGCTGCGATGAAGGAGCAGGAGCGAGCCGCGCGGGGGGCGGCGCTGTCCGAGCGCTTTGACCTCTCCGCCCTGCGCGCGCTGGGCTCGACCGGCTCGCCGCTCTCCCCGGCGGGCTTCGAATGGGGCTATGAGCAGCTGGGCCCCGAGCTCTGGCTCTTCTCGACCTCCGGGGGGACGGACGTATGCACGGCCTTTGTCTCAGGCTGCCCGCTGCTGCCCGTGCGCGCGGGCGAGATCCAATGCCGGGCGCTGGGCTGCGCGGTGGAGGCCTTCGATGAGGCAGGGAGGCCGCTGCGGGATGCCGTTGGCGAGCTGGTGATCACCAAGCCGATGCCCTCGATGCCGCTCTATCTCTGGGGCGACGCCGATGGCAGCCGCTACCGGGAGAGCTACTTCTCGAAATATCCGGGCATCTGGCGCCACGGCGACTGGATCAAGATCACCGAGCGCGGGAGCGCCGTCATCTACGGGCGCTCGGATGCGACGATAAACCGCGGTGGCGTGCGTATGGGAACCGCGGAGATCTATCGTGCGCTTGAGCGCCTGCCGATGGTCAGCGAGGCGCTGCTGGTGGACCTGCCGCGCGGTGGCGCAGTAGCGGAGCTGGGCGCGGAGCTGCAGCTGGTGCTCTTCGTGGTGCCCGCCGAGGGCAGCGAGATCGATGCGCATGCTGTCGAGGCGATCAAAAGCGCGATTCGCTCCGGCTGCTCGCCCAGGCATGTGCCCGACCGGGTGATCGCGACCGGCGCGCTGCCGCGCACGCTCTCGGGCAAGCTGATCGAGCTTCCCGTCAAGCGCATGCTCTGCGGGGAGGCGCCGGAGGCTGTGATCAGCGCCGGCTCGCTTGCGGACCCGAGCGCGCTCGAGCAGCTGCTGGCGGCGGCGCGCGCGGCCGGGGTGGGGACGGCGGAGAGGTAGAGATGGCCTCGCCGAGCATCCGTGCGCGCTTGCGAGCAAGAATTGAAGGAGTGCGTGCCGCAGGCGTCGAAACTGTTCGCCGATGGAGCGATCGATGAGCACACCAGCCACCACCCGCCGCAATGGGCGCGCCGTGCGCGAGCACAGCGATCCACCCGGGCTGCAGGAATTCCAGAGCCTTTCGCGCTACATCCAGTCGCAGTTTGAACGCTGCTCGCGCTCGCAGAAGGATGTTGCGCAGTACATCGTCGACCACATCGATGAGGCCGCCTTCCAGACCGCGGAGGAGCTTGCCAAGCGCGCCAACACCTCCTCCTCGACGGTCGTGCGCTTCTCGCAGGCGCTCGGCTTCGAGGGCTACCCGGAGCTGCAGGCAGCCGCGCGTGAGGAGTACCGCAGGCGCAACGCCGAAGCGCAGTCCACGAGCGCAGCAGCGATCACGCCCCTGTTCGCGCTCGACCAGAGCGAGTTCGAGGCGGCGCTCTCGGCCGATCACGCAAATGTCGGCGAAACCGCGCGCAAGGTCTCGCGCGAAGCGGTCGAGGACATGATCGTCGCGATCGTCTCCGCTGAGAAGGTGCTGCTGGCGGGGACCGACCAGATGGCCTTCTTCGCCAGCTACCTGCGTCATCTGCTGATGCTGCTCGACCTCCGTGTCGATGTCGTCACGACGCCCTCCCAGGAGGCGCTCTCGCGACTGGGGCGGATCAACGCTCAGACGCTTGTGATCGGCTTCTCCGCCGGGCGCCCGCATCCGCTCGTTGTGCGGGCGATGAAGCTCGCCCGCCACCGCGGCGGGCACGCCGCTGCGATCACCGATGCGACGCTCTCGGAGGTGGCGCAGCTTGCGGAGATCCGCCTCTACTACTCCTCCAACAGCCCTGCCTACGTCCGCTCGCACACCGCGCTGCTGGCGCTCATCCAGGCGCTCGCCTACGGCGTCTACGCGCGTGACGCCTCGCAGTATGAGGAGCGGATCAAGGCCTTCCGTCTCAAATAGCGCGACAGCAGGGCGCGAGCGCGGCGCGGCCGATCGCGGGCGCCTGCGGGGCATCCGGCGCTCGCGGTCACAGCGTGCGGTAACGTGGCCTGCGCCATGCCAGAGGGACCCTGCGAGGGTGCGCCGATCGCCTACACCGTGCTCGAGCGCGGCGTCCCGGTGCTTGCAAGCGACGGCCAGACCGTTGGAAGCGTCGATCACGTCGTCGCCGCCCCTGCGCAGGACATATTCCACGGGATCGTCTTTCGCAGCGCCGGCGGCGGGCGCTTCGTCGCCGCCGAGCAGATCGCCGCGCTGCACGAGCTCGGCGTCGACCTGAAGATCGACTCCGTTGCGGCGCTGTCGCTGCCTGAGCCGGGCGGGGGCGCGCCCGTCTACAGCGAGGATCCCTCCGCTCCCGCCGGCTGGCACCACTGGGTGCACAGGCTGACCGGCCGGGGCGACTGGCAGCGCCAGCGCTGAGGCTCCCGCACCTGTGCCGGCTGCGCAAGAGAGCAGCGCCGAAGCGAGGGAGGCTATCCTGCGAGCGTATGCGTGACGAGGCGACATTTCGCGTTAAGGCCGGGCTGGCGGAGATGCTCAAGGGCGGGGTGATCATGGATGTCGTCACCGCCGAGCAGGCCAAGATCGCCGAGGATGCCGGCGCAGCGGCGGTGATGGCGCTGGAGCGCGTGCCTGCGGACATCCGGCGCGAGGGCGGCGTGGCGCGGATGTCCGATCCGACCGTGATCGAGGCGATCAAGGAGGCGGTGAGCATTCCGGTTATGGCCAAGGCGCGGATCGGGCACTTCATGGAGGCACGGGTGCTCGAGGCGCTCGAGGTCGACTACGTCGATGAGTCCGAGGTGTTGACCCCGGCCGACGAGGCAAACCACATCGACAAGTGGCGCTTCAAGGTGCCCTTCGTGTGCGGCGCCACCAACCTCGGCGAGGCGCTGCGGCGGATCGGCGAGGGTGCGGCGATGATCCGCTCCAAGGGCGAGGCCGGCACCGGCGACATCGTCGAGGCGGTGCGGCACATCCGCCTGATCACCTCTGAGCTGCGCCGCCTCCAGGGCGCTGAGGAGTCAGAGCTGCCAAGCGCCGCCAAGGAGCTGCGCGCGCCGCTGGAGCTGGTGCGCGAGGTGGCCGAGCGCGGCCGGCTGCCCGTCGTGCTCTTCTGCGCGGGCGGCATCGCCACGCCGGCGGACGCTGCGCTGATGATGGCGCTGGGCGCCGAAGGGATCTTTGTCGGCTCGGGCATCTTCAAGTCCGAGGACCCGCCTGCCCGTGCACGTGCGATCGTCGAGGCAACCACGCACTGGCAGGACGCTGCACGTGTGGCGGCGGCATCGCGCGGCATAGGACAGCCGATGTCGGGGCTTGAGGCTGCCAAGCTCGCGGAGGGCGAGCTGCTGGCAGGACGTGGCTGGTAGCGGCGGACGCCCCGTCGGCGTCCTTGCGATCCAGGGCGGCTTCGAGGCCCACGAGCGGATGCTCGAAGGCCTTGGCGCAACCGTGCGCGAGGTGCGCAGCCGCAGCGATCTGGATGGGATCTGCGCCCTCGTGCTGCCAGGGGGCGAGTCGACGGCGATCATGCACGGCGTCGAGCGCGAGGCGATGGCCGAGCCGCTGCGCGAGCGCATCGCAGCGGGCCTCCCGGTGCTCGGCTCCTGCGCGGGGCTGATCCTGCTCGACCGCGACCACCTGGGCGTGATGGACATCCGTGCGCAGCGCAACGCCTTCGGTCGCCAGGTGCGCAGCTTTGAGGCCGACATCAAGCTGCGGGGCTTCGCAGGTCCACCGATGCGCGCCGTGTTCATCCGTGCGCCCTGGATCGCAGAGCACGGGGTGAACGTCGAGGTGCTGGCGGAGATCGATGGCCACGTGGTGGCGGCGCGGCAGGGAGAGATGCTGGCCGTGGCGTTTCACAGCGAGCTTGCGGGCGACGCGCGCCTGCACCAGTGGCTGCTGGCGCGCGCGCAATAATCGCCTCGTGCGGATCGCGGTCTCAAGCGATGAGCGGGTGGGCGTCGCCGAGCGCCTGCCCGAGCAGCTGCGCCGTCGCGGTCACACGGTGATCGCCCGTGGCGCGCTCGCGGACGGGGAGGCCGCGGCGGGCGGCGAGGCGGCGGCGCGCGAGCAGCAGTGGGCCTATGCAAGCGAGGCGGCGGCACGCGAGGTCGCCTCGGGCAGGGCCGAGCTTGCGGTGGTCTGCTGCTGGACGGGAACCGGCGCTGCGATCGCGGCCAACAAGGTGGCGGGCGTACGCGCCGCGCTCTGCACCGATGCGCAGACTGCGACAGGCGCACGGCGCTGGAACGACGCCAACGCGCTGGCGCTCAGCCTGCGCAGCACCTCGGAGGCGCTGCTGGAGGAGATCCTTGATGCCTTCCTCTCGACGCCGGCAAGCACCGCGCCAGAGGATCAGGCGAACATCGCTCACCTCTCCGAGATCGAGGCGGAGCGATAGCGGATCACCCCCGCGCGCTCCACTGCTGCGACCTGGCCCGATTCCTCGAGCAGATCTAGATGGCCGATCAGCTCCGAGAGCGTCAGGTAGGTCTGGGTGATCGCAAGCTCCTTCCACATCCGCCTGGCAAGCTCGTGCGCGGTCGTCTCCTCGGCGCCCAGCAGCGAGAGGATCTTGCGGGCCCGGCGCTCGTGCAGGCGCAGCCGCGACTCGATCAGCTCCTCGTGCTCGGTTATCGGCTCGCCGTGCCCAGGCAGGATCATGCGTGCGGGCAGCGAGCGCGTGGCGGCAAGCGAGCGCAGATAGGCGGGCAGCGAGCGCTCGCGAGCGTGAGGCCCCTGTGCGGGGGCGCCCAGAGGCCGCGAGAGGGTGGGGTTGGAGGAGATCTCCGCAAGCAGGTGGTCGCCGCCAAACGCGATCTGCCGCTCCTCGTCCAGGAAGATCGTGTCCGAGGGGCTGTGGCCGGGGCGCAGCATGACGCGCAGGCGCCGCTCGGCAAGCTCGATGCGCTCGCCCTCTGCAAGCGGGCGCGTCACGGTCACCGGATCGCTCCAGGCACGCAGGCTCGCCGAGCCGGCGCGTCCGGCAAGCACGATCTCGCGCGGCACGCCGTGCAGGGTCATCATCTCTTCGGCAAAGGCCTGATCGGCGCGCGCCTGCTCACGGAAGCCCTCCAGGTAGGGGGCGAGCGGCGCGATTGCTGCCACCTGCGCGCCGGAGCGCCGTGCGATCAGGCCGGCGAGCCCGACGTGGTCGGCGTGCTGGTGGGTGATCAGCAGCAGCTCGATCTGCTCGATCGCGAGCGAGTGGCCAGCGAGCGCGCATTCGAGGGCGTCAAGCGCCTTGGCCGAGGCCGGTCCGCAGTCGACCAGCGTGATCGGGCGATCCCTGATCAGATAGAGGTTCACCCGTCCGACCGGGAAGGGCGTGGGGATCGCGAGGCGGTGGATGCCTGCCCCTGCAAGCTCGCGATCGCGCGCCCGCTGCGCGTCGTGCGGCCGCTGTGGCGCGCTCACGAGCGGATCAGCGCAAGCACCTCCTCGCGCCGCTCTTCCATGTCCTGGCGCGAGCGCAGCGACTCGAGGCAGAGCCGCAGCAGGGGCTCGGTGTTCGACGGGCGAACGTTGAAGTGCCAGTCCTCGTAGTCAACCGAGATGCCGTCGATCTCGCTGATCTGCGCGTCGGAGTAGCGCTCGGCGATCTCGCGCATCTTCGCCTGCGGGTCGGAGACCTGCGAGTTGATCTCGCCGGAGATGAAGTAGCGCTCGCGCAGCGGAGCAAGCAGCTGCGAGAGCGGCTTGCGCTCACGACCGAGGAGCTCGAGCACCAGCAACGCCGGGATCGTCCCGGAGTCGGCGCAGTAGAAGTCGCGGAAGTAGTAGTGGCCGGAGACCTCGCCGCCGAAGATCGCGCCCTCCTCGCGCATCCGTCGCTTGAAGTAGGCATGGCCGACGCGCCCTGCAAGTGCCGTGCCGCCCGCCGCCGCAACCGTGTCGGGCACGGCGCGGGAGGCGCGCACGTCGTAGAGCACGGTTGCGCCCGGATGCTTGGCGAGGAGCGCCCGCGCAAGCAGCGCGGTCATGAAGTCGCCATCAACAAAGGACCCCTGCTCGTCGATGAAGAAGCAGCGGTCCGCATCGCCGTCCCAGGCGATGCCGAGGTCGGCGCCGGTTTCGCGCACGCGCGCGATGATCGCCTGGCGGTTCTCCTCCAGCAGCGGGTTGGGCTCATGGTCGGGAAACTCCCCGTCGGGCGTCCAGTAGGTCTCGATCAGCTCGATCGGGAGCAGCTCGAGCAGCGGCCCGACCATCGGCCCGGCCATGCCGTTGCCGCCGTCGGCCACCACGCTCAGCGGGCGCACCGCCTGGGGGTCGATGAAGCCGAGCGCCGCGCGCTGGAACTCGCCGTAGATGTCGATCTCCTGCAGCGAGCCGCGTTGCTCGGATCCGCCGGTCACGACGCCCGCTTCGACGCGCCTGCGGATCTCCTGGATGCCGGTCTCGCCGGAGAGCGCCAGCGCGCCCTCGCGGATCAGCTTGGCGCCGGTGTAGGCCTTGGGGTTGTGGGAGGCGGTGCACATCAGCCCACCGTCAAGCGAGCGCGAACCGACCAGGTAGTAGAGCATCTCCGTGCCGACCATCCCAATGTCGATCACGCTTGCGCCCGCGCCGAGCATCCCCTCGCGGTAGCGCGCGGAGAGCTCAGGCGCCGAGAGGCGCATGTCGCGCCCGAGCCCGATGCTCAGCTGCGAGCTCGGCCGGCCGTGAAGCTCTGCGAGCACCGCCACGAAGGCCGCGCCGATCGCCTCGGCCAGGTCGCCGTCGATCTGCTCGCCGTAGATGCCGCGGATGTCGTATGCCTTGAAGATCTCTGCGGGCGCCGCAACGGCCATGATCAGGGCATCCTACGACGCAGGCTCCAGGTGCGCGCGCCGGGTTCGACTATGGCCGACGAGCACCGGGGCGCAGAGCCGTAGATATGATCGAATTCGATGGCTGCCGCCGCCCACGCCGATGATCTAGCCCGCCTCGGCGAGCTGATCAAGAGTCGTCTCCGTGAGGCAGGCGCGCCGGTGCGCCGGGTGAGCGTGAGCTGGATCAACAGCGACCCAGCGGCTGCAGAGCTGCTGGTCGAGGTCGTGCTCCCCGACCCCGAGAAGGAGAAGCAGTGGGGCCAGAGGGGGACGTGGAAGCCGGAGCTCGTGAGCGAAATGCGCAGAGCGATCCGCACCGCGACGGCCGAATACATGCCCTGGGCGGTATCCACGCCGCGCTTTGTCCCGGTTGGAGGCTAGTTGCCGCAGGGCGTGACGCAAGATCACGCCGACCCAGGTCGACTGCTCGATCACGCGAGCAGGCTGCTGCGTCCGCAGGGATCGGGGAGACGACCTACGAGCGACACCCGGCGCGCCATCTCAGCGGCCTATTACGGCGCATACCATTGCGTTACCGGCGCTGCCGCAAAGCTGCTATTCGACGCAAATGCGCTCCATGGCGTACGCTGGCTTACGCACTCCGCTGTCGATGGGGCGGGTCGCCTCGTCACCCAGCACGGTCCAAAGAAGGCGGCAGATCCCGGCCACGGCCCGGAAGTGGCGCGCGTGCACGGCCTCTGGACCATGTTCCAGGCGATCGGCGGAGCCTCAGATGAGCTGCTCGAGGCAGTGGAAGTCCTGCGAGCGCTGAAGGCCGAACGCGAGCGCGCCGACTACGATCGCATCAACAAGCTCTCGCCCGCCACAGGGCGAGCGCTTGTGGCCGACGCGCGCTGGATCGTCAAGCTATTCAGCTCAGCGCGGGTGAAACAAGATGACTTCCGCATCTATCTCTCGCTCGTTGCGCTGAAGGCCTGACTCACCCCACCCGCCGCCGCGCCGGGTGCGGTGAGATCAGGCCCGCCCAGTCGCTGTCGCGGGAGCTGCCGGGATCGCTCTCGGCCACGAAGCTGCGCAGCGCGGCGGCCAGCCCGGCGGGATCTTCAAGGTGCGGGAAGTGGGCGGCGCGCGCAAGCTCCACGAAATGGCTGTGGGGCACAGCCTCGTGCATCCGCCTGCCGTGCTCAGGCGGGATTGTGCGGTCGCGCCTCCCCCACACGATCAACGTCGGCATCCCCGCAAGCAGGTGCAGGCGGTCGGTCGCCGCGACGCGCTGGCCACGCACGTCGATCACCGAGCGCAGGGTGTGCAGGAAGGCGGCGCGCGCGCCGGCACCACGCAGTGGCAGCAGGGCGCGCGCGATCGCCTGAAGGTAGACGCCCTTCTGCACGCCCCGCTCCTGCAGGCGCTCGCCGGCGCGCCAGAGCGCGGCGAGCACATGCTCGTTGGTCGCCACCGCGAGCAGCGGGTCGATGCCCGGCAGCGTCGCCGAGCGCAGCAGCGGGCTGACCTCATGGCCGAGGCCGCCGCTGGAGACCAGCGCCAGTCGCTGTACCCGTGCCGGGAACTGGTAGAAGAACTGCATCGCGACACCCCCGCCGAGCGAGTGTCCGACGATCGTCGCCTGATCGACTCCGAGCACCGCCAGCAAATCGCGTATGTAGGCCGCGTGCGCGCCCAGCGAGTAGTCGCCGCGCGGCGTTGCAGAGTCGCCGTGGCCGATCAGGTCCGGGGCGATGACGTAATGGTCGCGACCGAGGTCCTCGGCGACCGCTCGCCAGTGGCGCGAGGAGTTGACCATGCCGTGGATCAGCACGATCGGGCCGCGCTTTGCGCTGACGTTCTCCGGCGAGCCGGCGCTGCGGTAGATGACGCGGTGCCCGTGCAGCTCCAGCTGCCAGGCCTCCATCCTTACCGGCGTGCGCTGAGCGCGTGCGCGCTCGGCGCCGCCCACCCGCTGCGAGGTCTGATCGCCTGCTGCCACGTCGCGACCATAGCGGCATCGCGCGCGGCGCTCCTGCACGCCAGCGAGGCCCTAGAATCTCGCCCGATGTCCGGACACTCGAAATGGTCATCGATCAAGCACAAGAAGGCCGTCGTCGATGCGCGCCGGGGCGTCCAGTTTGCAAAGCTCGCCCGCGCGATCACGGTCGCGGCGCGGGAAGGCGGCGGCGATCCCGCCGGCAACGCCGCGCTTGAGAACGCGATCGAGAAGGCGCGCGCGGCCTCGATGCCCAAGGACAACATCGAACGGGCGATCGCCAAGGGAACGGGCGCCGGCGGGGAGGCGGATGCGATCGAGACCATCCTCTACGAGGGCTACGGGCCCGGCGGTGTTGCGATCCTGGTCGAAGCGCTGACCGACAACCGCAACCGCACCTCGGCGGATGTGCGGCTGCTGTTCACCAAGCATGGCGGCTCGCTCGGAGAGCCCGGGTCGGTGTCCTATCTCTTTGAGAAGAAGGGGTCGATCGTGGTCGACGCCACGCGCTACAGCGAAGAGGAGCTGCTGGCGGCGGTCGAGGCCGGCGCTGAGGACATCACGATCGACGAGGATGTCTTCGAGGTGATCGCCGATCCCTCCTCCTTCACCGCCGTGCGCCAGGCGCTCGAGCACGCCGGCGTGCAGCTTGAGTCGGCTGAGCTCAGCTACCGCCCGACCAGCCTCGTCCCCGTCGACGAGGCCCAGGCGGGAAAGCTGATGCGGTTGATCGAGGCGCTTGAAGACAATGACGACGTCAACGCGGTCTTCGCCAACTTCGACGTGCCCGCCGAGGTGCTCGAGCGCGTCGCCAGCTGAGGCGCACGCGCGCTCGGCGCCCGCAGTCGGGGAAGGCGTCCGCGGCGGGGCGCAGAATGTCTGACCATGATCGTCCTTGGCATCGACCCCGGTCTTGCCAGCACCGGCTACGGCGTCGTCGCGACGCGCTCAGGGCGCCTGCTCGCCCTCGATGGCGGCGTGATCGAGACCCGCGCGAGCACCGCCACCGAGCGGCGCCTGACCGAGATCGCTGCGCGTGCGCGCGAGCTGATCGCCGAGCACAGGCCCGATGCGATCGCCTTCGAGGATCTCTACTTCGGCCAGAACATCGTCAGCGCCTTTGCGGTCGGGCACGCGCGCGGCGTCCTGATGCTCTTGGCCGGCGAGCACGGGCTGCCCTGCTTCTCCTACACCCCCCAGCAGGTCAAGGCCGCGGTCTGCGGCAGGGGAGCGGCGGGCAAGGACCAGGTCGCGCGGATGGTCGCGCAGCTGCTGGCGCTGCCCGAGCCGCCGCGGCCCGATCATGCCGCGGATGCGCTTGCGGTGGCGATCTGCCACAGCAACGCCGCGCCGCTGCGCAGCGCTCTGGCGGGGACATCCGCGCGGAGCTCCGCGCCGAGCCTCGGAGGCGTGCGGTGATCTCGCTGCTGCGCGGGGAGGTGCTCGTGCGACGCGCCGACCACGTTGTGATCCTCTGTGGCGGTGTCGGCTATCGGGCGGCGGTCTCTGCGCAGACGCTGGGCCACGTGCCCGCCTGCGGGCGGGAGGTGAGCCTGCATACCCACCTGCTTGCGCGCGAGGATGCGCTCACCCTCTACGGCTTCCACTGCGAGGAGGAGCGCGACCTCTTTCTGATGCTCCTCTCCGTGCAGGCGATCGGGCCGAAGGTTGCGCTTGCGATCCTCTCGCAGGGCCCGGTGCGCGAGCTGGCGGGCGCGATCGCCGCCGGGGACTCGCGCCGCTTCCTCTGCGCGCCGGGCGTGGGCAAGCGCACCGCAGAGCGCCTGGTCGTCGAGCTGCGCGAGCGCGTCGCGGGCGAGAGCGCTCTGGTCGGCTCGATGGCGGCGCCCGCGGGCGCAGAGGCCGGGGCGCCGGCGCTGACCGCGGCGGCCCCGCGCATACTTGCGCGCGAGGGTCTGGTCGAGCTCGGCTACTCGCTCGGAGAGGCCGAAGCGCTGCTGGGAGAGTGCGCCGGCGAGAGCGCCGAGGAGCTGATCGCAGGTGCGCTCAAGCGCGCGCGGGGGGTCGTCTAGGGCATGGCCGCGCGCAATGAGCCTGCGGAGCTCCGCGCCGCTGAGCAGAGCGGGCGCTCGCGCATTCAGACGCCCTACCTGACCGGCGAGGACGAGCTCGAGCGCTCGTTGCGACCGGGGCGCCTTGCGGAGTTCATCGGCCAGGAGGGCACACGCGCGCAGCTCGGACTGGCGATCGAGGCTGCGATCGCCAGGGGCGAGGCGCTCGACCATCTGCTGCTGGCGGGGCCTCCCGGCCTCGGCAAGACCTCGCTCGCGCAGATCGTGGCCGCGGAGCTTGAGGTTCCCTTCGTTCAGACTGCCGGTCCGGCGCTTGAGCGCAAGGCCGACGTTGCCGCCTTCCTGACCGCGCTCGAGCCGCGCTCGGTGTTCTTCGTCGATGAGATCCACCGCCTGCCGCGCGCGCTGGAGGAGACCTTCTACCCGGCGATGGAGGATCGCAGGCTGCCGATCACCGTCGGCCAGGGCGCGGGCGCGCGCGTGGTCACGCTCGAGCTGCCGCCCTTCACGCTGGTCGGCGCGACCACGCGCGCGGGACTGCTCACAACCCCGCTGCGGGAGCGCTTTGGGATCCAGGCGCGCCTGGAGGCCTACCCTGCGGAGGAGCTGGCGCAGATCGTGCTGCGCTCGGCAGGGATTCTGGGCGTGCAGATCGATGGCGCCGGAGCCGCCGGCATCGCGGCGCGCGCGCGGGGGACACCACGTGTGGCCAACCGCCTGCTCAAGCGCGTGCGTGACTTCGCGGAGGTGCGCTGCCCCGGAGTGATCGGCGCGCAGACCGCAGCTGCGGCGCTGGACTTCCTGGAAGTGGATCAGCGCGGCCTGGATCGCCTCGACCGCGAGATCCTGCAGGCGCTCTGCGCCAAGTTCGGCGGCGGCCCGGTCGGCCTCTCGACGCTGGCGATCGCAGTCGGCGAGGAGCAGGAAACGATCGAAGACGTCTACGAGCCCTACCTGCTGCGCGAGGGCCTGATCAAGCGCACCCCGCGCGGGCGCGTGGCGACGGCGGCGGCGTTCAGCCATCTGGGCCTGCAGGCGCCCGCGGTCGCCCCCTCCGCGCCGGCGCTCTTCTAACGATGGATGCACCGTCGCTGGCGGGGCTGCCCTACCCTGTGATGTCCGGCGGCCGCCCCAAGGCGACGACACGCTCACCAAGATCTCTGCAACGCTGAGAAGGAAGCAAAAATAGGCAAGGCAATGGCCCGTCCCCATCCCTTCATCTGCCCCAACTGCGGCCACCGCAGCAGCTCGGCCGACGGCAACTCGACCTTTGCCGGTCGCAGCAAGGGCTGCGAGAAGTGCGGCTTTGCCTTCCTGTTCGAGCTGCTTGACGACTACTATCCGGCTCCGGACGCCGCCTTCTTCGTCTGCGACCGCGAGGGACGGGTGATCGGCTGTGGTCGCAACGCCTTCGAGCTGACCGGGCTCGAGGAGGAGCAGGTGGTCGGGCGCCCGGTCGCCGAGGCGCTCGGGCTCGAGTTTGCCGATGGTGATCCGGTCGCGACGGTCCTGGAGTGGGGCGTGCGGGCGCTGGAGAAGCCGGTGGTGGTCTCCGGCGAGCGCGACCGTCCCCAGCGCGCGCGCGCGGACCTCTTTCCCGCCTATGACGAGGAGGGCGGGCTGCTGATCGTGCTCACCCCGGAGCGCAGCTAGGTGCCTGCGCAGGTCGATAGGCGCTAGTCTCGAAAGGGGAGCGATGCAGTCTCGTGCGCGCAATGCCTTTGTTCTGGCGCTTGTCGCCGCGCTTGTGCTGCTCTCGCTGGTGGTGATCGTGGGGATCCCTGGCGTCGTCAAGCGCAAGCCGACGCGCCTGGGGCTGGAACTGAAGGGCGGCGTTCAGCTGACCTATCAGGCGCTGCCGACCTCCGTTGCCAAGGTCACAAGCGAATCGATCGACCGCGCGCTTGAAGTGATCCGCAAGCGCGTCGACCAGCTCGGCGTCGCGCAGCCTGAAATCCAGCGCTCCGGCGCAAGCGAAATCAGCGTGGCGCTGCCCGATGTCTCCAACGCCAGCCGCGCGCGTGAAGAGGTGGGCAAGACCGCGCAGCTGTTCTTCTACGACTGGGAGACGAACGTGATCGGCCCTGAAGGCAAGCCCGAGCCTTCGAACGCCACCGTGACGGGGGGCGAGAACGCCGGCTCGACGGTTGCAGGCCTGCCCTACTACGAGGCGGTCGTGCGCGCCGCCAAGCGTGCGCCGATCCTGCCGCCGAAGGACACCGACTACCTGAGCTACCAGCGCGGGTGCACGCTCGCCTACAACGAAGCCAAGCCCGGCAGCTCGCCATACGCGGGGTGCATCTACGGCAACTGGTACCTGGTTGCGCCGAAGGCGCAGAAGGTCCTGCGCGGCCCCGAACCGACGCGCGCGGACCTCTACTCGGACTTCACGGCGCCCAAGGGGGAGAAGGTCGAAGCGGTCCACGTCAACCCGGGGACGATCGTGGTGGAGGCGACGCCCGTGCAGAACGCCGAAGGCACGAAGGTCACGAACCGCTATCCGGAAAGCTGGTATGTGCTCAATGACAACGCCGAAATCAAGGGGTCGGAAATAACCAACCCGACCGCCGGCTACCAGGAAGGCGGGACGGGCGCGCCAAGCGTCCGCTTCGGCTTCACCACCCACGGCAAGAAGACCTTCGAACGCGTGACAAGAGAAATCGCGCGGCGCGGCGAACGGCTGGCGACGCCGGGCGTGGCGCCGGCGGGCACCTACCAACACTTTGCGATCGTGCTTGAAAACCAGCTGATCACGGTGCCCTACATCAACTACCGCCAGAACCCGGAAGGGATCGACGCCTCCACGGGCTCGGAAATCACCGGCAACTTCACCACCACCTCCGCTCAGAACCTCGCCAACGAGCTGCAGGCCGGCGCGCTTCCGGTCAAGCTCAAGCTGATCTCCGAATCGCAGGTCTCGGCGACGCTCGGCAAGCAGGCGCTTGAACAGGGCGTGACCGCCGGCCTCGTGGGCCTGCTGATCGTCTGCGTCTTCCTGATCCTCTTCTACCGGCTGCTTGGTCTGGTCGCGGTCGGCGGCCTTGCGATCTACGGCGCCTACCTCTTCGCGCTGGTCAAGCTGATCCCGGTCACGCTGACGCTGCCGGGCATCGCGGGCGTGATCCTGACGATCGGCGTCGCCGCGGACGCGAACATCGTGATCTTCGAGCGCATCAAGGAGGAGATCCGCGGCGGGCGCTCGATCGCGGCGGGCATCGCCAACGGCTACAAGCACGGCTTTGCCGCGATCATCGACGCCAACGTCGTCACCTTCATGACCGCCTTCATCCTCTTCGCGCTCGCGACGGCGGAAGTCCAGGGCTTTGCCTTCATGCTCGGCCTGGGCGTGCTCGTCTCGCTCTTCACGGCGGTGCTCGCCACCCAGGCTGCGCTCGGCACGCTCGGTCGCCGGCGCGGGATCCTGAGCCCGGGGGCGCTTGGCGCGCGCGCGCGCCACCGGCGCTGGAGCTACGACTTCATGGGCTCATCGCGCTGGTTCTTCACCCTCTCGGGAACGATTCTGCTGGTAGGCGCGCTGGCGATCGGCGCCAAGGGACTGAACTTCGGGATCGACTTCAAGTCGGGCACGCGCATCGAGACGGCGTTCGTCAAGCATCCGAGCCAGGCGCAGGTGCGCTCGGCGCTCTCCTCGCTTGGCTACGGCAATGCCGTGATCCAGGGCTTCACGAGCAAGGGGGTCGGCGGCTCGGGCTTTCAGATCTCGGTCAAGCGCCTGGGGCCGGAAAAGATCACGCGCGTGAAGATCGCGCTTGAAGACCACTTCGGCATCCGTCCCGGCACCTTCTCCTCGACCTCGATCGGCCCGACCTTCGGCTCGACAGTCGCCAACGAGGCGGTGATCGCGATCATCGCCTCGCTGATCGTGATCTCGATCTACATCGCGCTGCGCTTTGAGGGCAAGTATTCGGTGCCGGTGCTGATCGCGCTCGCCCACGACCTCCTGATCACGACCGGCGTCTATGCGCTGACCGGTCGCGAAGTCACCGCCGCGACCGTCGCGGCGCTGCTGACGATCTTGGGCTACTCGATGTATGACACGATCATCGTCTTCGATCGAATACGCGAGAACGTGCCACGCATGCCGCGCGCGGCCTTCTCGCAGATCGTCAACCGCTCGATGGCGGAGGTGCTGACACGGTCGCTGGCGACAAGCTTCTGCACGCTGCTGCCGGTGATCGCGCTCCTGCTCTTTGGCGGCGCAACGCTGCAGGACTTCGCCTTCGCGCTGCTGGTCGGCATCGCCTCGGGCGCCTACTCCTCGATCTTCATCGCCTCGCCGGTGCTGACGCATTGGAAGGAACGCGAGTCCGGCTACCGCAACCGCCGTATCCGCCTGCTGCGCGAGCTGGGCCACGTGCCCGCCTATGCCGGCGCAGCGGCGGCGAGACCGCTGCCGGCGACGCCCAAGCGCACTCGCCGCGGCCGCCTGGTTCCCGCCGAGGCGCCTGGCCAGCAGATCAGCAACGCCGAGCTTGCCGATCTCGTCCGCGACCTCGATGTCGAGGGCGTGGATGCGGGCAACGGCGGCGGCCGGGAGCAGGGCGCAGAGGGCACGAGCCGCCCGGCGGCTGCGGGCGTTCCATCCGAGGAGCGCACGCCCGGCGAGGGGGTTGAGCGGGGGGTTGCCGCGAGCGCGCCGGCGGCAGCGGGCACGGTAGCACCCGCACCCGCAGCCCCAAGCAGCCAGGAGCCGCCCGCTCCGGCCCCCGACGCGGCCCCTGAGGATGTCGTGATGAAGGAGGCCCGCAAGCCGCAGCGCAGGACCAAGGGCGGCCGCCGCCGTGGAAGGAGGCGCTGATGGGGCTGCTCGGCTGGGTGATCATGGGCCTCGCCCTCTGGCATTTCACGATCTGGCTGCCGGATCGATTCTGGGGCGGGATCGTGGGCGCCCTGATCGGCGCGATCATCGGGTCGGTCATCATCGGCCTGATCATCTTTCTGATCGCATCCGGGAGCTTTGGCATCCCCGGCGAAAAGGCCACCAACGTCGGCGTCGTGCTCTACTCGGTGCCCGGCGCCCTGCTCGGCATGGCGGTGGTCTACGTGCTCGGCATGCGCCGGGAGGCGAGCCCGGCGGCCTCCGATCAGGCCTAGCGCAGCTTCCGCGCACGCGCGGGGCAGCCATTCCGTCGGGGGCGGCGCGTAGGCTGCGCGCGCATGGAGCAGGCAGTGATCGAGCACAGACCGCTCGCGCCCGAGCGCGTCAGCGCGCTTGCGAGCGCGCTCGGAGTGGCGCGTGGCACAGCGGAAGCGCTCTGCCAGCGCGGCTACTGCGAGCTTGAGTCCGCACGGCGCTTCCTGGCCGCGCAGGAGCGCCACGATCCCGGCGCCCTGGCCGGCAGCGAGGAGGCTGCAGCGCGCATCAGGGCGCATATTCGCGCCGGCTCGCTGATCGCCGTCCACGGCGACTACGACGTCGATGGCGTCTGCGCGAGTGCGATCCTGCTGCGCGCGCTGCGCGCGCTCGGCGGGCGGGCGATCTCCTACATCCCCGACCGCATCGGTGAGGGCTATGGGCTCGGCGCCGCCGCGGTCGCGCGCTTTGCTGCGCGCGGCGTCGGGCTGATCATCACCTGCGACTGCGGCATCACGGCGGCGGCGGAGGTGGCACAGGCGCGCGCGGCGGGGATCGAGGTGATCATCACCGATCACCACGCGCTGCCCGAGGCGCTGCCGCAGGCGCTGATCGTCCATCCCCAGCTCGGCTCCTATCCGTGGGCGCATCTGTGCGGCGCAGCCGTTGCGCACAAGCTCGCGCAGGTGCTCGCCGCCGGCACGCCGGCCGGCGCGATCGTCGCCTCGGACCTGGATCTGGTGGCGCTTGCGACGGTCGCCGACAGCGTCCCGCTGCTGGGCGAGAACCGGTCGCTCGTGCGCGAGGGGCTGCGTGCGCTGGCCTGCACGCAGAAGAGCGGCCTGCGCGCGCTCTACGCGCGCGCAGGCGTGGACGCCACGCGCCTTGACGAGCGCACGATCGCCTTTGCTCTTGCGCCGCGGCTGAACGCTGCCGGTCGCGTCCATCGCGCTGACGCCGCGCTCGAGCTGCTGCTCTGCAGCGAGCCGGCTCGGGCGCGCGCGATCGCCGATGAGCTGCAGCGGGCAAACGAGGAGCGTCGGGCACGCGAGCAGCGGGTGCTCCTCCAGGCGGAAGCGCAGGTCGCGGCGCTCGGGTCCCGCCCGGCCTACGTGCTGGCAGGCGAGGGCTGGCACCCGGGCGTGATCGGGATCGTCGCCTCGCGCCTGGCCGAACGCCACCACCGACCCTTCGCGCTCGTCTCGCTTGCGGGCGAGCTTGGACGCGGCTCTGCGCGCAGCATCGTCGGCTACGACCTGCTCGAGGGGCTGCGCGCCAGCGCCGAGCATCTGCGCCGCTACGGCGGCCATCGCGCAGCAGCGGGCTTCGAGGTCTCGCGCGATCGCCTGCAGAGCTTCGGCGCGGCGATGATCGCCCATGCCGGAGGCGCCTTTGCCGCCGGGCTGCCGGTGGCCAAGTTGCGCGCCGATGCGCTGCTTGAGGGCCCCGAGCTCTCCCATGAGCTCGCCGAGGAGCTGCGCCTGCTGGCTCCTTTCGGCGTCGGCAACCCGCCCGTCGCGCTGCTGCTGCGCCAGCTGCGCGCCGACCGCGTGCGCACGATGGGCGGCGGGCGCCACCTGCGCTTCTGCGTCGATGCCCAGGGGACGCGGATGAACGCGGTTGCCTTCAGCGGCCCCGGGGCGCAGGAGCGAGAGCTGCTGCGCCGGGGCGAGCACTTTGACGGCCTCTTCGAGCTTGAGCTCAACGAGTGGCGCGGTCGCAGCGAAGCGCGCCTCTGCCTGCGCCACCTCATCGGCACGCAGCGCGCGCAGCACGCAGCCGCGGCGAGGATCGCGGCGGCAGCGGAGGGCGATCACGCTTGCGCGGCGGTGAGCGCCGGCTGAGCGGCCTACTCTGTAGGAGATGGACGCTGAGATCGGACGCTTGCCTGTAGACGCTCTGGCCACGCCGGAGCGCGCGCTGGCGCGCGCGGCTGCCGATGGCACCCCAAGCGCAGATCACGACGCGACGCTCGCAGCGAGCGGCGCCGGCAGCGCAACGGCGAGCACCACTCCGCCGGCGAACGCGATTCGCCGCCGTGGCGAGCTCAACGCCTTCGAGGCGGGGTTGCTCGAAGACCTCTTTGCGATCGTTGCCGAGCACGCCGCGGAAGGCTCTGAGGGGGCCCCTGAGATCAACCGCGCCCGCGTCGAAGATGCCTTCATCTTCGCCTGCGAGCACCACGCCGATCAGCGCCGGCGATCGGGCGAGGACTTCATCGTCCACCCTGCCGGCGTCGCGCGCATCTGCGCGGGCCTGCGGCTGGACACCGAGTCGCTGTGCGCCGCGCTGCTGCACGACACCGTCGAGGACACGAGCGCCTCGCTGCAGGAGGTCCGCGCGCGCTTCGGCGAGGACATCGCGACGATCGTCGACGGCGTCACGAAGCTCACCGGCCTCACCTTCCAGTCCCGCGACGAGGCGCAGGCGGAGAACTACCGCAAGATGCTGGTCGCGATGGCCGCGGACGTCCGCGTCATCTTCATCAAGCTCGCCGACCGCTTGCACAACATGCGCACGATCGGCGCCCTGCCCAAGCAGAAGCAGATGGAAAAGGCGCGCGAGACGCTTGACATCTTCGCGCCGCTGGCGCACCGGCTGGGCATCCACGCGATCAAGTGGGAGCTCGAGGATCTCTCCTTCGGCGTGCTGCAGCCACGTCGCTATCAGGAGATCAAGGAGCTGGTCGCCCAGCAGCGGGCGGAGCGCGAGCGCTACGTCAGCGAAGCCGGTCAGCAGCTGGCGCACGCGCTGCGGGAGATCGGCATCGAGGCGGAGATCTCAGGGCGCGCGAAGCACTTCTACTCGATCTACTCCAAGATGACCAAGAAGGGGCGCGAGTTCAACGAGATCTACGACCTCACGGCGATGCGCGTGATCGTGGGCTCGGTCAACGACTGCTATGGCGCCGTGGGGGTCATCCACTCGCTCTGGAAGCCCCTGCCCGGGCGCTTCAAGGACTTCATCGCGATGCCCAAGTTCAACATGTACCAGTCGCTGCACACGACCGTCATCGGCCCTCAGGGGCAGCCGCTGGAGATCCAGATTCGTACGCAGGAGATGCACGCGATGGCGGAGTTCGGGATCGCCGCCCACTGGATCTACAAGCAGGGCGAGCGGCGCGCGCAGAAGGCCACGGCGACGCCGGCGAAGGGGGGCGATGGGGCCCTCCAGGGTGGGGCGCGCGCGGAGCGCCGGCAGGCTGCCACGCGCGATCGCCCGGGCTGGATGGACTCGGTGCTCGACTGGCAGCGCGAGCTGACGGACCCGCGCGAGTTCATGGAGCGCCTGCGCGTCGGCCTCTTCGAGGACGAGGTCTATGTCTTCACGCCCAAGGGCGACGTGAAGGCGCTTGCGGCCGGCGCGACGCCGCTCGACTTCGCCTACGAGGTGCACACTGAAATCGGCCACCGCTGCGTCGGGGCGCGCGTCAACGGCAAGATCGTGCCGCTCCACTACGAGCTGCGCAGCGGCGACATCGTCGAGATCCTCACCGCCAAGCGCGAGCGGGGCCCCTCGCGCGACTGGCTGGCGGTCGCCAAGACCACGCGAGCGCGCAAGAAGATCGCCCAGTGGTTCCGCGCCGAGTCGCGCCAGGACACCGAGCACCAGGGCCGTGAGCTGCTTCAGGAGCACCTGCGCAAGCAGGGGCTTCCCGCGCAACGGCTCACCGGCTCGCCGCTGCTTGCGGACGTCATCCGCGAGATGGGCTATCGCAAGGCGGAGGACTTCTACATGGCCCTCGGCTCGGCGAAGGTCTCGCCAAAGATCGCGGTCAACAAGGTCATCCAGCGGCTCAAGCGCGGCGAGTCCGCCGAGGGCAACGTGCCAGCGCCCACCCAGCTGCTGCGCTCCGGCACGCCGCGGCGACGGGCGACGCGCCCCTCGGGGCAGTACGGGATCCGCGTGCAGGGCGTCGAGGATGTGATGCTGAGGATGGGCAAGTGCTGCCGCCCGGTTCCCGGCGATGCGATCGTCGGCTACATCTCGCTCGGCCGGGGGATCACGATCCACCGCGAGGATTGCCCGAACGTCAACGTGCTGCGCCGCAGCCCGGAGCGCTTCACGCCGGTCGCCTGGGAAGGCGACCAGTCGGCGGCGCTGGTGGTCGAGATCCAGGTCGACGCCTGGGATCGCCACCGCCTGCTCGAGGACCTCTCGCGGGTCTTCTCGGAGTCGGGCGCGAACATCGTCGAGGCACGCTGTCTCTCGCGTCCGCCGATGGTCAAGAACCGCTTCGTGGTCGAAGTCGCGGACACGCAGACGCTCAAGGGCGCAATCACGCGCCTGCGCAACACCGACTCGGTCTTCGACGCCTACCGCGTGACCCCCGGCGTGGCGTGAGCATCGGCTGCGCCGCGCGGCAAGCTAGGTGACACGCCCAAAGACCTTCCGAACGCGTTCGGGAGGTCTTTGGGCACAACAGCTAGGTCAGCACGGCAAGCGCGCCCGGGGTGACCGAGAGATCGATGCGCGCAAAGCGACCGATGAAGTCGCCGTCGACGTGCGCGGGCAGCGGCACGCCCTCCGCGCTCTCGATGGTGAGCGTTGCGATGTCGCCGAAGGCGGCGACGCGCGGGTGGCGGGCGACCTCCGCGCTCGGCAGCAGGGCGCGAAGCGCAAGCGAGGGCACGTCGCGCAGGCGCGCGGCGCGCAGTACGCAGCCGGCGAGCGTGCCCGAGCGCAGGCTGCCTCCGGGCGCGAGCGCGACCGGCAGGCGGCGGAAGTAGGTGTAGGGGCTGCCGTTCTGGATGATCGTGGTCACGCCCTCCAGCGCCGGTCCCAGTGGTTGGTGGTCCCTGCGCAGCTGGACGCGCATGCGTGGGGCGCCTGAGCGATACTCGCGATACAGCGTTGCAAGCGCGGCTGCGGTGTAGAACCACGGCCCGAAGCGAGCCTTCAGGTCGGGGCGGGCATCGACGCGGCGTGTGACCGCGGCATCGATGCCGAGGCCGGCCGCAAAGGTGAAGCGCCGCTCCCCGATCGCGCCCAGGTCGATCCGCTCGCGGCGGCCGCGCGCCTCGGCGAAGTGCGCAGCAGCGGCATCTGCGCGACCGGGCAGGCCCAGCATGCGGGCGAGCACGTTTGCCTGCCCGGCCGGGAGCAGCGCAAGCGCACAGTCGCTGCCGCCCTCATCGGCGATGCCGTTGGCGATCTCGTTGGCGGTGCCATCGCCGCCGAGCGCGCCCAGGACGCGATAGCCCTCGGCCGTCGCTGTGGCTGCAAGCTCGCGTGCGTGGCCAGGCGCCTCGGTGCGCACATGCTCGACCACGAAGCCTGCAGCCAGCGCCCGCAGCACACGCTCGCGCAGACGGGCGTCCACGCCGGTGGCGTGCGGGTTATCGATCATGAGCAGGCGCTCCATGCAGCCGCCTACACCGCCGTGCGCAGCGCGTTACCGCAGCGGCAGAGATATGGCGCGCGCAGCGCTCCGCGTCCGTCGGCTGCTACAATGCCCCGCCAGGAACATAGCTGGACACATCCAGAGGGGTGGAGGGACTGGCCCGACGAAGCCCCGGCAACCACCGCAGTGCGGGAAGGTGCCAATTCCAGAGAGATGTGTGGCGGGCCTCAGATCTTCGCCACACGGTACAACCGGCGAAGAGCAAAGGAACCCGATGGCTGTCACGAACCTGAGATGCAGAGAGTGCGGTGCAACCTATCCGCTCGATGCGCGCTACGCGTGCGAGCGCTGCTTCGGCCCGCTTGAGGCCGTCTACGACCACTCCCACCTCGCCGGCGGGGACGTCGCTGAGCTGCGGCGGCGGATCCAGGCCGGCCCGCAGAACATCTGGCGCTATGCCGACTTCCTGCCGCTTGCCGAAGGCCCACCCGGCCCCTCGGCGCGGCTGGCCTCGCGCGTCGGGCTGCCGGCCGGCTGCACGCCGCTGATCAGGGCCGACCGCCTGGCCGGCGAGCTTGGGCTGCGCGAGGTGTGGGTAAAGAACGACGCCGCCAACCCGACCCACTCCTTCAAGGACCGGGTCGTCTCCGTTGCGGCGGCACGCGCCCGGGAGCTCGGCTATCAGGTGCTGGCATGCGCCTCCACGGGCAATCTGGCGGGCGCGGTCGCAGCCTACGGCGCCGCGCTGGGGATGGAGACCTACGTCTTCATCCCGGCCGACCTTGAGGAGCAGAAGGTGCTTGCCGCCGGCGTCTGCGGCACCAACCTGATCGCGGTCAAGGGCAGCTACGACGACGTCAACCGTCTCTGCGCCGAGCTCTCCGGAGAGCGCGACTGGGCGTTCGTGAACGTCAACCTGCGCCCCTACTACGCCGAGGGCTCCAAGACGCTCGCCTACGAGATCGCCGAGCAGCTGGGCTTCGAGCTGCCCGACCGCTGCGTGGTCCCGATCGCATCCGGGTCGCTGTTCACGAAGCTGGCGAAGGGCTTCTCGGAGTGGCGGCAGCTGCAGCTGGTGAGCGGGAGCGAGCCGATCATGAGCGGCGCCCAGGCTGAGGGCTGCGCGCCGGTGGCAACCGCGTTTGCGGCCGGGCAGGAGTTCTGCACGCCGGTGAAGCCGAACACGATCGCCAAGTCGCTGGCGATCGGCGATCCGGCAGACGGCCCTTATGCGCTTGAGCTTGCGCGCGCCAGCGGCGGCCAGGTCGAGGCGGTCAGCGACGAGGAGATCGTCGCGGGGATCTCGCTGCTCGCGAGGACCACGGGCATCTTCACCGAGACCGCGGGCGGCGTCGCGACCGCGGTGTTGGCGAAGCTCGCCAGAAGCGGCGCGATCGATCGCGACGAGCGCGTGGTGCTGCTGATCACCGGCGATGGCCTGAAGACGCTGGAGGCTGCGCGCGACACCTTCAGCGCGGTAGCGATCGAGCCGAGCGTGCAAGCGCTCGATCGCGCCCTGGCGGCAGGGGTGGCGTGAGGATGGCGGTGACGGTCAAGCTGCCCGTGCAGCTGCGCCCGGCGGCCGGAGGCGCCGCGGAGGCAAAGGTGCAGGGTGCGACGGTGGGGGAGGCGCTTGAGAGCCTCTTTGCCGCCCATCCTGAGCTGCGCGAGCGGATCGCCGACGGCGATGGCAGCCTGCGGCGCTTCGTCAACGTCTACGTCGGCGGCGAAGACATCCGCTACCTGGAGGGCACGAGCACGCCGATCGCAGACGGGGCGGAGCTTACGATCCTGCCCGCGGTGGCGGGCGGCTGAGCCCCCGCGGCGCCTCCCCGGGCAGCCGCCGGCGCCCGGCGTCCCAGCGACCGCGCTGGCGCCGATCTCCGGCGCGGGCGCTCAGCCTCACGCGCTGCTGAGCACCGCTGTGCAGTGCGGGCAGCGCCTTGCCGCTGCGGGGATGGCGCTCGTGCACTCGGGGCATTCCTTGGTGTCGGGATCCTCCTTGGCGCGACGCGCGATCAGCGCGTTGATCGGCGCCACGACGAGGAAGAAGACCGCCGCGGCGATCGCGATGAACGTGATCAGGGCGTTGATGAAGTCGCCGTACAGGAAGTGGCTGCCGTGAACTGTGAAGGTCAGGGCCTCAAAGCTCGGCTTGCCGATGATCGCCGCGATCAGCGGCGTGAGAAAATCGGCAACCAGCGCCTTGACGAGCGCGGCGAACGCCGTGCCGACCACGACCGCGACGGCCAGATCGACGACGTTTCCCCGCAGCAGGAATCGCTTGAACTCAGAGATCAGCTTCATTGCCCGTGCTCCCTTTCTGTGCGCGTTGACGGCATGCGGGCCTACCGCATGGCGCAGGCCAGTCTACGCCCGAGCACGGCGGCCGGCGGGGAGGCCGCGGTGATCGGCGCCGGCCGGTCAGCCCTGCGCGCGCAGGTAGCCCTCGATCAGCGCCCTCAGCTCCTGGAGCGCGCGCTTGCGCTCCGCGCTGGAGAGGGCACGGGTGCTGTAGACGAGCCCGCGGCAGGCAAGCTCGATCGTTGCGGCAAGCTCGCTTGGGTCACCCGGGCGGATCGAGCCCTCCTGCTGCCCGCGCGCGATCTCTGACGCCAGCTGCTCGCGCGCGATCTCCTGGAAGTGCCCGGTGCGTGCGGTGGTGTATGGCAGCAGCAGCTCGGGCTCGAGCTCGAGCAGCCGCAGCAGCAGTGGATCCTCGCTCAGCAGCTCGACCGTTCGCACGACCAGCGTCACAGCACGCTGCAGGCTGTCGGGCGCCTGCTGCGCCTCGTTGCCTGCGCCCATCAGCAGGCCCGTGAACTGGCGCGTCATCAGCGCCCTGATCAGCCCCTTGCCGTCGCGGTAGCGGCGGTAGACGGTCATTCTGCTGAGCCCGGCGCGCTTTGCGACCTCGGAGACGGTCGCCTTGCTGAGGCCGAAGTCGAGGATCGTGGCGTAGGTTGCGTCAAGCAGCGGGTCGCCGGGGCCGCCGCCGGGCTGCGCGGGCTCTGGCGCTGCGCGCTGTAGCGGCTGACCCGCTTCGGTGGCGCTGATATTAAGTGACATTGTTTGTTGATGTGTATCGGATAGTGGTAGCCTCAAAGCTGTGCAGCGGCTCGCCGCAGACGCCGATCGCCTCCCGCCCTACCGCTGGGGAGCGCTCGAGGATGCAATCACATTGCCGCAGGCGACATTAGCGCTTCTGCGCCGCCTTCTGGGCCGCGGAGAGCGCCTGCCGCCGCCGCTCCCCGTCGCTGCGGCTGCGATCTCGGAGGAGGCGCTTGCCGGGGGGGCGCTCGAGGCGCTGCGCGCCGCGCTCGGCAAGGAGGGAGTCGACTGCGACCCTGCCAGCCGTCTTGCGCACGCACGCGGCATGTCAAGCGAGGATCTGCTGCTCGCGCGCTATGGCGCTGCGGTAGATGCTCCCGACGCGGTGCTTGCGCCGCGCAGCCACGAGCAGGTGCTGAGCGTGCTCTCGCTCTGCGCGCAGGAGCGCATCGCGGTTGTCCCCAGCGGCGGGCGCACCTCGGTGGTGGGCGCTCTGGCGGCGAGGAGGGCGGGCTTCAGCGGCCTGATCGCGCTTGACCTGCGCGCGATGGACGCGCTGCTCCAGATCGATGAGCAAAGCGCCAGCGCGACCTTCGAGCCTGGCGTGGTCGGTGCCGCCGCGGAGGCGGCGCTGGGGAGGCGCGGCTACACGCTCGGGCACTTCCCGCAGTCTCTTGCGCGCGCGACGATCGGCGGCTTCGCGGCGACGCGCTCAGCAGGCCAGGCCTCGACCGGCTACGGCCGCTTCGATCAGAACGTGCTTTCGCTGCGCATCGCCACGCCGCGCGGGGAGCTTGCGATCGGCCGTGCCCCGCGCTCCTCCGCAGGCCCCGACCTGCGCGAGCTCTTCCTGGGCTCGGAAGGCGCGCTCGGCGTGATCACCGCGGTGCGGCTGGGGGTGCGCCGCGCCCCAGCGCAGGAGCGCTACGAGGGCTACCTGCTGCCGGACTTCGACACCGGGCTTGAGCTCGCGCGCGAGCTCTCCCAGAGCGGCGCGCCGCCGATGCTGGTGCGCGTGTCCGATCAGCTCGAGACGCTTGCCGGCAGCGGACCGCTGCCGGGCACGGAGGTGCATGGTGGGGGCGGGTCGCTTGCGATCATCGGCCATGCTGGCGACCGGGCGCAGGTGCGCGCGGGCGCGGCGGCGGCCGCGAAGCTGACGCAGACCCTGGGCGGGCGCGCGCTGCCGGGGGCGGGCGAGCGCTGGCGGGCCGAGCGCTACATGGCGCCGCACCTGCGCGATGCGCTCCTTGACGCCGGCTACTTTGCCGAGACGCTCGAGACCGCCGCCTTCTGGTCGGATCTGGCGGGGCCCGAGGGCCTCTACGAGCGTGTGCGCAGCGCGCTCGTAGAGGCGCTCACGCAGGGGGGCGCCCGCGCGCTGGTCATGTGCCACGTCTCGCATCTGTACCCGGCGGGCGCCTCCCTCTACTTCACAGCCATCTGCAGGGTGGAGGAGGGGACGCTGCAGCGCTGGCAGGCCGCCAGGCGGGCCGCGGGCGCAGCGATCGCTGCGGTAGGCGGGACGATCAGCCACCACCACGGCATCGGCACCTACCATCGCGCCGCTCTCGCGGATGAGATCGGCCCCCTTGGCGTGCAGCTGCTGCGGGCGATGAAGTCTTCGCTTGACCCGCAGGGCATCATGAGCCCGGGGGTCCTGATCCCTTGAGCGGCCGGCTGCGGCGTATCGGCGGCGGCGCGTCGGCCGTTGTCGCTGCGCGCGCGCCCGCCGGTGAGGCGACCTTTCTGAACGCGGCGCGACGGGAGCGCGAGCTTGCCGAGCTTGCAGCAGGGGGCGCTGTGGACGTGCTGGTGGTCGGCGGTGGGGCGAGCGGCGTCGGCGTTGCGCTCGATGCGGCCACGCGCGGGCTCTCCGTCGCGCTCGTGGAGCGTGGCGACCTTGCCGCGGGTACCAGCGGCGCAAGCTCGAAGCTGATCCACGGCGGGTTGCGCTACCTCGCCCAGGGCGACCTGGCGGTCGCTGCGGAGTGCGCGCGCGAGCGCGCCCTGCTGATGAGCGTCATCGCGCCGCACCTGCTCGAGCCGCTGCCCCAGGTGCTGCCGCTGCTGAAGGGCTCCTCCAAGGCCGGCGCAGCCGCGCTTGCGCTCGGCCTGCGGATCGGCGACCTGCTGCGGATCTGGGCGCGCACCAGCGGACGGCTGCTGCCCGCCGCGCGACGCATCGCGCCGCTCCAGGCGCAAGCGCTCATTCCCGCCCTCGCGATCGGGCGCCTGCGCGGCGCGCTGCTCTCCTACGACGCCCGCCTGCTCGACGACGCGCGGCTCGTGGTGGCGATCGCCCGCACCGCCGCCGCATACGGGGCGCGCATCCTGACCTACTGCTCAGCTGAGCGCCTCACCGGCTCCGGCGCGCTGGTGCGCGAGCGCATCAGCGGCGATCTGCTGCAGCTGCGCGCGGCCCACGTCGTGAACGCGACCGGCGTGTGGGCGAGCGCGCTTGCTGCCACCGCGCCGCTGTGCCCCTCCAAGGGCTCTCACCTGCTGGTCGATGCGGGCGCGCTGGGCCACCCGCGCGCGATGCTGACCGTGCCTGCCGCCGAGCACTTCGGGCGCGTCGTCTTCGCGGTGCCGCGCCCGGAGGGGCCGCTGCTGCTGGGCACGACCGATCAGCCCTACAGCGGCTCCCTCGACCATGTGCCCGTCGAGCGCGCCGAGGAGGACTACCTGATCGAGACGATCTCGCAGGCGCTTGCGCGGCCCCTGGAGCGCTCGGCGCTGCGCGGCCGCTACGCCGGCCTGCGGCCGCTGCTGGACTCCGGCGCGGCCGAGAGCGCTGACATCTCCCGCCGCCACAGGCTGCTCGAGGACCCCGCAACCGGCGCGCTGTCGGTGCTGGGCGGCAAGCTGACCACCTACAGGCGGATGGCCGAGGAGGCGCTCGATGTGATCTGCGGACGCCCAGGCGTGGCGGCGGTGCCCTCGCGCACCGCACGCATCCCGCTGGTCGGCGCGATGCAGCCGGGCAGCGGCGCTCACCCTGCCGTGGTGGGTCAGCGCGCGCCGGGGAGCGCTCTTGAGGATCAGGGTGCCGCCGCGGCACGACGCCTGCTTGAGCGCTACGGCTCTGAGGCGGAGGAGATCGCGGCGCTCGCGCAGGGCCGCGCGCAGCTGCTGCGCCCGCTTGCGCCAGGCATCCCAATCATGGCGGTGGAGCTGATTGCCTCGCTCCAGCGCGAGGGCGCCCTGTGCGCGGAGGATGTGCTTGCGCGGCGCACGCGCGCGGGGCTGATCGACGGCTGGCGGGAGCCCGTTGAGGCAGCCCTTGCGCAGCTTGCGCCGGGTCTGCCTGCGCGCATCGGCGAGCCCGGCCGGCCGGCATCTGCGGCGGTTGCGGCGGGCGCAGAGGAGGATGCCGGCGCGGGCGAGAGCGGCTGAGCGCGACTAACGCACAATAGACGACAGCGACTATAATGGCGCCATGAGCGTGATCGACGTCAGCGAAGCCACCTTCGAGCGCGAGGTGATCGAGCGCTCCGCGAGCCAGCCGGTCGTCGTCGACTTCTGGGCGCAGTGGTGCGGGCCCTGCCGCGCGCTTGGCCCGCTGCTTGAGCGCGCCGCGGCCGAGCGCGAGGGCAAGGTCACGCTTGCGAAGCTTGAAACGGATGCCAACCCGGCGCTTGCCCAGGCCTTCGGCATCCGCGGCATTCCCGCGGTGAAGGCCTTCAAGGACGGGCGCGTGGTCAGCGAGTTCGTCGGCGCGCAGGGGCGGGAGGCGGTCGAGCGCTTCTTCGATGCGCTCGTACCCTCCGAGGCCGATCAGCTCGTGGCGAGCGGCAGCGAGGAGGACCTGCGCCGTGCGCTCGAGCTTCAGCCTGGGCGCGCGGACGCGGCGCTCCAGCTGGCACGGATGCTGATCGCGCGGGGCGAGCGCGAGGCGGCGTCCCAGCTGCTGGAGCCCGTCAGCGGCAGCTTCCAGGCCGACGGCCTGGCGGCGCGCCTGCAGCTGGAAGCCGATGGCGAGCTTGCTGAGGCCTTTGCCGCGCTGGATGCCGGCGAGCTCGAGCAGGGGCTCGAGCAGCTGCTGGCGGCGCTCCCGAGCGCGGATGGACGGCGCGACCAGATTCGCCGTGTGATCGTGGGGGAGCTTGACGCGCTTGGCCCCGAGCATCCGCTGGCCCAGAGCACGCGCCGGCGGCTGGCCGCAGCGCTCTACTGAGCGTGGCCACCTCAGAGCGCCACAAGGGCGCGCAGCGCATCGTCGATCGCGCGCGCCAGCAGCTCCGCATCGCAGGGCAGGCCGGTGAGCAGCGTGCGCATCCAGATCGGCCCGGCGATCAGCTCGATCAGACGCCAGGGCTCGGTCTCCTGGGGCAGCTCGCCGCGCGCCACAGCGCGCGCGATGATCGTCTCCACGACGCCGAAGCGCTCCTGCCAGTAGCGGTGGCGCAGCTCCTCCAGCGCCGGCTCGGAGGTGGCCAGAAGCGAGCGCACCACCGCCACCACGCGCCCGTCTGAGAGCAGCTGTATCAACGCGCCAAAATACGCTGCGAGGTCCGCGCGCAGCGCGCCCAGGTCCGGCGCGGGCATGCGCGCCCGCGTGATCTCGATCGCCGTCTCAAGCAGCAGCGCTGAGATGTCCGGCCAGCGCCGGTAGATGGTGGTGTGGTGCACCTGCGCGCGGCGCGCGATCGCCGTCACCGAGAGCCCCTCGAGGCCGTGTGCGAGCACCTCCTCGGCGGTGGCGGAGAGCACGGCGCGCCGCACCCGCTCGCTGCGACCGCCCGGTCGGCGCGAGGCGCTCAAGCGGGCTCGCCGATGCGGTTGCGCAGCGTCCCGACGCCCTCGATCGTGAGCTCGAGCAGGTCGCCGGGCGCAAGCCAGCGACCGATCTCAAGCGAGCAGCCGTCGTGCAGCGTTCCGGAGCAGAGCAGCTCGCCAGCGTGCACGCTCTCGCCGCGCGAGGCGAAGGCGAGCATCTCCTCGAAGCTCCAGCGCTGGTCTGAGGTGTCGGTCTCACTCCAGCGCTCGCCGTTGACGCGGACCTCGGCGCGCAGGCTGCGCGCACGGTCGATGATCTGATCGGCGCTCACCACCTCGGCGCTGATCGTGCTGGCAAAGGTCTTGGTCTTGGCGAGCGGGCCGAAGATGCCGTGGCGGACCTCCTGCCACTGGGTGTCGCGCGCGCTGAGGTCGTTGACGACCAGGAAGCCGCCGATCGCCGCGCGTGCCTGCGCGGGGGTGGCGTCGCGCACGCTTGCCACAACGATCGCTCCCAGCTCGATCTCGAAGTCGAGCGCGCGGGTGTACGCGGGCCAGGGCGCCTGCGCGCCGTCGGGCAGGACGGTGAGGGCGTTGCCGATGTAGTAGGAGGGCTGCTCGTAGAAGAGGCGGCGGGGGCGGAAGGGCGGGAAGGGTCGGCGCAGGAGGCGCTCGTAGGCTGCGATAAGGGGCATCGCTCTGGGCATGTTGCGCGCAACATGGCCGCGCGCGCTCTGGACCCAGTGGCGCTCGGAGCTTGCAAAGGCGCGCAGCAGCAGCGGCTGGAAGGGGAGCAGGGGCGCCTCCCTGCACTCGATCGTGACTCCGCGCCGGCGGGTCGCCTCGCAGAGCCCCTCAAGCTGCGCGCGCACCGTCTCGCCACCCGCCAGCAGCGCGATCAGGTCCTCGGCGGGAGGCTGCACGCCGAGCGAGGGCGCGATGTCGAGCTCCTCGCCGATCGCCGCGAGGGCCTGGGCGATCGGCACCCAGCGCTCGGCGATCGGATCGCGGATCGCAAGCGCGCTTGCGCCGTCTGCAAGCAGCACCCGCCGCAGCCTCATCGATCGCCGCCGATCCGCTTGCTGAGCATCGCCACCTGGCGGAAGAGGCGGGCGCGCACCGCCGGGGTGACGCGCAGCGGCGGCTTGCCGTCAAGCTCGCGCATGAGCGCCGTGACCGTGATCAAGAGCCGCTCCGGGCATTCCCAGCTGCGCCACTCCTCAAAGCCCTCAGAGCGGATCAGCGACTCGCTGATCGAGAGCGCGTCTGTGCCTCCTTTGGCCTCTGTGGCAACACCGGCACGCAGCCAGCTCCAGAAGCGCTGCATCGACTCGACCGCTGCTCGGTCGCCGACATCGCCATGGCCCGGCACGTAGATCTCGGCGTCAAGCGCGAGCATGCGCTCAAGCGCGCGCACCCAGCCGCTCGAGGGGCCGTGCCACATGACCGGGATGGCGCCGACGAAGAGCAGGTCCGCGGCAAAGACGACGCCGACGTCCGCTACGTGGACGATCGTGTCGCCGGCGGTGTGGGCCGGGCCGAGCATCAGCAGCGTGCAGGCGCGCCCGCCGACATCGATCTCAAGCTCTTGCTGATCGAAGGCATTGTCGGGTGCGCGCAGCGCAACACCGCGGAAGTCAAAGGGGGCGAGCATCCCGTGCACGAGTCGGCAGAGCCCTCCGATCGACCCGGGCAGCGCTCTGCCTGCCGCCGTCAGACGCGCCAGGCGCGCAAGCTCTGCGGGCGAGGACTCGCCTTCCATCCCGCTGCGGCTGGCCGCGGCGGTCAGGATCTCGACCTCCGCCGGCAGCGAGCCGTTGCCCCACCAGTGATCGCCGTCCTGATGCGTGTTGAGCGCCCGTCGCAATGGCGCGCTCGCGAGCACCGGCGCCATCGCCGCCAGCATCTGATCGGCCAGCCGCTGGTCCCAGAGGGTGTCGATCAGCAGCGACTCGCCTGCGCCTGCAACGAGCCCGGCGTTGGCCTCGCCCCAGGCGCCGTTTGGCTGCAGCCAGGCGAAGGTGCCGGGGGCAAGCTCGCGCAGACCGCCGGCAAAGCGCGGCGGGCGCCCGGTCAGCGGCAGGATCGCCTCGGCCATCGCGAGAGCCTAGCACTAATGCACAGTACTGTGCGTTTGCGCCTGATGGCGACGTCGCTGTCGGCTGGATGCCAGCGCGCGCCGCACCGCCAACAGGATCGCGAGCTGGCCCTACTACCTGGCGTGCATTCGGCAGGAGTCGCAAGCGTTGCCTGTCGCCTCCACGCAGCTGCCGTGGCCCGAGCAGGGCGTCTCGACGGCAAGGCCGCAACCCGCTGTCGATTGCCTTGCGCTCTGGCTAGGCACCGGGAGACGCGGTCGCGAGACCCTGCTCGGCGGCAGCGGCGAGCAGCCTGCGATCGTAGGCGAGGAGCTCGTCGGCGCCGATGCGCAGAGCGCTTGCGAGGTGGATGGCGTCGAGCGTGCGCACCGACGCCGAGGTCAGCCGGCGCGCGCTGGCAAGCAGCTGCGCGCTGACGTCGATCAGCATGCAGGAGGCGAGCAGAGCGTCAACCTCCGCGGCGACCTCTGCGCTGTCGTTCGCGAGCGCCGTGGCGCGCGAGACCTCTACAGTCGCGATTCGACTGGTCGCCAGCAGATGTGCGCCGGCCAGGCGCAGCGCCAGCGCTTCGCTCTCGCTCTCTTCGATGATGAGCTTCACGAGCGCGGAGGAGTCCGCGTAGATCAGGCGCGGCTCAGCGCTCAGCGCGGTCTTCCTCGAGCGCTTGGCTTGCGCTCAGCGCTCCTGTGACGGGAAAGCGGCGCAGGGGTCGCCCGAGCGGCTCGGGGGGCGTGATGTCGGCATCCTGCAGCAGGCGCTCGAGCCGGCCGGCCTGCGCGGGGACAAGCACGGCCACGGGGCGCTGGCGGTGGGTGATCTCGATCGTCTCGCCGTTGCGCACGCGGCGGATGGTTGCCGCGAGGGTCTCGCGAAGCTCCCTGATTCCGATCTGCTGAGCCATGTGTACACATGATAGCGCATAGGTGTGAGCGGGCCGGCGCCGCGATCTGCGAGCGGCGGAGCGCACCGCGGCGATATCTGGCTGGATGGAGCCCCGTGACCGGCGAAGACCACACGGCGCCCTCAGCTGCCTGCCGCAAGGAGCTCGCCCGGCCGAGCTGAGCAACGTGGTCGGGTCTTACATCTAGGCCGCGATGGGGCACAGCGCACTTGCCACGACAGCCCGCTACCTACACGCGCGCCCGGCCGTCGAGCAGGCGCAAGTGTTCAAACGGGCGTTTGAGGTGGCGTCGGCGGGCCCGCAGGAGGTTGCCTCGACCGCGGGTGGGCGCCGGGCCGCCGTGAGCGCAGGCGGGCGAGCTGGGACTGGCGCATGGAGCGGGGGAGGGCACTGCGTGCTCGCGGCTGCCCGGGAGTCGAGGTTGTCGCAGCCGGTGCGCGCCGTAGGTTGCGCGCATGAATGGCCAGGGCATCCAGTTCGTATTCGATCGCCTCGGCGAGATCGTCGACGAGCTCTATTGCTACGGCTTCGCGCTTGATCCTCGGCCCGGCGCCTCGTTCGTAAACCCCACGTACATAGCCGATCCTGCAACGGGGCTGGTGGAGATTGCGGCGGGCCTCGAGGACAGCCCGCTCGACGTGCGCGTCGTGCTGGCCGAGCATTGGCGACGCGGCAGCGGTGGAGCGCATCCGCGGCACGGCCTGAGCGTGGCTGCCTACACCTACTGGGTCGGTTGCGCGAACCCCGCCATCGACCTGCACTACGACCTCGACCCCCTGCGCCATCCCGAGATGCCGTGCCATTGGCATCCACCGGCGATGGCGGTGGTGCGCCGGCCCTGCGGCACGGTGGAGCCTGCGCGCGCGTTGCGCGCCGCCCTCCAGCTTGCGGCCGACATCGAGCGGCTGCAGGCTCAAGGCCTTGACGCTACAGTCGATATAGTGGATAGTCTGGATTTGGCTGATTACGTGCCTTAGCGTGGTAGCCTGGGTGTGGGCATGAGCGATCTCGACAGCCGATACCTCACCGTTCCCCAGGTGGCTCGGGAGCTGCAGATGGACGTCTCAGCGGTCTACAAGATGTGCAAGGCGCACGAGCTGCCGTCTGTCCGCTTCGGCAAGTCGGTGCGCATTCCACGCCTGGCCTACGAGCGCTATCTGGAGCAGCTGGAAGGTGGTGGGCCCGAGCCACCGAATCCGAACGTGACCGACGCCCAGGGCGGCCGCGAGAGCTTTCGCGAGACTACGGGGCGCGACCCGGAGGTATGGATCGAGGAGTGGCGGTCCGGCAGCATCCCCGATACGCCGGAGAACACCCGCATGGCCATACGTGCCTTGGCATTGCGGGACGTCGCGCAGGCACGCGACCGGGAAGCAGCTACGGCGCGCTGAATTCGCGCGCCGGGCACTAGTCGGGACAGACGTCAGCCTGCTGGCAGACACGCGGGCCTGCAGGTCTGCCCGCAAGCGTGCCAGCAGCCCACCGCACACTAGATGACCAGTGCCACGGCGTCACGCCGCGTAGCAGGCCAACGAGCGGCTGGGACGGCCAGGACGATGATTGAGCGCAACTGCCGCGGCAAGCGCAGCGAAGCTGGCACAGAGACGGACGCTACTCTACGGGCTGCCCCTTGCCACGCTGAACGCGCGGGATTTCACGGCAATCGCAGGCCTACGCCTGATCACCGCCTGAGACTGACTGCTGATACGGCCGGTCTGTGCTGGTGCAAGCGCTGCCAGCGGGCGCCGGCCCCGGGCAAAGGCGGCGAAGCTCCTGCGAAGCCCTCTGATCCCCACGAGCCCCGCCATCCCGCCTTGCGGCAGGACATTCGCGTGATGCGCCCGGCGGGAATCGAACCCGCGGCCTGCGGTTTGAAAGACCGCCGCTCTTCTCCACCCCGAAGGTTGGATTTGACCACTGAGCTACGGGCGCATGTCCGCTCCCCCCACACGCCCGCGCGCGGGGGTCGCGTAGCCACCAGATTACTATGGCTTTTGAAAGATGGCATCCTCGCCCGCCCGTCTCAGAGCAGCCTCCGCCGCCCGCGCCGCGCAGCGCTCGGGCAAGGGCGCGATCGTGATCGCGGGCGCGCGCGAGCACAACCTCAAGGACATCTCGCTTGCGATCCCGCGCGATGCGCTGGTCGTGATCACCGGACTCTCGGGCTCCGGCAAGTCCTCGCTCGCCTTCGACACCATCTACGCCGAGGGCCAGCGCCGCTATGTCGAGTCCCTCTCCGCCTACGCCCGCCAGTTCCTCGGCCAGATGGACAAGCCCGACGTGGACTCGATCGAGGGGCTCTCGCCGGCGATCTCGATCGACCAGAAGACGACCTCGCGCAACCCCCGCTCGACGGTCGGGACGGTCACGGAGATCTACGACTACCTGCGGCTGCTGTGGGCGCGCATCGGCAAGCCCCACTGCCACATCTGCGGGCGCCCGATCGTCGGGCAGTCCGTGGAGCAGATCATCGATCAGGTGATGGAGCTGCCCGAGGGCGCGCGCTTCATGGTGCTCGCGCCGGTCGTGCGCGGGCGCAAGGGCGAGTACGGACGCCTCTTCGAGCAGCTGCGCTCAGAAGGCTACGCGCGCGTGAAGGTGGACGGGCAGCTGCGGCTGCTCGAGGAGGAGATCACCCTCGACAAGCGCTACAAGCACGACATCACCGTCGTGATCGACCGCCTTGTGATGCGCGCGGGCGATCAGGCGACCGGCCTGCGCAAGCGGGTCGCCGACTCGGTCGAGGCTGCGGCCGCGCTCGCTGAGGGCCTCGTCGAGGTCGAGATCGTCGCGCCTACCGGGGAGGAGGCGCAGCCCGAGCAGGCCGCCGAGGGCAGGCGCGGGGTGCGCGGCGCGCGCGGCGCGCGCGATCAGGCGGCCGCGATCGAGCCCGGCGTGATGCCCGCCGCCGGGACCGTCTTCTCCTTCTCTGAGCGCTTTGCCTGCCCGGTCCACGGCCCCTCGCTGGTCGAGCTCGAGCCGCGGATCTTCTCCTTCAACTCGCCTCACGGCGCCTGCCCCCAGTGCACCGGTCTGGGCGCGCAGATGGAGATCGACCCGGAGCTGCTGATCGGCGACCCCAAGCTCTCGATCGCGCAGGGCGCGATCCTGCCCTGGTCAAGCTCGCTCTCCAACTACTACGACCAGGTTGCAAACGCGATCTCGGAGAGCTATGGCGTGGACCTCGAGACGCCCTGGGAGCGCCTGCCCCAGGCCCACCGCGATTTCTTTCTCTACGGCACCGGTGGCGAGCGGCTGCAGATCAGCTACCGCAATCGCTTCGGCCGTCGGCGCTCCTACACGACCCGCTTTGAGGGGATCGTCTCAAACCTGCAGCGGCGCTATCGCGAGACCGACTCCGAGCACACCCGCGAACGCATCGAGCAGTACATGTCGCTGCGCCCCTGCCCGGCCTGCGAAGGCGCGCGCCTGCGCCCGGAGTCGCGTGCGGTGCTCGTCGGCGGCATGCGGATCGAGGAGTTCTGCGCGCTCTCTGCCCGCTCGGCGCTGCGCTGGATCGAGGAGGTGGACCTCTCGGCGACGGAGCGCCACATCGCGCGGATGATCCTGCGCGAGATCGCGGAGCGACTGCGCTTCCTCGAGAACGTCGGCATCGGCTACCTCTCGATGGGCCGCTCAGCGACCACGCTCTCGGGCGGGGAGGCGCAGCGCATTCGCCTCGCCACCCAGATCGGCTCCTCGCTCGTGGGCGTTCTCTACATACTCGATGAGCCATCGATCGGGCTGCACCAGCGCGACCACTCCAAGCTGATCGCAACGCTGCAGCGCCTGCGCGACCTCGGCAACACGGTGCTCGTCGTCGAGCACGACGAGCAGACGATGCGCGCGGCCGATCACCTGATCGACCTGGGCCCGGGAGCGGGCGAGCACGGGGGGGCGGTGATCGCGCAGGGCACCGCGGCCGAGGTGGAAGCGGTCGCGGACTCCCCCACCGGGCAGTTCCTCTCCGGCGCCCGCAGGATCGGCCTGCCGGCGCAGCGGCGCAAGGCGCAGGCGTCGGTGCGGATCGAGGGCGCCTGCGAGCACAACCTGCGCGACATCGACGTCGACTTCCCGCTCGGCGTCTTCACCTGCGTCACCGGCGTCTCGGGCTCGGGCAAGTCGACGCTCGTCAACGACATCCTCCAGCGCGCCGCCGCGCAGCGCCTGGCGCGCGCGCGGCTGCGGCCCGGCGCCCACCGCGCGATCCACGGGCTGGAGGCGCTTGACAAGGTGATCGTGGTGGACCAGTCGCCGATCGGCAGGACGCCGCGCTCCAACCCCGCCACCTACACCGGCCTCTTCGACGTCATCCGCGAGCTCTTTGCGCGCACGCCCGAGGCGCGCGCCCGCGGCTACCGGCCCGGTCGCTTCTCCTTCAACGTCAAGGGCGGGCGCTGCGAGGTCTGCCGCGGCGATGGCCAGATCAAGATCGAGATGCACTTCCTCCCCGACGTCTACGTGCCCTGTGAGCAGTGCCACGGACGCCGCTACAACCGCGAGACGCTCGAGGTCCGCTTCAAGGGGCGCTCGATCGCCGATGTGCTCGATCTCTCCGTCGAGTCGGCGCTCGAGCACTTCGCGAACATCCCCAAGGTGCGCAGGCGGCTGGAGACGCTTGCGGCGGTCGGCCTCGGCTACATCAGGCTCGGCCAGCCCGCGACGACCCTCTCCGGCGGCGAGGCCCAGCGCGTCAAGCTCGCGACCGAGCTCTCCAAGATCTCGACCGGCCGCACCCTCTACATCCTCGACGAGCCGACCACGGGGCTGCACTTCGCCGACGTCGACCGTCTGCTGTCGGTGCTGCAGCGCTTGGTCGACGCGGGCAACTCCGTGGTGCTGATCGAGCACAATCTCGATGTGATCAAGTCCGCGGACTGGCTGATCGACCTCGGCCCGGAGGGGGGCGAGGAGGGCGGCCGAGTGATCGCGCAGGGAACGCCTGAGGAGCTTGCGCGCAGCGCTGAAGAGACCGGCTCGCACACCGGTGCCTTCCTTGCCGAGGCGCTTGCCGGCGCCGGGGCAGATCACGCGCCCAGCAGGCGCCGGGCAGCCGCGCGCAGATCGCCGCGGGCACCGGCGCTGGCCTGAGGTCGGCCGTGGGGTCGGATCGGATCGGCGGCGGCGCTCAGGGGGGAGCGCGCCAGGCAGGCGGCAGGCTGATTGCGGACGCGCGCCTGTACCTGGCCAAGTGGCGCCATTACCAGGGTGCCTCGCTGCCCTGGAATCGCGCACGGCTGCACTACGAGCTGATGCGCCGTGGCGCCTTTGCCCGCTTTCCGCTGCACGGCAACGTGCTCGAGGCGCTGCGCGAGGGTCGCCTGCGCCTCGGAGCCTGGGTGCACATGGAGCCGCATGTCTGGCTGGCGGCGCCCGAGGGCGCCGAGATCACGATCGGCGAGGGCACCTTCCTCAATCAGTCGGTGATGGTCGCTGCGCTGGAGCACGTCAGCATCGGCGCCCACAGCATGCTTGCCAACGGCTGCTTCGTGAGCGACGCCGAGCACCGCTTCGAGGACCTCACCCGGCCGCTGACCTGGCAGGGCTTCAGGAGCGACGGCCCGACGGTGATCGGCGACAACTGCTGGCTGGGGGCGCATGTGGTGGTAAGCGGCGGCGTGCGGATCGGCGAGCGCTGCGTGATCGGCGCAAACGCGGTCGTCACCCATGACATCCCGCCGCGCTCGATCGCCGTCGGCGTGCCCGCGCGCGTCGTCGGCGAGGTGGGCGCGCGCGCGGAGCGCTAGCCTGCGCCCGTGGAGCTCTACGAGGCAATCCGCTGCGCGCCGACGACCAGGCACTTCGGCGCCGAGCCGGTGCCGCGCGCCGCCGTGATCCGCGCTCTCGATGCGGCGCGCTTTGCGCCCTCGGGCGGCAACCGCCAGCCCTGGCGGGTGATCGTGGTCGAGGATCAGGAGACCCGCAGGTCGCTGCGCGACCTCTATCAGCCCCACTGGCGCACCTACATGGAGGCGACGGGCGGCGCGGCGGCGCTTGCCGACCCGAGCCTGGCCGCGGACCGGCGCCTGCGCGCCCTGCGCGCCGCCGACCAGTTCGCAGCCGCTCTCGATCGCATCCCGCTGCACCTCGTGGTCTGGGCGGAGCTCTCCTCGATCGCGATCGTCGACCGTGGGCTCGACCGGCCCTCGATCGTCGGCGGCGCCTCGATCTACCCGTTCGTCCAGAATCTGCTGCTCGGCCTGCGCGCGGAGGGCCTGGGCGCCGCGCTCACCACGCTGCTTGCGCCAGCTGAGGCCGCGGTCAAAGAGCTGCTTGGCGTTCCCGACGGGCTCGCGCTTGCCGCCTACGTCCTGGTCGGACAGCGCGCTGACCCCTGGCCACAGCGTCTCTGGCGCCGGCCGCTGGCGGAGGTCGCCTTCGCGGAGCGCTATGGCGCCCCGCTTGGCCCCGACGGGTAGGCAGTCGTATCGCTAGGCGGGCCGATCGCCGAAGGCCTGCGCCTACCGAGCAGCTGAGCCCGCGCCGCGCTCATCGGCGCCGCGGGCAAGCTCCTTGCGTAGCGCCTCCAGCTCGCCGGGGTCGATCGAGTAGCTGTGCTCGGGTGCCGGGAAGGCGCGCGCGCGCACCTCGTCGGCATAGCATGCGAGCGCCCGCGCCATCTCCGCGCGCAGGTTGGCGTAGCGCTTGGCAAAGCGTGGCGCGTGGCCGTCGTAGATGCCGAGCAGGTCGTGGAAGACGAGCACCTGGCCGTCCGTCGCCGGGCCGGCGCCGATGCCGATCACGGGGATGCGCAGAAGGGGCATAACCTCGGCGGCGACCGCCGCCGGAATCGCCTCGAAGACGATCGCAAAGACGCCCGCCTGCTGCAGCGCAAGCGCGTCCTGGGCAAGTGCGAGCGCCCGCTGCGCGGTGCGGCCCTGTGCGCGGTAGCCGCCAAGTGCGGTTGCGGTCTGCGGGGTCAGGCCGACATGGCCCATCACCGGCACGCCGGCCTCGACGATCGCCTGAGCGCGCGCCACCGAGCGGCCGCCGCCCTCGATCTTGACCGCGTCTGCGCCTCCCTCCTTGACAAAGCGCTGGGCGCTGGCGATCGCCTGCTCATCGGATTGCTCATATGTCCCAAAGGGCAGGTCGGCCACGAGCAGCGGCGTGCGCAGGCCGCGGCGCGTGGCCGCGGTGAGCATCAGCATCTCCTCGATGCTCACAGGTACGGTGGAGGGGTAGCCGAGCACCGTCATCGCGCCCGAGTCGCCCACCAGCACGATGTCCACGCCCGCCTCCTCGGCGACCTGGGCGCTCGGGTAGTCGTAGGCGGTGACCATCACGATCGCCTCGCCACGCTCCTTGCGCTCGGCCAGCGCAGGGAGTGTGACCGGCAGGCGCTCGGGCACCGGCGGGCTCTGAATGGGGGCTGTCGTCGACATGTGCTTCTCCTTGCTGTTGTGCTCTGCCCGTCCACGGCGCAAGCGCTCGCGGCGGGCCCGGCGGTCAGGCGAGCAGCACCCCCACGCTGCTGTCCACCTGCACGATCTGGTTCTCGTGGTCCACATGGACCACGCGCGGCTCATAGCCGCGCAGCTCCTCCGCGGTGTAGTGGGCGTAGGAGATCACGATCACGATGTCCCCGCGTTCGACGAGCCGCGCGGCGGCGCCGTTGACCTTCAGCTCGCGCGAGCCCCGCTCGCCCGCGATCGTGTAGGTCTCAAAGCGCGCGCCGTTGTTGATGTCGACGACGTGGATCTGCTCGTGCTCGAGGATGTCCGCGGCCTCGAGCAGCTCCGGGTCGACCGTGAGCGAGCCGACGTAGTTGAGGTCGCAGTCGGTCACCGTCGCGCGGTGAATCTTCGATTTGAGCATCACGCGCTGCACAGGGCCTCCTGCTCTGCGGGGGCAGACTGGCTGCGCCACGCGGGTGCAAGCGCGATGTTGTCGATCAGGCGCGTCTGGCCGATACGGGCGGCGAGAATCAGCAGCGCCTCCTCCTCAAGCTTTGGCAGCTCGCGCAGCTCATCGGGACAGACAAGCGCGCAGTACTCCGGCGTGATGCCCTCCCGGGATAGCCGCTCGCGCACCGCCTCCGTCAGCGCGCGAGCGTCGGTCTCACCGCTCTGGACGAGCGCTTGCGCCTGCCGCAGGGAGGCGTAGAGGGCAGCGGCGCGGGCGCGCTCGGCTGCGCTCAGGCGAGCGTTGCGCGAGGAGCGGGCAAGGCCGTCCGCCTCGCGGACGGTCGGGCAGGCCACCAGCTCCACCGGCAGGTCGAGGTCTTGGACCATGCGCCTGATCACAGCGACCTGCTGGGCGTCCTTGCGCCCCAGGTAGAGCACGTCAGGGCTGCACATGTGCAGCAGCTTCAGCACGATCGTCGCGACGCCGGCAAAGTGGGAGCGCCCGCGCACCGCCCCCTCGAAGCGCTCGCCGAGCGGGCCAACCTCGACGGTGGTGGCGAAGCCGTGCGGGTAGACCTCCTCGCTGTCCGGCGCAAAGAGGATGTCGACGCCCGCCGCCGCCAGCAGCTCCGCGTCGCGCTCCTCGCAGCGCGGATAGGCAAGCAGGTCGGCCGCCTCGTCGAACTGGCGCGGGTTGACGAAGATCGAGGCGACCACCACGTCGCAATGAGCGCGTGCTGTGGCGACGAGCGCCAGATGCCCCTCGTGGATCGCGCCCATCGTCGGCACCAGCCCGACGCGCGCGCCACCGGCTCGCAGCTGTGCAAGCTGCGCCCGCAGACCCGCGACATCGCGGGCGAGCGTCATTCCAGTTCCTGCGTCGGATACCGGTTTCAGCATTGAGCAAGCCTCTTGGGTCCATCCCTGCGGCAAGTGTGCTGCCGCGCGGTGACGGCCGACCGAAAAAGTATACCATCAGCGTGCGGTGTCGCACAGCGGTGAGCGCCAGACGCAGGGTGAGGATGCCGGGAGCCACGCGGCGCAACGGCGCGAGCAGCTCAAGGAGCTATTCCACGAGGTGCGCGGCTGCGTGCGCTGCCCGGAGCTTGCGCGCACGCGCACCAACGTGGTCTTTGGCGCCGGCAACGCCGACGCGGAGCTGATGTTCGTCGGCGAGGCCCCCGGCGCCAGCGAGGATGAGCAGGGGCTGCCGTTTGTCGGTCGTGCCGGGCGCTTGCTCGAGGAGCTGCTCGGCGCGATCGGCATGAGCCGCCGGGAGGTCTTCATCGCCAACGTGCTCAAGTGCCGACCGCCGGGCAATCGCGATCCCAGGCCCACGGAGATCGAGAGCTGTCGAGGCTACCTGTACCGCCAGCTCGAGCTGATCCGGCCGCGTGTCCTCTGCACGCTCGGCAACTTCGCGACCAAGCTCCTGCGCGAGAGCGATCTCGGCATCACGCGCGTGCACGGGCGCCCGGAGGTCGCAACTATCGGTCCGCGCACGCTCCGCCTTTACCCGCTCTACCATCCGGCCGCTGCGCTGCGCTCGCCGGTGATGCTGGAGGCGCTGCGCGAGGATTTCAGGCGCATACCGGCGTTGCTGGCGATGGCGCCGCCGGAGCAGCCCGCCGAGACGCAGGAGCCGCGGATCGCCGAGCTGCTTGCGCTCGGCGACGAGCAGGCCCCGGCAGAGGGCGGCGACCAGGACCGGCAGGGCGAGGGTGGCGCTCAGCTCGGCCTCTTCTGAGTCGGTGGCGCTCTCCTGCCTGGCGTCGCTCCCTTCTAAGGTTTTGCAGAATGGGTGAGAAGCCTTCAGCGGCTGAGCTTCTGCGACGCTCCTCTGGCGATGACTGCGCAGGCGAGCGGGCCGGCGAGGCGACGGAGAGCGTGAGCGCCGCCCAGACCGAAGCGCTCGGCGGCGAGCTTGCGCGCCGCCTGGCCGGCGGCGATGTCGTGCACCTGCGCGGTGAGATCGGCGCGGGCAAGACGACCTTCGTGCGCGGCATGGCGAGGGCGCTCGGCGTGCGGGCGACGGTCAGCTCGCCGACCTTCGTGATCGCCCAGCGCTACCGCGGCGAGCGCCTCGACCTCGCGCACATCGACCTCTACCGGCTGGCCGAGCCCGAGGCCGAGGAGCCCGATCTGCTTGCCGACTATCGCGATCGGCGCACTGCGGTGGTGATCGAGTGGCCTGAGGAGTCGGCGCTCTTGTTCGGCGAGCAGGCGCGCTTCACCGTCACAATCGAGGATCTGGGCAGCCAGCGTCGCCTGCTTCGCTGCCAGGAGCGCCAATGAGCGTCCTCGCGCTTGACACCTCCAGCACCTCGACCGTGGTCGGGCTGCTGCGCTCCGACGGGGCGCTCTTTGCTGCCGCTGACCGGCGTGGACCCGGCGAGCGCGCCGGCCACCAGGAGCGCATGCTGCCGCTTGCCGCAGAGCTGCTTGAGCGCGCCCAGCTTGAGCTTGCGGCGATCGACAGCATCGCCGTGGGCATCGGCCCGGGCACCTTCACGGGCCTGCGCGTGGGCATCGCCACTGCGCGAGCGCTGGCGCAGGCGCTCGGCTGCGCGATCGTTCCGGTCGGCAGCCTGAGGGCGCTCGCGCTCAGCGCGGCGGTCGAGCTGCGCGAGAGCGCCGGCGCGGAGGGCCTGGTCGCTCTGACGCTCACCGACGCCCGCCGCGGCGAGCTCTTCGCGGCCGCCTACCTCTGTGCGGACGCAGCGCTGGGGCAGACCCCGCGCGAGCTGCTGGCGCCGCGCGCGATCGCACCTGGCGCTATCGCTGCGATGATCGCGCAGGCGCGGGCGCAAGCCGGCTCCGCGGCGCTGGTCGCGGTCGGCGACGGCGCGGGGATCGTCGCTGCCGAGCTGGCGCATGGGGGAGTGAGCGTTCCGCCATCGACAAGCGCTGCGCATCTGATCGACGGCGGCGCGCTGGCACGGCTGGGCGCGCTCGGAGAGCCGGAGGCGATCGTGGCCGTCGCGCCCGACTACTGCCGCGCGCCGGACGCAGAGGCGACGGCAGGGCCTCGCGGCGGCGTGCGAGCCGGGGTGCCGGCGTGAGCGCGACCGCCGCGCATCCGCACGGCCGCGCTCAGGACTGGCTTGCGATCCGCAGGCTCACCTACCCCGACCTGCCCGCGGTGCTCGCCATCGAGCGGCGCTCCTTCCCCTCGCCATGGTCGCTTGCGATGTTCGTGCTCGAGCTCTCAAAGCCGGATGGGATCTGCCTGGCGGCCGAGCGCAAGGGCGTGCTCTTGGGCTATCTGATCTGCGCGCGCTATGACACCGTCTTTCATCTCATGAACGTCGCCGTCGCGCCGGAGTGGCGAAGGCTGGGGATCGCCCAGGCGCTGCTGCGCGAGCTGATCGCGCGCACCGGCAGCCCGCAGGCGCGGATCACGCTCGAGGTGCGCCGCTCCAACGCGGGCGCGATCGACCTCTACGAACGCGAGGGGTTCCGCATCGCGGGGCTGCGGCGTCGCTACTACCAGGACAACGGCGAGGACGCCTACGTGATGTGGCGCACGCCTGCCACGCTTGAAGGGTCGCTTGCAGACGTGCCAAACGCGCGCGAAGACCTGCTGCCGTGAGCGCAAACAGGCACATCCTCGCGATCGAGACCTCCTGCGACGACACCTGCGCCGCTGTGGTCGACGGCGAGGGGAGGATGCTCGCGAACGTGATCTCCTCCCAGCACGTCCACGACCGCTTCGGCGGCGTCGTGCCGGAGATCGCCTCCCGCCACCATCTCACGCAGGTCAACGCGATCGTCGCTGCGGCGCTGGAGCGCGCCGGCCTGCAGCTTGAGGAGATCGACCTGGTCGCAGCGACCCAGGGCCCCGGTCTGATCGGCGCGCTGCTGATCGGCCTCTCGACGGGCAAGGCGCTTGCCGCCGCCCGCGCGCTGCCCTTTGCGGCGGTCGACCATCTCCAGGGACACGTGGCTGCAAACTTCCTCGTGCTGCCTGAGCTTGAGCCCTTCGACCCGCCCTTTCTGTGTCTGATCGCAAGCGGCGGCCACACGCTGCTTGCCGAGGTGCGCCGCCGCGATCGCTTCGAAGTTCTCGGCCGGACGCTCGACGATGCCGCCGGCGAGGCCTTTGACAAGGGCGCGCGGCTGCTGGGACTGGGCTTTCCCGGAGGCCCCGCCCTCGAGCGCTTGGCGCGCGAGGGCGACCCTCGCGCCTTTGAGCTGCCGATCGCCGGTCGGCGCGCAAAGGCCCGTGGTGGCGGTGCGGGCGGGGGCACCCCGGCGCGCAGCTTCGCGCGCAGCCTCGACTTCTCATTCGCGGGCGTCAAGACCGCGCTTGCCCAGCAGCTGCGCGGGCTGCCCGAGGCCGAGCGCGAGCGCCGACGGGCGGACCTTGCCGCCTCCTTCCAGCATGCGATCGTCGAGAGCCTGCTCGATCGCGTGACGCAGGCGCTTGAGCAGACCGGGCTGGATCGCCTTGCGGTTGGCGGCGGCGTGGCCGCGAACGGGGCGCTGCGCGAGCGTCTGCAGGCGCTGGCAGTGAGCGTGCACATACCGCCACGCGAGCTGTGCACGGACAACGCCGCGATGATCGCCTCCGCGGCGCGCTTTGCGCCGGCGCTCGAGTACCCGCGCTACCTGCACCTTGACGCGTATGCCGCCGGCGAAGGGACGCGCTGAGAGCCTGGGCGATGAGCGACGCGAGGCCGGCTCTCACCCTCTACATGCACCGCGACTGCCACCTCTGCGTGGAGGCTCGCGCGGACATTGAAATGCTGCAGCGCGAGCTTGACTTCGACCTGCGCGAGGTTGACATTCACAGCGATGAGGCACTCCTGCGCGCCTACTGCGAGCGCGTGCCCGTGGTTGCGCTGCAGGGACGCGAGCTCTGCGACCTGCACGTAGACAATCCGCTGCTGCGGGAGGCGCTGATCGCCGCCGGGGCAGCTCGGGCAGCTCCTGAGAGCTGAGCACGCAGCGGTCGCTCATCTACTAGAGTCAGGGTCAATGGCAACCGACTGCAAGGAGGCGACATGAACGAGACGGCTCCGCGGCCAGCGACTCCAGAGCGCCTCTCGCTCGGCGTCGCCGCGCGCCTCTCCCGTTATCTGCAGGTGCTCACCGAGGCGAAGAAGATCGCCAAGCAGACGATCTCCTCGCAGGAGCTCTCGGAATACACGCACGTCAACCCCACGCAGATCCGCCGCGACCTCTCCGGCTTCGGAAAGTTCGGCAAGCGTGGCGTAGGTTACAATGTCGAGTCGCTGATCGAGGAGATCCGCAAGATCCTCAAGACCGCCGGCCAGCACAACATCGCCCTGATCGGGGCGGGACGGCTTGGCACCGCGATCGCCTCCTCAGACGTCTTTGCGGATCACGGCTTCCAGATCGTCGCGATCTTCGACAACGACCCCCAGAAGGTGGGGACGCGCATCGGCGAGCTTCCGGTGCGCAGCATCTCGGAGCTGCGCGCTGCAGTCGCGGAGCAGAAGATCGTCGTCGGCGTGCTCGCGGTGCCGCCCGCAGCCTCCCAGCAGCTCGCGGACGAGCTGGTAAGCGCAGGCGTCCGCATCATCTTCAACTACTCAGGCTCGCTGCTGAGCGTGCCGGCGGATGTCACGGTCCACACCTCCAGCCCGGCCGTGGATCTGCTCTACGCCCTTTACTTCTATCTGACCTAGACATCTACGGATAAGCTAGGCGCGCAGGCGCGGGGGCCAAGGCCGATCCCGGTCACGGCGCGCCCGACGCGCAGGACTCCGAAGCGATGAGCGCAATTGACTTCGAGCAGGCAGAAGAGCGCTTCGAGCGCTCGCGCGACCTGACGGTGGGGATCGAGGAGGAGTTCGCGCTACTGGATCCCCTCAGCCTCGATCTGGTGCCGCGCTTCGAGGAGCTGCGCGCCGCCGCCCGCGAGGGGGACCCGGTGCTCCATGAGCACATCACCGGTGAGCTGATCTCCTCTGAGATCGAGATCGTCTCGGGACGCTCAGAGAGCCTCGCTGATGCGCTCGCGCGCCAGCGCGACCGTCGCCGGCGCCTGTTTGCGCTCTGCGAGGCGCACGAGACCGCGCTTGGCGCCTCCGGCACGCACCCCTGGGCGGACTACCGCGCCCAGCGCATCATCGACACCCCCCACTACCGGCGCGTCGAGGCGGATCTCAAGTACGTCGCCTGGCGCAACAACACCTTCAGCCTGCATGTCCACGTGGGCGTGCGCTCGCTGGAGCGTGCGATCGCAGTCTGCGATCGCCTGCGGCCGGTGCTGCCGCTGCTGCTGGCGGTCTCCGCCAGCTCGCCCTTTCTGGACGGGCGCGACTCGGGGCTGCACTCGGCGCGAACCCAGTCCTTCACGCGCAGCTTTCCGCGCTGCGGCATCCCTGAGGCCTTCGGGTCGTGGGCGGCCTACCGCTCCTATCTTCAGTTCCTGCTGCGCACCTCCTCGATCATCGAGTTCACCCAGGTCTGGTGGTCGGTGCGCCCGCACCTTGACTTCGGCACGGTGGAGGTGCGCATCTGCGACGCGCAGTGCACCGCGGGCGAGTCCGAGGCGCTGGCGGCGCTGATCTTAGCCTGCGTCGCGCAGGCCGCGCGCGACCACGATGAAGGCGTGCCCCTCGCCGCTCCGCCCGGGAGGCTGATCGAGGAGAACCTCTGGCGCGCAATTCGCTACGGTCTCGATGGCAAGATGATCGATCTGGAGCGTGCGAGCGAGTACCCGGCGCGTGAGGCGATCGAGCGCCTGCTCGCCTGGAGCGAGCCGGTGCGCAGCGAGCTTGACATCCACCCGTCCTTCCCGGAGCGCAACGGCGCCCAGCGCCAGCGGGCGCTGATCGAGGCGGGCGCTACCCCGGCAGAGGCCTTTGCGGAGGTCGTCAGGGAGACCCAGCGCACCTACGCCGAAGGGGTGCGGGCTTGACCGCAGGGGTGCGCGCATGAGCGCGGGCGAGGCGAGCGCGGCAGGTGCGCAGGGCGCGGCGTCCGGGAGCGGCGGCGAGGAGCAGCGCTTGCGTGCCGCCTACGAGGCGGAGCTTGCGCGGATCACAAGCGCCGAGCTGCTGCTGCAGTCGGCTGCGGCGCTGCTCAACCATGCCGCCAGGCGCCTGGGTCTGGCCGGCGGTGGTGGGGCCACCGACCATGGCCAAGCGCGCGATGCGATCGACGGCGTGCGCGCCCTGATGCCGGTGATCGAGCGCGCCTGTCCCACCCAGCAGGCGCAGGCGCTGCGCGAGGCGCTCTCCCAGCTGCAGCTGGCGTTTGCGGGCGCTGTGAAGGGAGGCGCGGAGAAGGGCGCGAAGAGGGATGCCTCCGCCGGCGCGCAGGCCGGTGCAGGCGCCGGCGCCGGCACCGCGAGCGAGGCAGGGAGGACGAAGGGAGCCCCGGGCGCTGGGCCCGATGCGCAGGCGCCCGGACGCGGTGGCGAGCGGGAGCGGGGGCCGGCCGAGCGCTCGGGGAGGCTGTGGGTGCCGGGGAGCTCCTAGTGCCGGCGGGCGCCCTTCCGCGCGCCCGCTCGATACACTGCGCCCGCCTTGCCGTCATGCGGGCCGTAGAGAGGGCCGGTGGGGCGGTCATCTGCGTGCGCCGACCGGCGCGCCGTCAAATACAGAACCCGTAGCGGAGGTTTCATTTGAGCAGTTTTCTGAGAGATCACGGTGTCGTTGTCGCGCTCGTCTGCGCGGGGTGTGCGCTCATCTACGGCATCCTCACCACGCGCTCGCTGCTTGCGCTATCGCCCGGCAACGAGCGCATGCAGGCCATCTCGCGCGCCGTCCAGCAGGGCGCGCGCGCCTACCTCAACCGCCAGTACACGACGATCGCGGCCGTCGGCGTGCTGATCTTCATCGCGCTGATCTTCATCCAGGACATCGCTGTAGCGTGCGGCTTTGCGATCGGCGGAGTGCTCTCTGGCGCGGCCGGCTACGTCGGCATGAACGTGTCGGTGCGCGCCAACGCGCGCGTCGCCGAGGCAGCGCGTGGGGGCATCGGCAAGGCGCTCTCCGCCGCCTTCCGCGGCGGGTCGATCACGGGGTTGCTTGTCGCCGGCCTTGCGCTGATCGGCCTGGCGGGCTACTACGGGCTGCTGACGGCGGTATTTGGCGACTCACAGAAGACCGCGGTCGATGCGCTCGTGGGGCTCGGCTTCGGCGGCTCGCTGATCTCTGTCTTTGCCCGTCTGGGCGGCGGCATCTACACGAAGGCCGCCGATGTGGGCGCGGACCTGGTCGGCAAGGTCGAGGCGGGCATCCCCGAGGACGACCCGCGCAACCCGGCGGTGATCGCCGACAACGTCGGCGACAACGTGGGCGACTGTGCGGGCATGGCCGCGGATCTCTTCGAGACCTACGCGGTCACCGCGGTGGCGACGATGCTGCTGGGGGTGCTGACCTTCAGCCAGGCGACGCAGGCTGCCCTCTACCCGCTCGTGCTTGGCGCGGTCGCTGTGATCGCCTCGATCATCGGCGCCTTCGCGGTGCGCACCAAGAGCGGCAATGTCGAGCGCGCCCTCTATCAGGGCCTTGCGCTCTCGGGGCTGCTTGCCGCCGGCCTCTTCTACCCGGTCACCCGCTGGTTGATGAGCGGGATCTCCTACAGCGCCTCCTCCGGAGCGCCCGGGCACGGCGCGCCGGGGGTTCTGCACCTCTATGCCTGCTCGCTGATCGGGATCGCGGTCACCGCGGCGCTGTTCGTGCTGACCGACTACTACACCTCGACGCGCTTCTCGCCCGTGCGCAAGACCGCGAGCGCCTCGCAGACCGGCCACGCGACCAACATCATCCAGGGGTTCGCATCGGGGCTGCAGGCGACCGCGCTCCCCGCGCTGGTGATCGTGCTTGGCATCTTCGGCTCCTGGAAGCTCGCGGGCGGCGGCACGGTCGGCATCTACGGCGTCGCCGTGGCGGTGATGGGTCAGCTCTCGATGACCGGGCTGATCGTGGCGCTCGATGCCTTCGGGCCGATCACGGACAACGCCGGCGGCATCGCCGAGATGGCGGACCTGCCCGAGGAGGTGCGCAACATCACCGATCCCCTCGACGCGGTCGGCAACACGACCAAGGCGGTCACGAAGGGGTACGCGATCGGGTCCGCAGCGCTCGCGGCGGTCGTGCTCTTCGCGGCCTTCCGCCTTGAACTGGATTCACACAAGCACCTGCCGGTGGGCGCATCGCTGAGCTTCGGCATCAACGAACCGGCGGTGCTGATCGGCCTGCTGCTGGGCGGGCTGATGGTGACCCTCTTTGCCTCGCTGGCGATCGAGGCGGTCGGGCGCGCGGGCGGGTCGGTCGTCGAGGAGGTTCGCCGCCAGTTCCGCGAGCACCCCGGGATCATGGAGGGCACCGAAGAGCCCGACTACGGCCGCTGTGTGGGCATCGTCACGCGCACCGCTCAGCGTGAGATGATCCTGCCCGCGCTGCTGCCGATCCTCTTGACGCTGATCATCGGGCTGATCGACGAAAAGGTGCTCGGCGGCCTCCTGATCGGGGTGATCGTGGTGGGCTTCTTCATGGCCGTGCTGATGACCGCCGGCGGTGGCGCCTGGGACAACGCCAAGAAGCTGATCGAGGACGGCGCCTTCGGCGGCAAGGGATCGGAGGCGCACGCGGCGGGGGTCACCGGCGACACGGTCGGCGATCCCTTCAAGGACACCGCCGGACCGGCGATCAACCCGATGATCAAGGTCGCCAACATCGTCGCGATCCTGATCATCCCGATCATCACCTAGGAGCGCGATCGGCTATGCTCGAGCCCGGTTGTCTGTGCCGGGCGCGAGCGTGCCGCCGAGACCAAGGATGGCGGGCGTCGCTCGTGGCAAGCCACGGGCAGGGAGCGACGAGGCGCTCTAAGCTGGAGATGAAATGAGCGGAGAGGTCAGAGGCCCATGTTCGTGCTGATCGTCGGCGCCGGGCGCGTGGGCGCCGCGGTCGCCAAGTACGCCCTGGCCAGCGGCCATGAGGTCTCGGTCATGGATGAGGACCCGCTCTCGCACGAGCGCCTCGACGCCGGCCAGGCGACCACCTGGGAGGAGGCGGGCGGACGCTTCACCGTCGGCACCGCGCTCGAGCTCGACGCCCTGCGCGAGGCGGGGATCGAGCACACCGACCTCTTCATCGCCTCCACCGACGGGGACAACACCAACCTGATCATCGCTCAGATCGCCCAGCGCCAGTTCGGCGTGCGCAAGGTGATCGCGCGCGTGATGGACCCCGCGCGCGCGGCGTGGTATCGGGAGCAGGGCCTGCACACGATCTCGCCCGCACAGGAGGCGATCGAGATGTTCAAGGAGGCGCTGCATGAGCACGCGCAGGCGCTGTAAGGGGATGCTGCGGTGTATGCGATAGTCGTCGGCGGCGGCAAGGTCGGCTTCAACCTGAGCCGCGAGATGCTCCGTCGCGGCCACGAGGTGACGCTGATCGAGAGCTCGCGCACCCGCTACGTCACGGTCGAGCGCGAGCTGGAGCACTCGGTGCAGTACGGCGACGGGACCGAGCTGTGGGTGCTCGAGCGCGCCGGCGTCGAGCGCGCCGACCTGGTTGTCGCGGTCACCGGCGACGATGAGGACAACATGCTCGTCTCGCAGGTGGCCAAGGACAAGTACGGCTGTGAGCACATCATCGCGCGCGTGAACAACCCGCGCAACTACAGCCACTTCAAGCTGCTGGGGATCCAGCCGGTGGTCTCCGCCACCGACCTGATCCTGCGCCTGATCGAGCACGAGGTCCCCCGCTACGGGCTCGTGCATCTGCTTGCGCTCGAAGACGAGGCGCTGCAGATAATCGAGGTCGAGGTCTCCGCCAGCGCGCCGCTGCTGGGCCGCCCGCTTGCGGACATCTCGATGCCGGACGGCAGCCTCTTCATCTCGGTGCTGCGCAACGGCGCGGGCTTCGTCCCCCGCGCCGACACCGTGCTTGAGAGCGGCGACCGCGTGCTCGCGGTGATCGAGCCCGGGCGCGAAGCGGAGATCATGAGCATGCTCGCGCCCGACATCAGCCAGGCTCCGGCCTGAGCAGCGCGCGCTGGCGCCGGCGCTATCCTTCTAGCCGCGTTCCGGGATGGTGTAATCGGTAACACGCGACACTCTGGATGTCGAATTTGGGGTTCGAGTCCCTGTCCCGGAGCCTCTCGCGCTCGCCCCCTGCGCCGCCGCTATGCCGCCACCGACCAGTCGGCATGCATGCGCGCGTAGGGGCCGCCGGCGTCGAGCAGCTGCTCGTGGCTGCCGCGCTCGACGATCCGCCCGTGCTCGAGCACGACGATCTGGGCGGCGTCGCGGATCGTCGAGAGGCGATGGGCGATGACGAAGGCGGTGCGCCCCGCAAGCAGCCGGCGCAGCGCGCGCTGGAGGCGCGCCTCGGTGTGCAGATCGACGCTCGATGTCGCCTCGTCGAGGATCAGGATGCGCGGGTCGGCGATCAGCGCGCGGGCGAAGGCGATCAGCTGGCGCTGGCCGGCAGAGAGCTGCACGCCGCGCTCGCCGATCTCAGTCTCCATCCCCTGCGGGAGCGCCTCGATCAGCTCGAGCGCGCCCAACGCGGAGGCGGCGGCGCGGATCTCGCGCTCGCTTGCCTGCGGGCGGCCGAAGGCGATGTTCTGGGCAATCGTCCCGGAGAACAGGAAGGCCTCCTGCGGGACGATCCCAAGCTGGCTGCGCAGCGAGCGTGCGCGCACCGTGCGCAGGTCGACGCCGTCGAGCAGGATGCGCCCGGCGGTCGGGTTGTAGAAGCGGCAGAGCAGCTTCACGAGCGTCGACTTGCCCGCACCGGTCGCCCCGACCAGCGCAACCGTCTGCCCGGCGGGCACGACGAGGTCGATCTCGCGCAGGGCGTAGTCGGGCTGCGCGCCCTCCTGCTCGCCCGCCCGCGCGCCGTAGGCGAAGGAGACGCCCTCAAAGCGCACCTCGCCGCGGACCGGTCGCAGTGACGCGCTGCCGTCGCGATCTGCGGGATGCGGGCGCTCGTCAAGCAGGGTGAAGATCTTCTCGAGCGCGGCCATGCCGGACTGGTAGGTGGTGTAGAGCTGGGAGAGCTGCTGGACCGGTTCAAAGAGGTTGGAGAGCGCCGCCACGAAGGCGACGATCGTCCCCAGCGAGATCGCGCCGGCGATCGCCTGATCGCCGCCGTAGAGGACGATTCCGGCGATCGCGAGCCCGGAGAGCAGCTCGACGGCGGGGAAGTAGGCCGCGTTGAGGTAGACGGTTGCCATGTTCGCGTCACGGTTGGCGGCGTTGAGCTGCGCAAAGCGCGCTTCGTGGCGGCGCTCAGCGGCGAACGCGCGCACCACGATGACGCCCGAGAGCGTCTCCTGGAGGTAGGCGGTGAGCGCCCCGATCGTCTCGCGCGTGCGACGGAAGGCGCCTGTGGAGGCGAGGCGGAACCAGACGCTGCCCGCGGCCATCGGCGCCAGCGCGAGGAAGGTGAGCAGCGCGAGGCGCAGATCGAGCACCAGCAGCACCACGATCGTCCCGATCAGCGTCAGCCCGGCGCCAAACAGCGTCACGACCGAGTCGGTGACGAGCGTGTCCAGCGCCTCGACGTCGTTGGTGATGCGCGAGATCAGGACGCCCGCCGGGCGGCTCTCGTAGAAGCGCAGCGGCATCGACTGCAGGTGGGCGAAGATCTCGATGCGCAGGTCCGCAAGGACGCGCTGGCCGATCCAGCCGACGAGGTAAGTCTGCAGATAGGTCATCGCCCAGGCGAGCAGCGCGACGGCGAGGAAGGCGAGCACGCAGGCCAGCAGCACCGTCATGTCGGCTCGCTCGATCCCGCGGTCGATCGCGAGCTTGGCGACCAGCGGGGGCGCCACCGTCGCGGCGGTGCCGAGCAGGAGCGCGCCGAGGGTCAGCAGCGCTCTGGCCCGGTAGGGAGCGAGGAGCACAAGCAGGCCGCGCAGGTTGCGCATCCGAGAGCTGCGGCGCGCGCCGCTGAAGGGAGTCCTCATGCCGGCTGCCTCCGCCGTCGCGTGCGGGACCCCTCGCGCGCGTGCGCACGTGCCTTGATGGCCTGCCCGGCGGCAAAGAGCTCGCGGTAGAAGGAGGAGGCGGCGCGCACCTGCGCATGGTCTCCGAAGGCGACCAGACGGCCGGCCTCGAGCACCGCGACAAGCTGCGCGATCGCCACGGTCGGCGCGCGGTGGGCGATCACGATCGTCGTGCGCTGCCCGGCGAGCGCGCGCAGCTGCGCGACGATCGCCCGCTCGGTGGTCGCGTCGAGCGCGGAGGTCGCATCGTCGAGGATCAGCACCCGCGGCGCGGCCAGGAGCGCCCGCGCGATGGCGATGCGCTGGCGCTGGCCGCCGGAGAGCGTCAGGCCGCGCTCGCCCACGCGCGTCGCGTAGCCCTCAGGCAGCGCCACGATGAACTCATGCGCACGGGCGGCGCGCGCGGCTGAGGCGATCTCCCGCTCTGAGGCCTCGGGCCTGCCGTAGGCGATGTTCTGCGCGATCGTCGTCGAGAACAGGAACGGCTCAGCGGTGACGTAGGCGACGCTGCGCCGCAGCTCCTCAAGGGGCAGCTCGCGCAGATCTGCGCCGTCGAGCCTCACCGCTCCGGCGCTGGGGTCATAGAGGCGCCCGAGCAGCGCAGCCAGAGAGCTCTTGCCAGCACCGGTCGGGCCGATCAGCGCAAGCGTCGATCCGGCGGGGATGCGCATGCTCACATCGCGCAGCGCCGCCCACGCGCCCGCCACGTGATCGCCCTCCGCGGGCGATCGCCTCGCGACCGCCGAAGCGGAGCTTGCGCCGAGCGCCGGCGCCGGGCTGTAGCGGAGCGTCACCGAGCAAAGCTCAAGCGCCCCTCGGCCGGGCGGCAGCGGGCGCGGGCTCGCGATCTCGCGCAGCTGGGGCCCGCGCTCGAGCAGCTCGAAGATGCGCGCGCCCGAGGCGGTCGCACGCTGCGCCAACCCGAGCGTCACGCCCAGCGTGCGCATCGGTGAGACGAGCATGTTGAGGTAGAAATAAAGGGCGCTGAAGGAGCCGATCGAGAGTTGCGAGCCGATCACGGCGTCACCTCCCACCAGCAGCACGGCGCTCAGCCCGAGTTGGGGCAGAAAGGCGATCATCGGGTTGTAGCGAGCCTCAAGGCGCGTGGCGACCATCGCCTGCTCGAACACCCGCCCGACGCGGTGACGGAAGCTGCGCTCACGCTCGCCCTCGCGCGCGAACGCCTTCACGATTCGCACCCCGGTGATGCTCTCCTCTGCCTCTGCGGTCAGCTCCGCGATGCGCTGCTGGACCTCCTGCACGGCCGGGCGTGCGCGCTTGCCGTAGCGCTCTGCGATCACCACGACAAAGGGGGTCGGCGCGATCGCGATCACGCCCAGCAGCGGGTCGATGGCGATCATCGCCGCCGCAGCGAGGAGGATCGTGAGCGCCGACTGCAGGATGAAGACGAGCCCGTAGCCGAGGAAGAAGCGCACGGCCTGCAGGTCGACGGTCACGCGCGACATCAGCTGGCCGGTCTGTTGGCCGTCGAAGAAGCCAAGCTCGAGACGCTGGAGGTGGGCGTAGAGCAGGCGACGCAGGTCGTACTCGACCCCCAGCGAGACGCGCCCGGCGATCAGGCGCCGGCCGAGCGTGAGCCCCCAACGTGCGAGCACGGCGATCAGAATCGCCAGCGCGATCAGCGCCAGCACATGGCGCTCGTGGGACGCTCGCGCGGCGCTGTGGGCGGCGTGCGCCCTGACGCCGGCGGTGATCGCGTTCACCGCAAGGCCGGTGAGGTAGGGCAGCAGCACGGTCATCGCCATCGCCGCGCTCGCCAGCAGCGCCGAGCCGATCACCCCGCGCCGGTAGGGCGCAAGGAAGGAGAGCAGTCGCGTGAAGGTTCTCATGCCGTCGCGCTTGCCACCGCGGGCTCGTGATGGCCGGCCGCGGCCACGAAGTCGCGACGACGCACGAGCAGGAGCGCGGCCACCGCCCCGGCGAGCGCAAGCCCCGCGGCGATCCAGAAGATGGTGTCGAGCGCGCCTGTGAAGCTGCTGCGGTAGGCGTGCAGGAGCAGCCCGCGCGTTCCTGCGGGAAGCCTTCCGGCAGCGCCTGCGACCTGGCCTGATACCAACAGGCTTGAGAGCGAGCCGTGCAGCGCGCTCTGCGTCGCGTGCAGTGCATGGTGGACGGCAAGGAAAGACTTGGTGCGGCTGAGCAGGTCGTGCTGGAAGATCGCTCCAAACCCGGCCACGCCGGTGGCGATGCCGACCTGGCGGAAGGTGGAGTTGATGCCGGATGCCATGCCGCCGCGTGCCGGCGTCACGACGCCGATCGCGGTCGATGCCAGCGGCGGGTTGATCAGGCCCACGCCCACGCCCTGGAGCAGGAAGCCGGGGATCAGCGCCGTCCAGGGGGAGGAGGCGTCAAGCACGGTCATCGCGATCAGGCCGCCGCCGCAGAGGATCAGCCCACTACCGAGCAGCAGCCGCACGGGTACACGCACGCTGAGCCGCCCGGCGAGCGGCGCGATCGCGAACATCGCAAGCGTGTTGGGGAGGAAGCGGATGCCCGCCTGCAGCGCCGAGTAGCCAAGCACGGTCTGCAGATAGAGCGTCAGGTAGAGGAAGAGGGCGAAGACCGCCGCCGAAAGGCAGAAGGCGACGAGGGAGGCGCCGAGGAAGGTGGGGAGGCGAAAGAGCGAGAGGTCAAGCATCGGCCGACGCTGCCGCAGCTCGGCCACGAGGAAGGCGCCGAGCAGCAGCGCGGCGCCGATCAGGCTGGCAAGGATCACGGTCGAGCCCCAGCCGCGTTCGTTGCCCTGCACCAGCGCGAAGACCAGCAGGAAGAGCGAGGCCGAGAAGGTGATCAGCCCCAGCCAGTCGGCGCCTGCAGCCTCCGGGTCGCGCGACTCCTCGACCTGGCGGGTTGCGCCGATCAGCGCTAGCACGCCAAGCGGCACATTGATGAAGAACACCCAGCGCCAGCCGATGCCGCTGGTGACGATGCCGCCGAGCAGTGGGCCGATCGCAACCGCGATCCCGGTCACCGCGCCGAAGATGCCGAAGGCGACGCCACGCTCGCGCCCGTGGAAGGCATGCCCGAGCAGGGCGAGCGAGGTCGAGAACATCATTGCTCCGCCGACCCCCTGCGCGCCGCGCGCGAGGTTGAGCATCAGCGGGTCGACCGAGACCCCGCAGATCGCCGAGGAGGCGGTGAAGGTGACGAGGCCCGTCGCGAAGATCAGCCGGCGTCCGCGCAGGTCCGCGAGGGCCCCAGCCATCAAGAGGAAGGCAGCGAGCGTGAGCGAGTAGGCGTCGACCACCCACTGCAGGTCTTCAAAGCTTGCGTGCAGGTCGCGCTGGATCGAGGGCAGGGCGACGTTGACGACGGTGATGTCCAGCAGCAGCATGAAGAGCGCGACCGAGATCACCGCCAATGTCCACCATTTTCGCTCCATCATGCTGCTCCTTTCCGGTTGTGCGCCCCCTGCACGGGGATCAGTCCACTCTAGGGAGCGCCGTCCGGCGTCCTGTCGCCTGCCACCGGTGAGACTCACCCGGCAAGGGCGAGGTGGCGGTCCAGAAACGGGACGACGCGCTGCCACAGCGCCGCCGCAGGCTGTGGGCGATAGCTTGGCCTGTAGTCGGCGAAGAAGGCGTGGCCGGCGCCCTCGTAGATGTCGATCTGGGTCTCGTGGGGGCTGGCGGCGACGGCATCCCGCAGCCTTGCTGCAACCGCCGGCGAGGGGTTCTGATCCTCGGCGCCGAATGCAGCCATCAGCGGGCAGGAGAGCGCGCCGGCAAGCTCAAGCGGCGGTGTCGGACGCTCGCTGCTGACGCGCGCGCCCGGCGCGGCTTCGTCGATGAAGCCGCCCCAGCAGTCGACCGCGGCCTGCACCTCAGCGCGGGCGCAGGCAAAGAGCAGCGCGTAGCGGCCGCCCATGCAGAAGCCGATGCAGCCGACAGCGCCGCTTGCATCCGCACGGGCGCGCAGCAGCGCCGCGGCGGCGCTGAGGTCAGCAAGCGCGCGCTGATCCGGCATCGCGGCAAGGCGGGCGATCAGCTCGGCTGCGTTGTCGCGATCGGGCGGCCCACCTTCGCGCGTGAAGAGATCGGGGGCAAGCACGCTGTAGCCGAGATTCGCAAAGCGGTTTGCCACGTCGCGAATGTGCTCGCCCAGCCCGCCCGCCTCGTGGATCACGATCAGCCCGGGGCGCCTGCCGGGCGCTCGGGGCTCGGCGAGATAGGCGCCGATCAGCTCGCCGTCGGCGCTGCGGTAGCGAAGCGCGCTTGCGCTCACCCGATCGGGGTCTGTGAGCGCGCCGGGCACGCCCTGCGGGCTTGCTGCCACGGCCAGCTCGCCATCGGCAATGCAGAAGGGGGCGCTCACGCGCGTCCTCCGGCGGCGGCCTTGCGCCGCTGTGCGGCACCCTGCTTTCCCTCGGCCAGCAGCGCACGGATGCGCTTTGCGCGCCCGCGCAGCTCGTCGCGCAGCCCGGATAGCTCGCGCACGCGGCGCTCCACGAGCGCAAGCTGGCGCTCGATGTGCACGAGGCTCTCCGCAAGCACCTCGCGACGACGCGCAGGGGAGAGGTCCTCGCGGTGGTATTCGGCCTTCAGCGCCGCCCGCGCCTCCTGGGCGCTGAGCAGCTCCTTGAGCTCCTCCAGTGAGACGCCGAGCAGCTGCCGTAGGCTCATGATCTCGCGCAGGCGCTCGACGTCGGAGGCGCCATAGAGCCGGTGAACGCCTGCGTGCCGCTCGGCTGCGGCCGGAAGCAGCCCGATCTCCTCGTAGTAGCGGATCGTTCGCGGCGTCGTGCCGACCAGGCGCGCGAGGTCGCCGATGCGCATCGCCGTCCCCTCATCGGGCGCGGGCGCGCTCGCGTGCCTGCCGGAGCCCTTGCGGGCGTTAGCCTGTGATGCCATCCGCAATCTAAACCTTACGTGAACGTAAGCTTGAGGCTAGCAGATGCGCCGCACTGCTAGAACGGTGCGATGGAGCGCATTGAGAAGAGCGAGCAGGAGTGGCGCCTGGCGCTGACGCCGCAGCAGTACGCGATCCTGCGCGAGGCCGGCACCGAGCCGCCCTTCACGGGTGCCTACACATACAACAAGGAGCGCGGCGCCTACCGCTGCGCGGGGTGCGGCGCCGAGCTCTTCTCCTCGCAGGCGAAGTTCGACTCCGGCAGCGGCTGGCCGAGCTTCAGCGAGCCGGAGATCGCCGAGGCGCTCGAGCTGCGCGAGGACCGCTCGCACAACATGGTCCGCACCGAGGTGCGCTGCCGGCGCTGCGGTGGTCACCTCGGCCACGTCTTCGACGATGGGCCCGCGCCGACGGGCAAGCGCTTCTGCATCAACTCGGCGGCCCTCTCCTTCTGCGCAGCGCAGGATCAAGGCGCAGATTAGGCGATGGTGATGATCGACCAGCAGCGGCGGCTGCGCGAGCCGCTGCCGACGCCGCCGGCAGCGCGCCTGATGGTGAGCGCCGCAGCGCTGCTGGCCGTGATCGGGCTTGGCCTCGGGATCGCCCTTGAGGGCGGCGGCGGGCGCGCGGCGGGGGGCATGTGCGTGGCGGCGACCGTTGCCAGCACCACCGGCGGCGCCCAGGTGCACGCCTGTGGGGAGGGAGCCCGCAGCCTCTGCGCAGCGCCCGGCCAGCTCGCCGGCAACGAGGAGCTTGCCCGCTCCTGCCGGGCCGCCGGGCTGCCCTTCGGCGCTCCTCGCGGCTGAGGCAAGGGGCGAGCGCCGGCGCTGCCTCAGCGGCCTGAAGCGAGCGCCGCGAGCGCGCTCTGGCCTATCCGGTTGTCGAAAGCGCCCGCCTGATCTTCGGATATCTGTCCCTGTGCGCGGCGACGCGCGCCCCCTTTGATTGCTGTAGGGCGCGTGTGGGCGCAGTGCGGCCTCCACGCGCTGTGTGTAACAGCCATTGCAAACTCAGAGAAAGATGGAGGCAGATGTCAACGATGCTTGCCACAGCGGGCTGGCTCCCATATAACACCTGGTTGAACCCGGGCGACAACGCCTGGCAGCTCACGGCCGCGACCTTCGTGGGGTTGATGAGCGTGCCCGGCCTTGCCGTCCTCTACGGCGGCGTCATGCAGAAGCGCTGGTCGGTGAACAGCATGATGCTGACCTTCGTCGCGTTCGCGCTCACGCTGATCGTGTGGGTGCTGTTCGCCTTTGAAATGGGCTTCGGCCACGCGATCGAGACCGCCGGAAGCGGGATCTTCGGCAGGGGCAGCTTCCTGGGCACGATGCTCGGCGAACCGGCAAGCATCCTCGGGCACATCGGCGAGCAGCACCAGGCGTCGATCCCCTCGATCACCACCGGGCCGTCCTTCCACTTCCCGACCTCGACGCTCGCCTACTTCCAGTTCGTGTTCGCCGCGATCACCCCGATCCTCGCGCTCGGCTCGGTGCTCGGGCGCGTGAACTTCAAGGCGTGGATGGTCTACGTCCCGATCTGGATCACGGTCGTCTACACCGTCAATGCCTTCCTGATCTGGGGCGGCGGCTACTTTGCCGCCCACGGCGCGCTTGATTTCTCAGGCGGCTACGTCATCCACCTGGCGGCGGGTGTCTCGGGGTTTGTCTTTGCGGCGGTGATCGGACCGCGGCTGCAGCGCGACCGCGAGGTCGATGCGCCCAACAACCTGTTGATGGTCGCAACCGGCGCGGGGCTCCTGTGGCTGGGGTGGAACGGCTTCAACGGCGGGGACCCCTACTACGCAAGCCAGGACGCCGCAAGCGCGGTGCTGAACACCAACCTGGCGACCGCGGTGGCGATGATGGTCTGGATCGCGTGGGACTACATCTTCCGCGACAAGCCCTCGCTGATCGGCACCGTCAACGGCATGATCACGGGACTTGTGGCGATCACGCCGTCGGCTGGCTTCATCAACGGCTACGGTGCGATCGCGGTCGGCGTCGTCGCCTCGACGGTCGTCTGGATGGCGATCCGCTACCTCTCGCGGGTGTCGATCTTCAGGCACGTCGACGACACGCTGGGGGTGATCTACACGCACGGGATCGCCGGCCTGGTGGGGGGCCTGCTCGTGGGCCTCCTCGCCGATCCGGCGATCATCGAGTACATCGGCAAGGGCGGGGCGGAAAGCCTGCCGGGCTTCAAGAGCGTCCTCTACGGCGGCTCCGGCACGCTGTTGCTCCACCAGCTGGAGGCCGGCCTCTGGGTGATCGGATTCACCGCCGTGGCGACCTTCCTGATCCTCAAGGTGATCGGGATCTTCATGCCCCTGCGCGTCTCCGACGAGGAGCTGCAGATCGGCGATCACGCGATCCACGGGCACGAGGTCTACCCGGCGGACATACCGACGCTCGGCGGCCCGCACACCCCGGGCTGGATCCCGGTGCCGGCGGCGGGCGGCGCGGCGGCCAGCGCAAGCGCGCTCTATGGCAGTGGCGCAGAGACGACGCTGATGCCAGGCGGCGGCGCCGCCGCCGGGGCGACCTAGGCGGTGGCGCGCCGGCGGGGCCCGCGTGGGCCCCGCCGGCGCAGCCTTTCGCAGAGCGAGCGTGCCCGCTCGGTGGGAAGCGGCCGAGAAGCTGTGGCGCGTCTCAGGCTGCGCCTATCGGGCAGGTGACCCCCGTGCCGCCAAGGCCGCAGTACCCGAGCGGGTTCTTTGCCAGGTACTGCTGGTGGTAGCCCTCCGCGGCAAAGAAGACGCCCGCGGGCAGCGCGTCGGGCGAGCAGCGCAGCGCGCGCACCTCGGTAGTGATCGTCCCGTGCCCGGCGCGGTGCAGCGCCTGTTGGTAGGCGGCAAGCGAGCTGCGCGCCTGCTCGAGCTGCTGATCGCCGAGGGCGACGATCAGCGAGCGGTACTGGCTGCCGACGTCGTTTCCCTGGCGCATGCCCTGCGTCGGGTCATGGCCCTGCCAAAAGATCCGCAGCAGCTCTTGGTAGGAGGTGGCCGGGGCGCCGCTCGTCGCGACATTGCTGCGGCTGCGAAAGGCGACCAGCACCACCTCCGCATGCGCGGTGGCGCCGCTGCAGACTTCCTCGTAGGTGGGGTTAGGGGTGTGGCCGCCGGCGTAGCCGACCGCGGTCGCATGGACGCCGGGCGTCTGCCAGAAGAGGCGCTCCGCGCCCCAGAAGCAGCCCATGCCGAAGATCGCAAGCTCTACGCCGGGCGGGAATGGGGGCAGGATCGAGGTGCCGAGCACCGCGTGGGGCGCGGGCGCCCCCAGCGCCTCGCTGCGCCCCGGCAGCGCCCGCTCGGGCTCGATCAGAGCGCTCTTGCGGCTGCGCGTTGGGAACACGCTTCAAGCGTAGCCGCGTGAGCCTATGCTCATAGCCGTGGAAGGCGAAGACGCGCACCCGGCCGGCAGCGGCGTGGCAGCGGGCTCTGAAGCCCAGCGCCCCCGTCGGCCTCCCTCCAGCGCGCTCCGGCGCGCGCGCGAGATAGCGATCGGCGTTGATCTGGGAGGCACGAAGATCGAGACCGTTGCCGTTCGCGCACCCTCGGCGGAGGTGATTGCGCAGGCGCGGGGCGCGACTCCCGCAGAGGGCGGCCCCCAGAGCGTGGTTGCTGCGATCGTCGATGCGGTCGCCGATGTCGGCGCCGCCGCGGGGGCGGCGGATCACAATCTCCTGGGCGTCGGCGTCGGCGTTCCCGGCCAAGTCGATTCAAAGCTGGGCATCGTCAAGGGGGGCTCTAACGTGAGTGGCTTCGGCAAGCCGCTTGAGCTTGCGCGCCTGCTGGAGGGCGCAATCGCGCCGCGGCTCGGGTCTGCGGTGGCGCTGCGGGTTGAAAACGACGTCCGCGCAGCGGTGCTTGGAGAGCTGCGCCTGGGGACGGCGGGAGCGTTTCAGAGCCTGCTTGCGATCTGGCTTGGCACCGGTGTGGGCGGTGCTGTCGTTTGCGCAGGTGCGCTGCACGTCGGCGCGGGCGGCGCCGGTGAGATCGGCCACTTGGTCGTCAAGCCGGGCGGCCGGCGCTGCACGTGCGGGCGCCGTGGCTGCCTGGAGGCCTACATCGGCCGCGCCTGCATGGAAGCGACGGCGCGCAAGCGCCTGGCGGCGGGGGAGCAGAGCGCGCTCTTTGAGCTGATGCGCGAGCGCGGGCGCGATCGCCTCACCGCGGGCATCTGGCAACGCGCCTACAAGCGTCACGATCAGCTTGCGCGCAGCCTGCTGCGCGGCGGCGGGCGGGCACTTGGCGTCGCGATGGCATCCGCCCAGAACCTGCTCGACTGCGAGGCGATCCTGATCGGCGGCGGGCTCGGCGAGAAGCTGCCCGCCGGGGTGCTCGAGCGCGCACGCAAGGAGATGGGCAGGCACCTGCTCGCGCCTGAGCGCGCCCCGCTGCTCGTGCGCACCGCCCTCGGCGACCTCGGCGGAGCGATCGGCGCAGCCCTGTTGGCGGTGCCGGCGCCGAGCGTCGCCTAGAAGGGAACCTCCTCATCGCCGATCGGCAGCCGCCCCTCATCTGCGGCCGTCTCTTTGGCGCCTGTCACGCGCTGGGCAGTCGGCGTGCTCGCGCTGACGATCTCGAAGCTTGCAACCCCCTCGCCGCGCTCGATCTCTTCGAGGCGACCCTGCTGGCTCTCGAGATACTCGGAGAGCGCGCGCTCGAGCCCCTTGCCCTCCGCAAAGAGCTCGCAGAGCTCAGAGACGGGAACCTCCTCCTCGTCGATGCGCGCGGCGATCTCCTTCAGGCGCTCATAGCCCTGCTCGAAGGTGATCGGCCGGGGATCCTGACCTGCTTTGACGCTTCTGCTCATCTTGACCGTCCTTTGCTCGCCCTGCGTGGGTGCTGATCGCTCCTGCTGAGAGCTCATGTTTGCAGGTCGCCAGGCGCTCGGCCCTCGCCCTCGCCGCGCTGTCCCTCCTGCACATTGACTTTACGTACAGCCGCGCTCGCGCTGCCATCGCGAAACGTCAGGTCGATCTCCTCGCCGCGATGAAGCTCGCACGCGGAGCGCAGCGGTCGATCGGCGCGGTGCGCGAGCACCCAGCCGCGGCGGCGGAAGTCCTGGGCGCTGATCAGCCGCGCCAGCGCGAGCGCCTCGCTACCGGAGCGCGCGAGCGCCCGGCGCGTGCGCACGGGCAGCGCCTGACCCCATTCGGCAAGCTCCTCGCCGGCAGCGCGCAGTCGCCGGCGCAGGTCACGCGAGGACTCGCGCAGCAGGCGCGCCAGCGCCTGCCCGTAGTCGCGCTCGTGGTCGGCAAGCTGACGACGGCAGGCGCGGGCAAGGCGCTCTCCCTCCCGGACGGTGGTCTCACGCAGGCGCGCCAGGTGCTCCTGTGCTGTGCGCAGGGGCGCTGCCGACTCACGCAGGAGCGCAAGGCGGTGCCCGAGCGCGGCGCCTGCCGCGACCTGGCGCCGCAGCGACTCCACGCGCTCTGCAAGCAGCGGTACCCGGCCGGCGGCGCTGCGCAGGCTGGCGCCCATGTGCGCGATCTCGCGCAGAATCTCCTCCCGCGCTGGGACCACAAGCTCCGCCGAGCGCGAGGGGGTGTAGGCGGCCCAGGCGACGTGGTTGCAGACCGGGTTGTTTTCGGTGTGGCCCACCGCGCAGACGACCGGCAGCGCGCTGGCGAAGATCGCGCGGGCAAGACGCTCGTCGTCAAAGCAGGCGAGATCCGCCACCGAGCCGCCGCCGCGGGCGATGATCACGACATCAACGCGCGGGTGCTCCTGCAGACGCGCGAGGGCGTCGATCAGGGCAAGCGGAGCGGCCTTGCCCTGAACGAGCGAGGGGCAGGTGAGGATGTCCGCCGCCGGCCAGCGGTCACGCAGCGCGCGGATCACATCCGCGAGCGCGTCGGAGCCCGCTCCTGCGATCACGCCGACAGCGCGCGGGAAGCGGGGCAGGGCGCGCCGTCGCTCGGGGTCGCAGAGGCCCTCTGCGCGCAGGCGCGCGATCAGCTCTTCACGGCGGCGCAGCAGCTCGCCCTCGCCGGCAAGGCGCACCTGCGAGACGATCAGGTCGAGCTTTCCCGCCTGCGACCAGAGGTCAGGTCGATCCACCGCCACCACGACGAGATCGCCCTCCTTTGGCTCGTGCTCGAGCGCAGCCACCTGGGAGCGAAAGACCTTGCATGGCAGAACCGCCTCGCCGTCGGTCAGCGAGAACCACAGCATCCCCGAGCTTGAGCGGCTGGGCCGCTGCACCTCGCCCTCCAGCGCAGCGGGGCCCACGGCGCGCAGTGCACGCCCGATCAGCGCAGCGTACTCGCTGACCGAGAGCGTGCGCGTGCTGCTTGCCTGGGGCATCGACGTAGGTCTAGCAGCGGCGCGCTCAGACGGGCGGCTGCCGCGTGCCTGCGCCGGCCGGCTGCGCCGCAGGCCGCTCTGCGCTGCGGCGCTCCGGAGCGCTCGCGAGCAGGGCACGCGTGGCGCCGGCGATCTCGATCGCCGCCTCGCGCGAGCGGCGGCTCGCTCCGGTCATGTTGATGAAGCCGTGGATCAGCCCCTCGCAGCGGCGTAGGATGACGGGCGTTCCGGCCTCGCTGAGCGCGTGCGCGTAGGCCTCGCCCTCGTCGCGCAGCGGGTCAAAGCCGGCTGTCACGACCAGCGCTGGCGGCAGCCCCGAGAGGTCGGGCGCGCGCAGGGGCGAGATCCGTGGGTCGCTGCGGTCCACGCTCTCATCGCCGACGTAGTGGCGATCGAACCAGTCCATGTCCTCAGCGGTCAGGAAGAAGCCCTCTGCGAAGATGCTGCGGGAGGGATGCTTGTAGGCGATGTCGGTGGCGGGGTAGATCAGCACCTGGGCAGCAGGCGTCGGGCCCCCCTCGCGCGCGAGCAGCTGGGAGACAACCGCGGCGAGGTTGGCGCCGGCGCTGTCGCCCGCGACCCCGATGCGGTCGCGATCAGCGCCCAGGCGCTCGGCGCTCGCGAGCGCCCATTCGAAGGCTGCCTGCGCGTCTTCCACCGCGGCGGGGAAGGGATGCTCGGGCGCCAGGCGATAGTCGATCGCGAGCACTCGCGCGCCGCTGTGGCGGGCTAGCAGGCGACAGAAGGCATCGTGGGTGTCAAGGTCGCCGAATACGAAGCCCCCGCCGTGGTAGTAGACGATCAGCGCTCGCTCGCAGCGCCCCTCGGTGGCGTGATAGAGGCGGGCGGGGAGCCCGTCGCCGTTGTCTATCAGCAGGTCGCTCGCTGCGATCGAGCGATCGACCGGGCCGCCGGCGACGGCAGCGCCGTGGCGGCGCAGGCGCCGCATCTGCGCGGGCGTCATCGCGCCGACCCTGGGCTCCCGCTGCAGGGCGAAGAGCTTCAGCAGCAGCTGGATCTCCGGCGCCAGCCGTTCGCCGTCGCGCTCGATTGGGGAGCCGCCTGCCAGCGCCAGCGCAGCTCGCTCGGGCAGCGACATGACCGCACGCAGCAGGGCGTATTCGATGCGCTGACGTGGGGTTCGCGAGTCGCTCATCGCGCAGCTTGCGCCACTCTACCGTGTTTGTGCCCGTGCGCTGATCATGCGCAGGAGCCCGCTTGGTATGGTCCGAGCGCGACAGGCAGCAGCGGCGCGGTCCAGATCAAAGGAGCGGCAGATGGCGGCAGAGGAGCAGTATCCGGGCGTGACCGTCGGAGATGGATACGCAGTTGGCAACCTAGACGATCTCGGGCAGGGGCCCGGCTTTCGCAAGGTGCGCCGCGCGCTTGGCGTGCAGGAGCTCGGCGTCAACGCGATCGTGATGCCGGCGGGGATCGAGAGCGGCGCCCACTATCACGACCAGCAGGAGGAGCTCTACTTCGTCCATCGCGGAGCGATCGAGATCGAATTCGGCGACGGCAGCGTGCACGAGCTGCGCGAGGGCGGCTTTGCGCGCGTCGATGCGCCGACGGTGCGCCGGATCAGGAACCGCGGCCCGCAGGAGGCAATCTACGTATGCGTCGGCGCCAAGGGCGGCTACGTGGGCCGCGATGGGCGCACGCCGCCGGGCGAGGAGGAGCGCGTTCGAGCGCTGCACGGGTAGTGGGGGTGGCGGCGCTAGGCGGCAGCGAGAGACGCGGGCGGGCAAGCGCTCCCGCTCGTGGCGGCGTTGCCGCGCGGCGCCCAGGCATTGCGCCGGCGCTTGCGGCGCTTGCGCGCGCGGATGCGACGCTTGCGGAGCTGATCGACCGTTACGGCAAGCGCGTCTGGCAGCAGCGGATAGCAGAGCGGCCGCGCGAGCCCTTTGCGGCGCTGCTGCGCGCGATCGTCGGCCAGCAGGTCTCAGTGGCCGCAGCGCGCACGATCTTCGGGCGTCTGGAAGCGAGCTTCGGCAACAGCCTGCCCACCCCTGTGCAGCTGCTTGAGGCCGACCCGGGTCTGTTGCGCAGCGCCGGGCTCTCTGCCTCCAAGGTGCGCTACGCGCGCGAGCTTGCGCTGCGCGCGCGCCAGGGGATGCTCGATCGGGCGCGCTTTGAGGGCGCCGATGACCAGACGGTTGCGGCGGCGCTCGAAGCGGTGCCGGGCATAGGGCGCTGGACGGCGCAGATGTTCCTTATCTTCCACCTCGGCCGTCTCGATGTGCTGCCCTGCGAGGACCTTGGCCTGCGCCGCTCGGTGGGGTTGCATTATGGCTATCCGGAGACCCCCTCCGCGGCGGCGGTGCGGGAGCTCGGCAAGCGCTGGATGCCATACCGCTCGATCGCGACGGTCTACCTGTGGCGGGCGGTGGCCACGACACCTTAGGCGCAGTGTGAGCGACGCCCATGCGATGGCTCCGAGCGTGATCTGCCTGCGTCTGCGCACGGCTGGCCGGCGCCTGGCGCTGAGCGCCGTGACGGCTGCGCTTGCCGGACTCACCGGCACGGCGCTTGCCGCGCCGCTGAGGGCGCCTGTGGTCGGGCCCCTCGAAGGGCACGCGCTCCGCCACGCTGCTGGGAGCGGATCGGCGCCCGGCGAGGAAGGCGGGGCGGCGGGCGCGCACGGGGCAGGGCCGTTCATATCCGCGCCTGTGCTTGACCCGCCGCGGCTCGCGATTCCGATCGACCGCAAGGGGCCGAGCGGAAGCGCTGCCGGCGCAGGCAGAGGGCAGATCGCAGCTGCGCCGGAATACATCTTCCTTGCCCCGCACATCGACTTCGCAGATCACGAACCCTTCATCGGCGCGGCCGGCCCGGAGATCGTCGAACCCGACGGCAGGCTCGTCTGGCAGCTGCCGATGCGCGGGGAGCGGACGATCGGCGGCCGGCCGGCGCAGCTCTCGGCCAACGACTTCACCACGGCAACCTACGAAGGAAAGCCGGTGCTGGTTTGGTGGGAAGGCTACATGACCCCGGAAGCGACGACCGGCGGCGTGTGGGTGATCGCAAACCAGCACTACCAGCGCATCGCGACCATTCGCCCGCCGCGCGGCCTGCAGCTGGACCTGCACGACATCGAGATCACGCCAAATGGGATGGCCTACGTGATTGCGAGCAGAACGGTCTCGATCAACCTCAGGGGCTGCTGCGGGGGGCCCGTGCACGGGGAGATCTACGACCAGGAGATCCTTGAGATCGAGATCAGGACCGGCAGGGTTGTCTGGTCCTGGGATGCGCTCGCGCACATCCCGCTGAGCGAGTCCTACGAGCCGATCCCGCGCAACCGGCCGTGGTTTCCCTACCACCTCAACGCGATCGCGATCGGGCCCTCGGGCAACCTGATCGTCTCGGCCCGCAACACCTGGGCTGCTTACTGGGTCAAGCGCGCGGGGCGCAGGGATGATGGAGCCGTGCTTGCGACGCTTGGCGGCAAGCGCTCGACCTTCAAGCTTGGGCCGGGCGCGCGCTTTGCCTGGCAGCACGACGTGCGCCCGCACGGCAGCGATGAGGTGTCGCTGTTTGACGACGAGGCCGCTCCGGTCGAGGGCAGGCAGTCGCGCGGGCTGATCCTCTCACTTGACTGGACGCAGCATACCGCAACTGTGCTTCACCAGTATCTGCTGCCGCGCCCGCAGCTTGCCGGCAGCCAGGGCAACGTCGAGGTGGAGGGGGATGGGAACGTCTTTGTGGGCTGGGGGCAGCTGCCTTGCTTCAGCGAATACAGCGCCTCGGGCACCCTGCTCTATGAGGGGGTGCTGCCGGGGCCGGACGGCTCCTACCGCGCCTTTCGCGCGCCCTGGGTGGGTCTGCCGCTCGCTCGCCCCTCAGCGTTCGCCAGGCGCCTGGGCGTGAGCGGCCGTGTGAACGTGTACGCAAGCTGGAATGGGGCCACGCAGGTCGCCTCCTGGCAGCTGCTGGCGGGGGCAAGCGCCGCCAGGCTCGCAGCGGTCGGCAGACCGGCTCCGCGGCAGGGCTTCCAGACCACCATCGCCACCAGCGACCAGGGCCCCTTCTACGCCGTGCAGGCGCTCGGTCCCAGGGGCGAAGCGCTCGCTCGCTCAAAGCCGATCGGGCTGCTCCGCTAGGGCGCCCGGTGGCCGGCTGTGGGCGATCCTCAGCCAAGCGGCGTGGCGATCGCCGCCAGCGGATCGCCAGCCAGGCTCTGCCCACCCGCCGCACAGAGGCCTGCTGAGGTGCAGGAGACCGCGACAAGGAAGCCTCTGGCTGCTCCGGCGATCTTCGCCATCCGCCACGAGGTGCCGTCCCATTCCTCGGCGAAGGGAGCAGCTTCGGAGGGATTGGCGATGCCGGGCCCGACAAGCTCGTTTGAGCCGACCGCCCAGCAGTCGCGTTCCGAGACGCAAGCGATCCCCTGCAGCGTGACATCGGGGTGTTGCGGGCTTGCCATCGGGACGCTCTGCCAGGTGCCGTCGATCAGGTGGACGGCGGCCGGTCGCAGGCCGCCGCTGTTGCGATCACCGACGATCCAGCAAGTCGTGAGCGTTGCGCAGCTGATCGCGCCCTCACCGCCGCTCATCGCTATCGGCAGCCTCTCCGGCGCCCACCGTCGTCCGTTGAAGTTGGCGATCTCGTAGGTTGCGCTGCTCCTGCCGATCGGGCGCTCGGTCGCCCAGCAGGCATCGGCGCCGGCACATGCGACATCCACAAGCGAGCCGCCCGTGCCTGTAGCTGACACGAGCACGAGCCGACGCCCGTTCCGATGCTCAAGCAGCGTGTTGTGCGTGCCTGCGGCGCTCTCACCGAGATTCTTGCCGCCGACCGCCCAGCAGTCGGCGTGCGAGAGGCAGGCGCCGGACCCGAGGGCGTCGCCATTGCCCGAGGAAGGAGGGCTCGGGGCGCCGATCGGCGACCAGGAGCGCCCGTTCCAGCGCAGGGCGAGCGCGTGGCCGCTGGGGTTGCCGACCCGGCCGACGGCAAGGCAGAACGACGCTGAGCTGCACGAGATCGAGACGAGGGCGCTCTGGCGCATGCGCAGGCGGTCGCTCAGCCTCCAGGCGTGACCGTTGTAGCGCCAGATCAGGGCGGTGTTCGAGGTCAGCTGAGTGCGACCGTGAGTGACCGTCGCGTCCCCGACAGCGAAGCAGAGCGTCGCCGAGATGCATGAGACCCCACCGACCCCGGTGATCTGCGCAGCGGTCTTCGGCAGCGTCGTTGCGAGGAGCTCGCTCGCGGCGGCTGGCGAGGTGCCCGGCACCGCGGCGGGCGCCTGCTGCGCGGTTGCGTTCTGGGCGCTCGCAACGGCAAGGCTCAGGGCGAGCGCGCCGATGGCGGCCGCGCGCGGCGACCGATAGAGACCGCGCTGGCTCGTTGCGGGCTCCATAGGAGGGGCGCTTCGACTCGACCGCTGCGCTGGTAACGCTTGGTGGCCGCCCACGGAGCGCGATCGACCTCCGCCGGCGTGGGGCTGCGGAAGAGACCGCTGCAGGGGCGCCAGGCAGAGCCGCGCGACGGCAGCGGCGCTGTCCTGCCGCTCACAGCATCAGCGGCTGCGGCGCAGCGCCGCTGTACGGGCTACCGTCGCCGCTCGCGCTCGAAAGGGGTCGGATGCTGACAGCGACTCCGCTGCCGCGCAGCGCGACGGCTCGCAGGAATTTCCCAGGAGGCGCTGAAAGCGGCTGAAGGTGTGTGGGTTCAAGACATATGTCCCAGGTGATAGGTCTCTGGTGAGTCGAGACATGCGTCTCACCCTGGACAGGGATCTCGCTGGGCACTGGTCGTGGAGGCGAAGCCCGGAGGGCTGAGCCGG